>Ga0272446_1004154_pt1 | contig 17409 bp, 13 predicted proteins | sample YNPCB0061_FD_194587 | JGI IMG/M metagenome (GOLD analysis project Ga0272446, IMG submission 194587) | Hot spring microbial mat communities from Yellowstone National Park, WY, United States - YNP-CB-006-1 | ecosystem: Environmental > Aquatic > Thermal springs > Hot (42-90C) > Sediment | place... | reverse complement strand
TAGCGAACACGAAAATTGCGCTTTCTAAAACCTTTGGGCTGCTTCTGCTGCAACAAACAAGACGGCAGGATGCCGTCTTGTTAGCGGAATGCGGATTTTTGCCTGCCGGCGGTCCCCTGTTTGGCAATTTGCGCCAACTGCCGAACGTAATTTCTGCGGCGCTTGCGCATCAACCCCGCAGGGTAATCGCTCTCGATGTTCTTCAGGCTGGAAAATATCTTCAAAAGGCGGCTGTTGTTGAACTTTTGTTTCACAAATCACCCTGCTCATCGCCAATTTGATGTTCGAGCGCCTTTCGCAATTTGGCAATGCCGCGATTTTGGATGACCTTTACGTTGTTGACTTCCTTGCCAATGATTTGCGCCGTTTCCTTGAGGCTGAAATCCTCCAAAAAGCGCAGGATGATAACATGCCGCTGATCTTCGGTCAGTTCCGAGTTCATGGCAGAGACCAGCGCCTCCATCAGCACGCGCTCCTCGATTTGGGTCGCTGTGGGGATGGTACGCTCCTTCTCCTGCACATTGATTGCCACCTCCAGCGGAGCAGTATGCTTGTTATCGCGCGAACGGTCCACTACCAGATGATAGGCTGTCTGGTACAGGTAGGAGCGCAGGTTGGTGCGGGGACCTCGCCCATTGGCAAATTGTTCCAGCAGTTGAGAAAACACATCGCCGACGATGTTATCCGCCTCGATGGGGTCGTGACACAACCTCAGGGCGTATTTGTAAATTGCCGGCGCATATGTGTCGAAGATGGCAGTAAGCGCCTCCTCGTCCAGTTTTTGTGCGGCTTTCAGGAGGTTGACCCCGTCGTTCATAAAGGCAGGTTACTCCGGGTGTTTATAAAGGCTTTCACGACGATAGAAGTATGTTTTTGGCACATGAGGGCTGGTTTAATAATGTATTATAAACCGTCCTGCGCCGATGGGGTAACAAAAAAAGCGGGGGATTTATGGGGGATTCCTACCATTACAGCGCAAGGTTGGGCATGCCCTGCCGCTCCGCTTCGCTTTGGGGATGCTTCGCAATGGCAGGCAAGCGCCAGGGGAAAACGTCCACCTACGCCACCGCGTAAGAGACGCTCTCTAGCGTCGAACGTTGCGCTGTAATACTAATGGACAAATAAGGAAAATCCAGTAACATTTGCACTGACCAAGCAGTCTTATCAGGGTAGTATCAGTCGATCACGAAAACCTCGCGTAGTGTGCGCTCTCCCCTGGCGCCGCCCGCCAGGGCAGGTGTAGCGCAAAACTAGCGTTAGAGAACGCCAATTACGCGCTTTCGTGAAGTACTGAGTATCTATTATTTCAGAGAAGGAGTTGCGATGTTTTCATCTCTTGAGGGACCTGACCGCCGCCGTTTGGAAGACCGCGTTCGTAGTGAAGGGCGCCTCCCGCCGGGACAGGCGCTGACGCTCAAATTCCCGGTCTTGCACTATGGACCTGTGCCTCCTTTCAACCCCGCCACCTGGGACTTCCGCGTGTGGGGTGAGGTAGAGGAAGAAAAACGCTGGACATGGGAGGAGTTTAACCAGCTGCCGCGCACCAAAATTCAGATGGACATCCACTGTGTGACGCGCTGGAGCAAGTTCGATACCGTCTGGGAGGGCGTTTCTGTCCGTGCGATGGTGGAAAACGGGCTGTTCAAAATCAAACCGACCGCTACGCATGTGATGCAACATGCCGAGTATGGTTTCACGGTCAACCTGCCGCTGGAGGTTGTGCTGCAGGAGAATTTCCTGCTTGCCACCCATTTCAACGGCGAACCCATCACGCCCGAGCATGGTTATCCCCTGCGCGGGGTAGTCGGGTACATCCCCGGCCGCGAAGACCTGGAGACCCCTTACTTTTGGAAGGGCGCTAAATGGCTGCGTTCACTGGAGTTCATGCCGCGTGACCGGCGCGGGTTTTGGGAGCAGGCGGGTTATCACAACCGCGCAGATGTGTGGAAGGAACAGCGTTTTGGTTAAATCAATCGGATGGCATCTTTGCCATCCGATTTGATTCAACTTTGACTTTTATGGTCTTTTACCCAGTTTAACGGTTATATCCATCTGCTTGCCGTCGCGCAGGACGGTAAGGACAACCGTATCACCGGGGGATTTGGTAGTGAGCAGATAACTCAGCAATTTGTCGAAGGAAGTGACGGGTTTGCCGTCGAAGGCGATGATCAGGTCGCCGCCGGCGTTCAGCCCTTCGATTCGGGTGGGGGTACTGCCGCCGCGGATTCCGGCCTGCTCGGCAGGACCGCCCGGCGTGACCTTCAGGACATACGCGCCGGTATATGTCGTCAAACCCAGCGCTTCAATTTCTTCGAGGCTCAAGTCGCTGGAGGAGGTGATGCCCAAAAAGGGGTATTCGTATTTTCCGTCGCGGATGAGCACCGGCACAATCTTCTTCACCAGGTTGATCGAAACCGAAAACCCGACTCCCGAATTGACCGCATTACCGGTTATCTCGTTGAAACTGGTGGTGCGGATGGACTGGTTGATGCCGACCACCTCGCCGTTCATGTTGAACAACGGACCGCCAGAGTTGCCGGGGTTGATTGCCGCGTCGGTCTGGATGATGTCGGCGGTGCTGAAGAAACCGCCGCCCGCCGCCTGGGAAGAGGGTTGTGTGCGTCCCAGCCCGGAGACGATGCCAAGCGTCATGGTGCCGTCCAGGCCGAAGGGGTTGCCGATGGCGACCACTGCCTGACCCACTTGCAGTGTGTCCGAGTCTCCAAGGGTCAGAGGGTGAATTTCTTCGGCGGGCGCATCCACTTTGATGATGGCAAGGTCGGCATCGGAATCAGAGCCGATGACCGTGCCGTGGGCTTTGTAGCCGGAGGAGAAGTCAATTTCCACCTGGCTGGCGCCGTCAACCACATGTTGGTTGGTGACGATGTGTCCCTGCGCATCGTACACGAAGCCGGAGCCTTGCCCGGTATCGGTGCGAATGGAGACCACCCCCGGGATGACCCGTTGATACAACGTCGTGAGCGACCCATCGAGGGGGAGCGGGTTGACAGAACCCGGTGCGAGGGTGGGAATGGTTGAGGAGGGCGAGGCAGGCTGCGGCGTGGTGAGAGGCGTCACACCGGGAAGCTGGCAAGCCAGGATGGCAAGAGTCACTATCAATAGCGCGGGCAAAATTCGTTTCATTCCTGCTCCTAAAATTTGATTTTCGACGCTTCTTCGAGAAGTTCTCGCTGTTTGGACGATAAGTATTTTGGAATTTGTACCTTTACTTTGACGTAGAGGTCACCCTTTTCTTTCGGGTTGCGGACGTGCGGCATGCCGCGCCCGGCGAGGCGGAAGACTTGCTCTGGCTGGGTGCCAGGCGGGATGTTGAGCTTGATCCTGCCGTCGAGGGTTTCCACATCAGCCTCGCCGCCCAGGATGGCGGTGAAAACGTCTATGGTGGCGGTGGTGTGCAGGTCGTTGCCGCGACGCTCGAAGCGCGGGTCGTCGGCGACATGGACGATCAGGTACAAATCCAACCCATCGGGACCAGCCCCCGCGACGCGCACTTTCGAGCCTGTGCGGACGCCCGCCGGGATGCGTACGCGTTTTTGCTTGCCGCCGCTGGAGATGATGCGGGTGGTTCCTTTGTAGGCTTCTTCGAGGGTAATCTCCAGGTCTTGCTGGTAGCCCTGGGGCTGTGTCCGCGCCGACGGTCTGCCGCCCATGCCGAAGAGGGTCTGGAAGAACTCGGAGAAGCCGCCGCCGAACATGTCGTTGAGGTCGTCAATATTGACGCGCGCGCCGCCGGGGAAGCCGCTGTACTCGCTCCAGTTGAAATCACCGGGTGCGCCGCGGCTCTGCCACTGGGAATAGTCGGCGCCGAAGCGGTCGTAGTGGGCACGCTTTTTCGCGTCGCTTAACACCTCATATGCCTCGTTGATTTCCTTGAAGCGTTCCTCTGCTTGTTTGTTGTTGGGGTTGTAATCAGGGTGGTATTGCTTCGCCAGTTTGCGGTATGCCTTGCGAATTTCATCTTCGCTGGCTTTGCGGTCCACGCCCAGGATTTTGTAATAATCTTTGTATTCCATAGGGGTAATTCTTATCACCGCGAAGGGTTCAAGTCAAGCGCTAAACTGGATGATTAACACAACTCTAATTCGCGCCGGACCTTCGACCTTTGACTCTCGACCTCACCTTACGCAAAACGTCCCGAAGGCTCACGTAAATCAGGCTTGGATTTTGCCCAAACCTTCGGGACGGTGCGTAACATCAATCTCGACTTTAGATTCCGCCTCTTCCTTAAACGGACGCCTGATTCTGCTCAAGAGACTTTTTTCACCAGATAAAGTTCTCCCCGCTCGAATCCGCGACCGAGGTAATACCGGCGCGTCCCCACTGCGGCAATGACCGCCATCCGCTCGAAGCCGTGCGCCTTTGCCACCCGTTCTGCCTCTTCCAGCAGGCGTGTTCCCAAACCGGCGTGCTGGGCGGCGCCCTCCTTTTCTGCTCCCACCGGCAGTGATTGACCATAGACATGCACCTCGCGAATCAGGGCTGCGCCTGCGAGGTCGGCAATGCCCGTTTGCGGAGAGTCCCTGCCAGGCAGAGAGAGACGCACAAAGCCTGCCAGTTTATCCTCCGGCGTGACGAACGAGATGAAATGCTCCTCTGCCGCGCCTGCCTGATAGGTGAGATCATCCAGTTTCAACAGTTCGGGGTGAACGGGTTTGCCCTTTACCTCGCGGCAGCGCACACACTGACAGCGCGTTCCGCGCCGCATCATCTCTGCCTGCACGTCCTGCCGCAGGCTGGTGCGTCGGTTACCCTCCACCACGTTTGTGGAGGGGATGTCGCGGATGACGCGGTTGACGCGGCAATAGCGCGGGATGGCAGGTTTGATGTCGGCGAGCAGGTCAATCAGTTCGGCGGTGGTGTAGGGTTTGAACTCGCCCCTTTGCCAGTATTCATACAACTCGGCGTTTGCCAGCAGCTGGTTGGGGTAAATTTTGATTTCGTCGGGGCAGAAATCTGTCCACAGGCGGGCAAAGTCTGCACGGTCCGATTCGGGGGTGGCGCCCAGCAGGTTGGGCATCCAATGCAGGACGATTTTGAACCCCGCGGCGCGCAGCAGGGCAACCGCCCGGCGCGTACATTCCACATCATGCCCGCGCTTGTTGAGTTCGAGGATACGGTCATCCAGGCTTTGCGCGCCCATCTGCACCTTTGTCACGCCGAGGGAACGGAGCCAGCGAATTTCATCGGGTGTAATCTCATCTGGGCGCGTCTCGATGACCAGCCCCACGTTGCGGTGAGCGGCGGTTTCGTTGATTGAGTGAACATGGGGCAGTTCCGTAACTGCCTCTTCAACCTTTAAACCGTTGTGCTCTTGTTGTCCTTCGTGGTTCATGCCGTTCATCGCATCGAAACAGCGTTTGATGAACCATGCCTGATAATCGCGGCGATACGAAGACCATGTTCCGCCGAGGATGAGCAGTTCGATTTTGTCGGTGGGGTGACCCAAACTTTGCAGCTGCTCGATGCGCGAGCGTACCTGTGCGTATGGGTCGAATTGATGCTCTACGGCGCGCATGGCGCCGGGTTCATCGGGCAGGTACGATTTGGGCATGCGCACGTCGGTGGGGCAGAAGATGCATTTGCCGGGGCAGGGGTAGGGTTTGGTCAGCACTGTGACCGTTGTCACGCCGGACAACGTGCGCATAGGCTTCATGCGGATGCGCTCGAGCAGGCGCGGGTCGGCTTCCATTTCTCCCGCCGCGACCATCTCGTGATAGATTGTCACCAGCATGGATTTGTTGAGGTAGCCGCCGTTTTGGAGCGGGTGACTGCGCAGCGTGCGCGTCACATCGCGCCCGCGCCGAATTTCTTCCAGCACGGTGCGCGCCAGTTCCTTTTTATCGGGGGTGAGGAGATGGGTTTCTCTCCAGAGTTCTCGCCGTTCAGGGTGCATAGGTGTTGCGGATTATAACCGTTATAATCGCCTCATGGATTCTGCCACCGTTGCACGTCTTATTGAAATCAACCGCGAGTTCTACACCCGCTTTGGCGATTCATTTTCCGCCACGCGCCAAAGGATTCAGCCCGGGGTGCGGCGCGTGCTGGAGAAACTGCGGGGGGATGAGGATATTCTGGATTTGGGATGCGGCAACGGTTGGTTTGCCCGCGAATTGATGAAGCGCGGTCATCGCGGCTCGTATCTGGGCTTGGACTTCAGCCTGCCTCTGCTCCGAGAAGCCGAAGCCTGCGCTGAAGGGTTTTCTGCCAGGTTTATGCAGGCAGATTTGATGCAGTTATCACGAATCAGTGATCAATTATCCGTGCAACGCTGGTCGGTGGTGACGGCTTTTGCGGTTTTGCATCACATCCCCTCGCAGGCTTTGCGGCTGGAGATTGTGCAGATTGTTCGGTCTCTGCTCAAGCCGCAGGGCTGTTTTATCCATTCGCACTGGCAGTTTTTGCGCAGTGAAAAATTGAAGGCGAGGGTTCAGCCCTGGGAGGCGGCGGCAGTTTCCGGGTCAGATGTGGAGGCGGGGGATTATCTGCTCGATTGGCGGAGCGGGGGAAGAGGTCTGCGCTATGTACATCACTTCAGCGAGGAGGAATTACAGGCGCTGGCAGAAGAAGCCGGCTTTGAGGTGCAGGAGGTTTTTTATTCGGATGGGGAAACGGGGGATTTAGGTTTGTATGAGGTGTGGCAGGCGGTTAGAAACTGACGGCGACGCAGTTGCGTCCCCTGTGTTTGGCGATGTACATTGCCTGATCGGCGCGGGCGAGCAGGCTTTCGAGGTCGGGGGTGAAGTGGTTTTGTTCGGCAATGCCGATGCTGATGGTCACCTGCAGGTTGTGTTCGCCAACGGGGATGACGAGTTTTTCGACTGCTTTTCTCAAACGTTCTGCCACTTTTTGGGCAATCTCTGTGCCGCTTTCTACGAACAAGCCGACGAATTCCTCGCCGCCATATCTGCCGAGGGGGTCGGCTTCGCGCACTTCTTCACGGCATAGTTTGGCGATGGCGCGCAGCACTTCGTCGCCGGCAGCGTGCCCGTAGGTGTCGTTGATTGTTTTGAAGTGGTCCACGTCGAAGATCATGGCGGAGAGGTAGCGTTTGTAGCGGCGGGCGCGTTCGAATTCGATGCGGGCAATTTCCATGAAGTGGCGGCGGTTGTAGAGCCCGGTTAAACCGTCGGTGATTGCGAGTTGTTGGGTTTCATCGAACAGGCGGGCGTTTTCGATGGCGACTGCCACGTGGTCGGCAAATGCGCTGACGAGTTCGATGTCGGCGTTTGTGAAGCGGAATGGTTCTACGCTGTCAATGGCGAGCAAGCCGATGAGTCGTTCGCGCACGATGAGGGGCACTCCCAGCCAGGAGCGGATGTGGTCGTGAGGCGGGTGGTTGAAGGCTTCGAAGTGTTTGTTTGCCTCGTGCAGGATGTAGGGTTTGCGCGTTTGGATGACGACGCTGTTGGGGTTGTTGCCCGGCACGGGAAAACGGATGCCGAGAACGGGGGCTTTGAAGCCCTCGCCGCCGATGATTTCCAGCTCTCCATCGCGCAGTAATTGAACGGAGGCGCTGTCGTAGGGCAGAACGAGGGCAAGTTGTTGGAGGATGCGGGCGGTGGCTTCGCGGATGTCGAGCGTCTCTGCCACAGCCGCGCCTGCCTTGCGCAGGGTTTCGGCTTCTTCGGCGCGGCGGCGGGCTTGTTCTACTGCCTGTAATTTGGCGATTGCCAGCGCCACCAGATTGGCTGCCTGTTCGCTGATGATGATTTCGTCGGGGGTGAAGCGGCGCGGCTGGGTGGAGCCGAGTAGCACCGCTCCCAGCCTTTTGCCATCGGCGATCATGGGGGTGACAATCATGGCGACAGTGGGGAATAATTCGGCAATGCGGCGAGCAATGAGGGGGGAGGTTTTGACGTCTTCAATAATGAGGGTGTGCCCGGCTTCCAGGGCAGATTGGGTCAGGGTGCGTTCGCCGGGCGGGGATTGGATGGCGGGGTAGGTTTCGCGCATGTCGCCGTAAGCAGCGAGGGGGATGGTTTTTTGGCGTTCCTCGTCCCACAGTGTGAGGAAGCAGTTATCTGCGCCGATGAGGAAGCCCAGGTGGTCAACCAGAAACTGCGCCATCTCCTGCATGTCGTTTTTGCTGAGGGCAGTGTGCAGGATTTCTTGCAGGAGGTTGAGGGTTTGCTGGCGTTTGAGCAGGCTGGCTTGAATGTTCTGGCGAACGAGCGCAGCGCTGAAGATGTCGGCGGCGGCGCGCAGGGCGTCCAATTCGGTGTCTGTCCAGAGGCGTTCTTCTCTGCATTCGTCGAAGCCGATGAAGCCCCAGAGTTTATCTTCGGTTAGGATGGGCATGACGGCAAGGGCAAGGATTCCTTGCACGGCGAGGAGTTCTTTTTCGGAGTCGGGGAAGTCTCTTACCCGCCCGGCGATGGATTGGCGTCGTTCGAGCGTATCTTCCCAGCGGGCAAAGCCAGCCTGGCGCCATGCGAGGTTTTGCAGGGCAGGGTTCTCGATTTGCGGCGAGATGCCTTCTGCCGCCCATTCGTAGCGCTGGCTGACGAGAGAGTCGCCTTGTTCGGAGAAGTGACGCTCAAAGATGTATACGCGGCTGGCATCGGCTGCTCTGCCGAGCTGCTCGAGGGCGGTGTTTACGTTTGTTTCCCAGCGGGAAGTTTTGAGGAATAATTCGGATGCGGCGCTGACGGCGCGCAGGATGGAGTCGCGGCGCAGCAGGGCGGCTTCGGCGGTTGTTTTTTCGCGCAGAAGGGTTGCCATGCGCCCAACGATGAAGGCAACGAAGAGGATGATGAGATTGCCAATTGTGTAATCGGGTCTGTCAAAGAGCGTTTCCACAGAGTGATCGAGCGCCAGCATGACGCTGATGGTGGCGACAATCGAGACGAGGGTTGTGATCACTCCGCCCCAAGTGCCGAAATACCAGCTGCCAGCGATGACCGGTACCACCGCCAGGGCGGTGGTCACTGCGCTGACCATGTGGTGTAAACTCGCAAAGAAGGTTAGATACACTGCAAACAGAACCGCAACGATGGCGTAGCGGACAGTTCGGTTGGCAGAGGTAAGCAGCCTTTTAGAGAACATTGGCATTTATTGTATTGAAGTTGTACGACAATAAAAATTGCAGGTTACAGGCAATTCTCTTTTCTGTTTTGTGGTTGAAACGTCCCGATGGTTTTACAACGAACCTTCGCGACGTTCTGTTTGTCAGGTGGGGACGAGATTGGGGTTCATAATGTACCTCCACCAGTTGTTGAGGATTCCGTTTGTGGCGCCGGCTGTTTTGGGGAGGTGTTGCAGCCACCAGAGGTGGTGTTGACGGATGTCGCCTTTGCCCCACTCGGCGGCGGTGACTTCGCGGATGGCGCCCTTGAAGTTGGGGAAGTTGTAGAGCCAGTCATCGCATTCGCTGAGGACAGGGCGGGGGTTGTTCCAGTCGTAGTCGCGGAGGCTGTTGGGCGCAAAGTGGATGTTTCCACAGGCGGCTTGGCCGGGGTGGGTGAGGTCGTAACGGATGAAGCGTTTCCAAAGGTTTTGCGCTGGAGGGGTTTTTTCGAAGACTTTCTCCATGATGGATTCGACACGATGCCCCATGTTTTCGAGCATTTCGCCGGCGCCGCGTTCGCATGAAAAGCCCATGATGACGAAGCGCCGCCCGGCGGCTTCGGTTTGTGGAAGGGGCGGAGCGTTGCACCAGAAGGCGCCGGGTCCGCCCATGATGGATTCGTAGAAGCCGGCGTGAGGGAAGTTGAAGATCCAGACTTCGTCAATTTCGCCTTTGGCAACCCGCTGGAGGATGTGAAATTGTTTGATGATGGCGAGATAATCTGCCTCTTGGGGGAGGCGGGGGCGCGCTGTGCCGCGCATCAGGCTGAGGTAGGTTGAGGCGTCGTATTTGTAGCCGTCTATTTTTGGGGGGAAGTCTGGTACGTCGAGACGCTCGATGATTTTGTAGCGGGCGAGTCCTCCGCTGGCGAGGAGGATGTCGGACATGAATTGGCGGGCAAGGTCTTCGACGCGGTTCCAGCGCATGAATTCGGAGAGTTTTTTGCCGCTGGTCTTTTCTACGATGGGGTCGTAGACGATGATGAGGGTGTTGAGGGTGGTGGGGGTGGGGAAGGCTGGGTCGTTTGGATCAGGTTGGGGCGGGGGAGGAGGCGGAGATGTCCCTTTGAGGAAGATGCGGCTGAGGCGGGAGAGGAGGTCCATGGGGTAAGTCTACGGTCTAGGGTCTACGGTCCAGGTCTAAAGTCTAGGGAATGTTGACGGCGAAGTAAACCTGGTTGCCGAGGGCGAGGTAGAGGACGTAGTTGGGGCTGATTGCCATGGCGCTGGCGGGCGCCGCGTGGAAGGGGCTGGCTTTGCCGGCGTAGCCGGTGATTTGATTTTGCAGTTCGAGGGAGCGGGGGGTGAGGCGGAAGACGCTGCGGTTGTCGGCGTCGAGCAAAAGGACGACGGAACTGGGCGGGTTGGTCAGCGTCAGTTGGGTGATGTGCGCCTGGGCGAAGATGTCGAGGTCGCGGTGGGCGGGGTAGTTGTCAATGCGCGGGGCGGGGTCTATGCAGCGGGTGGGGACTTCGGCGATGCGGCTGTAGGTGCAGGTGGAGAGGTGACCGTCGGCGTGGAGCAGGTAGAGGTCGTCGCCGCTGACGGCAAGGTCTATGGCGGTGGAGATGTCGGGAATTTGGTTGCCGAAGAAGAAGTAGGGCGGGTCGTTGAAGGCGCTGTTTTTGCCGCGATAGACCCATACAGAACGGGTTTCGGCATCGAGGATGTAGAGGGTGTCGTTGTCCAGCGTAAAGGCGGTGATGCGTCCCCAGTTGAGGTTGGGGAGGGAGGGCAGGATGGATGCCCTGGGGACTTGCCCCGGTGTGCAGTAGATGAGGGTTCCTTTGGTGTCAATGCCGAGGACGCTGGCGCCGTAGGCGTTGGCTTTGGGGAGGGCAAGGATATCCACCAGGGTGCCGACCTGAATGCCGCCGTGTGTTCCCGGCTGGCAGTTGAAGGCGGCGTCGTATTGCAGGCTTCGCCCGTTGAAGGAGGCGTGCAGGATGGCGCTGTTTTCGGCGTTGAGCATGTACAGGTCGCTTTCGCTGGCTGCCATGCGGCTGATTTGCACCGAGCCGCCCAGCCCGTTGGTGAAGGCGGGGATAAACTCAAGGCGGACGACGCCCATCAGGCTGTCGAGTTTGGTCTGCGCTTCGCTGCGCAGGATGCGGATTTCGTCGGTTTCGCGGTATTGCTCCGCCTGGGTGACGCGCTCCAGCACGCGCAGGTACGCGTCGCGCTGACGGACGGGGTCGGTTTCGCTGGATGCCCGGGCATTTTCCACGAGCGCCTGCTGGTACAGTTCGCGGTAGGTTTCGTTCAGTCCATAGTTGCTGTAAACAAGCCACGATACGACCGAAACCGCCAGCGGGATGAAGACCGCCATGAAGACCATGATGTAGTTGGGGATGACCAGCGGCGGGGATGATTCGCTGCCGGGCAGGAGTTTGGGGATGAAGTTGCGCAGGAAGTCGCCGATGCGTTCGTTCAGACGCCGCCCGGTCCTGATTCCTCCGACCACAACTTTTGCCATCTGACGCGCCGCTTCGGCGTGAGCATCGGGGTTGGATGGCGGGAAGAGCCGGAAGCGGGAGGGCGTGCTGGTTTGCGGTTTGGGCGCTTCGTCTAACGCCTCCGCTTGCGGCGCGGGGCGGGTTTCTGCAGGATGGCGGCGCGGAATGGAGGGCGGGAATTGGGGGGTGGTCGCAGGCGTTGGCGCGGCGGCGGGAGGTTCTTCTGTGCGGGGAGGAATGGCGTAAGCGGAAGGCTGGATGAAGTGCGCGCCCAGGTCTGCCAGCGCATCGAGTTCCTCCTCGGTGATGACGGGGTTTGAGGCGGGAGTCGCGGCGCTTGGAGGCGGAGGGGGAGCGGGGGCTTCAGCGTCCACCGGTTCCTGAATAGCAGGAGCAGGCTCAGGCTGGGGGCGCGAAGCGCTTGTCTCGGGGCGCAGAATGGTGATGACTCCGCGCCCGGCCCGAGATTGAATCAGCGCTGCGTGCAGATCGCTTTTGGTGAAGGTCAACTTACGGTAACTTGCCTCCAGCGAGACGGGCGGGCGTTCGTAAAGCAGGTCGGCTTCCCAATCCTTCGGGAATTTGCCGCACAGGGCAAGCAAGTCGCCGGGGTGGAGTTCGATTTGCGAAAAGTAAGGGCGGGCGTTTTGACTCGACCCCAGTCCCTTGCCGGAAAGCGCCGGCTCGTAAATGTGACGCTGGCTGCCATCGCTCACCCACACCACATGGACGGGACCGCTGAGCGAGAGCGTGCAAAGGTTTTCGCGCACCACAGCCACGATGAGCGAAGCGAGGGCATACTGCCCGCGGCCGGTGGTGGAGAGATTGCGCTCGAGCATGGCGGCGTTTACTGTTTCGGTCACGCGCCGCATGGCGGAGGTGAGCGAGCCGGGCGTCTGATAGAACAGGTCGGCTGCGCGGCGGGCAAGGGCATCCACCTCTGCGGCTGAAATCAGCGCATTGCCCGAAAGCATCAGGTACAGCACCAGGCTGTCTCGTTCGCGCCCGCGAGCGGCTCGGCGCGGCGGCGCCAAAGCAAGCAGACCGGGCAAGTCGGCATAGACTTGTCCGTTTTGGCGATGAAGGGGAAGGATGGTTAAGTCAAAAGTTGCCACGGCGTAAGAACATCGGGAAGCCTGGCATCATTATACTGGTAACTCACCTTATGCGAAACGTCCCGAAGGTTTTCGTAATTTATGCTTGATTTCCAGTCCAACCTTCGGGACGGTGCGTAACATCAGCTGGTAAAATTTAAGTATGGCGCGGGGGCATGGCGGATACCTTCACCCCGCTATGCCCCTTAATCTTGCCAGAGACACATCCATGGAATTCAAACGACACAACGACTTTTCTGAAATTGACCCCGCCGCGTGGAACGCGCTGGTGGAGCAAAGCATTGCAGACACACCTTTTTCACGCTATGAATACCTGAGCGAATGGTGGAAGACCCTCGGCGGCGGCGAATGGAAAAACCCCCAACTCGTGCTGGTCTCTGCCAGCGAAGGCGGCAGCCTGATGGGCATTGCCCCCCTCTTCCTGCACGAGTACGACGGACAACAGACTCTGCTTCTTGTGGGCAGTATCGAAATTTCCGATTATCTCGACTTAATCGTCCGCGAAGCCGACCTGCCGCGTTTCCTTCCTGCCCTGTTGGATTTTCTCGCCTCTTCCCTCCCTGAAGCCTGGTCTGCCCTCGATTGGTACAACCTCCCCGACGCCTCTCCCACCCTCCCCGCCCTCAAAGCGGAGGCGGAAAAACGCGGCTGGACCTGTCATCAGGAAGTGTACCGTCCCACTCCGCGCATTCCGCTGAACGGCTCGTTCGAGGACTATCTTTCCCGCATAGACAAGAAACAGCGCCACGAAATCCGCCGCAAGATGCGCCGCGCCGCCGAAAGCGGACGTGTGCGCTTTTATGTCGTGGACAAGAATGCCGACATCGAACCCGAACTGGAATCCTTCTTCCATTTGATGGTACAGGATCCCAACAAAGCCCTGTTCCTGCGCGATGTAATGCGCGACCAGATGTCGCGTTCCATCCGCGTTGCACACGAGTACGGTTATCTCTGGCTCGGCTTCCTCGAAGTGGACGGCGTGCGAGCCGCCGCCTCCCTCAACTTCGACTACAAAAACAAACTCTGGGGCTACAACTCCGGCGTCAGCCGCGACTTCATGGAACTTTCCCCCGGCTGGGTGCTGCTGGCTCACGTCATTCAGTGGTGCTGCGAGAACGGACGTTACGAATTCGACTTCATGCGCGGCGACGAGGAATACAAGTATCGCTTTGGCGGAGTCAACCGGTACGTGATGCGGGCGAGGGTGATGCGCTGATCAAGTATCCCCTGCCTTGAACCAATCGGTAATCACATAGCCGCACAGGGCAAACCCCAGCAGGGCAAAAGGCATCTGCCAGGCCATGGGGAATAAAAAAGTGTGGATATAGGCGGTAGGTTTGAAAAGAATATACCAGGATAACGGCGCAAGGATGGAATACCATGTGGAGATAGTTAGCGCCAACCCGTTCGCAGGGAATTTGCTGCGCTTCCACAATTTGTACTTCGCCAGAAATAACGCCGTGAAGACGCCGAAGATGATAATCAATTTCCAATAGGGAACCTGCCACCAGGCCGGCGGGGTCTGGGTATTAAAGGCATTGATTTTCAAATAGATGGACACCACCTCTGCCGCGCTTACCTGCTTGCTGTCTTGATAAGCCTTGGCGTGGCTATACTTTCCTACATTTAGAGCCGATCTTCTGCCAAGCGTGTTGACAATATATTCCAGTGGGCTTCTGAGGTTCGCGTCGTTGGCGGCAATCTGGGAAGACAGAATGACAGCACCCGCGAGAATCGCAGTCATCATAACGACCCCTGCTTTGAACAGCCGCTCGACCAGCCTTTTCCAGCCCCACCTTGCTTCGATTGCAAAGTAGATGAAAGGAACTGTTGTCATGACCAGTATAGTAGTGATCATTTCGAAGCCAGTAAATAAGACCTTGGTCAATATCACCGCAAAGAAAGAGAAGTATATTTTGCGAGTGGAGAAAACGTCCTGTGTTCCTGCCTCTGTAAGCAGGAACATGGCTCCCAGAAAAGGAACATAAAAAGCCCACAAACTCCAGTACGCATTAGAGGCTGGAAGTATCATCCATTCTGAAAGCGCAGAAAAAACCAGAACAAAAACTGCGGATAGCACTCCGAACTTTAACGCAAGGCAGCCTGAAAGAAGCGACAAGGCAAGCGCCGACGCCAGCGTCGTGAGAATTCGCATGGCGGTAATGGTCTGTTGCGGTGAAAGGTTTGCCATTCGATCAAAAATTCCAAAAACAATCCCCTGAGCACCCGGATGCGATTTATAAGGCAGGTAATGTTCAATATTTTCATGATTTTCATAGATGTTATATTGTGGATCTAGGTCAAAATTCCATCCTTTAGGAGAATTGGCAAGCCCCAACAACGCGCCGGCGGAGAAGATGCCGTCTTGCCGCGACTTTGCCAGGCGGGCAACGACAACGCGCTCATAGGTTCGCTGCCAGAGGTGGTAGTAGGCGGGTTCAACAATCTTCCATTGATTTGAATACAGGCTGGGAAACAAAAATGCCGCCCCGCCAATGAAAAACAGCAAAAAGATAAATTTTTTGGACATAGTGTTTACCTGATTGATAATATGCAATATCCCGAAGACTTCGCTGCAACGCCGCCGTGCGACATTTTTTTGGGGAATTTAGTATTACAGCGCAAGGTTGATTTTTTGCCGACAGACCATCCGCGAACACTTAAATCAGGGTGATTGTAGGACAAGTCTCCGACTTGTCCGCGCAAGTCAAAGACTTGCGCTGCGTGGCGGCGCGATATTCGTTCAGGGGCGACCTGACCCAATGGTAGGCTTGCTTCAAGAAAGCCTCACCTGCCTTGAACCAATCGTAGTGGGGTGCAAGTGCCAGGACGTTCCGCTTAAAGAAAGTGATTATCATCCTCCGCTCCCAACCCCTCCTACAATTCCGCCCTCGGTCAACTTTCTCAAATCGCTCAAGGCAGATTCGATTTCTTCCACGGTCACAGGACGATCTTCATCGCGGTGTTTCAATGTGCCTGCCTTTGCCTTCTCGATTGCCAGTTCCCTGATTGAAGCATTCAAAGCCAGCGCTTCCTTCACCAGCGCCGCGCCTTGTGAATATCCAATAATAGGATTCAATGCGGTAACAATAATGGCGTTCTTTTCCAGCCAGCCTGCCGCTTTTTCGCGATTGGCGGTTATGCCCTTCACAGCGCGCTCGGTAAAAGCATTCACAGAGCCAATCACCACCTGCATCATTTCGAACAGGTTGTGCGCAATAATAGGCATCATCACGTTCAATTCGAGCTGCCCGGCCTGTGTGGCGAGCGCGACCGTTGTGTCGCAGCCTACCACATGAAACATGGCTTGGTCGAGCATCTCTGCCAGGACGGGGTTGACCTTACCCGGCATGATCGAGGATCCCGGCTGAACGGCGGGTAATCTAATTTCGTCCAGGCCGGTTGAGGGTCCAGAGGCAAGGAGGCGCAGGTCATTGGCGATGCGGATAAGGGTCAGGGCGAGGGTTCGCAGCGAGGCGGAGAAATCCGCCGCATCTGCCATAGACTGCATGGATTCAAAGAGATTGTCGGACTCGTACAATGCCAGTCCGGTCAACTCGGATAGTTTCTTCACCATGCGTGCGTGATATTCGGGATGTGCGTTCAACCCGGACCCGACGGCTGTGCCGCCGATTCCAAGCCTGCGCAACCCCTCTGCCGCTCTGAGAATGCGTTCCGCATCGCGTTCCACTGCTTTGGCATATGCGCCAAACTCCTGACCGAGCCGCACAGGAACGGCGTCCTGCAAATGCGTGCGCCCCGATTTGACGACATCATCGAATTCTCTGGCTTTTTCTTCAAGTGCGCGTTGTAAATTTTTCAACGAGGTCAACAACTCATTCAGCCGCCACAGCGCGCCGAGCCGAATGGACGTGGGAATTACATCATTGGTGGATTGTGCCATGTTGACATGGTCGTTCGGGTGTACGTAATATTTCCCGAGTTCTCCGCCCAGGATTTGCGTGGCGCGGTTGGCGATCACCTCGTTTGCGTTCATGTTGTGACTTGTCCCCGCGCCCGCCTGGAAGGGATCCACCACAAACTGGTCGTCCCATTTGCCTTCCATCACCTCTGCGGCGGCTTGCGCGATGGACTCTGCCAGTTGCTGTGCGGTGAAGCGTTTTCCGTCCACTTCACGGTCGTTGAATAAGCCAAGTTCATAATTTACCAGCGCTGCGGCGCGTTTGACCGCCGCCACCGACCAGATGAATGCGCGCCACGGCTTCAACCCGCTGATGGGGAAGTTTTCGACGGCGCGCTGGGTCTGCGCGCCGTAAAGGGCATTGGCGGGGACATTTAACTCGCCCAGCGAATCTTTTTCTTTGCGGACGTTTTGTGATGTCATGCGTTTTTCCTTACTCTAAAAGCATACTTTAGACCTCTTGCAAAAGTGCTTCTTTGCCACAGATTTACACAGATTTCCACTGATTTTTGATAAAAATTTGCGTAAATTCGTGAAATCTGTGGCTAAACACTCAAGGCAAATCCACTCACGACTTATGCAAGAGTTCTTTTGTAACTAGCCACCTGACAGTTTCATGTTCCGCCCCACCGCCCGACGATCAATTGTCGGGCTGATGCCCACAAAGCCCGCTGAAGCGGGCTGGCAGTCGGTTTTAGCCGACTTTGTAGGCGTAGCCAGCGGATTATGAAAATTAACAAATAAGTACCGTAACCGCATAGCGCGGCTTCCAGCCGCAACCCAAAAATTCACTGCTCAAGTGCGGAGGCAAAACCAGAAAAAGAGTTAT
>Ga0272446_1004153_pt1 | contig 17410 bp, 12 predicted proteins | sample YNPCB0061_FD_194587 | JGI IMG/M metagenome (GOLD analysis project Ga0272446, IMG submission 194587) | Hot spring microbial mat communities from Yellowstone National Park, WY, United States - YNP-CB-006-1 | ecosystem: Environmental > Aquatic > Thermal springs > Hot (42-90C) > Sediment | place... | reverse complement strand
AAAATGAGGTAAAAAACACTTCTTTTTATTGAAAAATGTCGGTTTTTAGTGGTTTTTACGAGGGCGGGGGCGAAGCCCCCGCCCTCGTACTTATTCGCAAATTATCCAAAAACGATACAATACCTAACAGGTCAAACGAACTTTTTTACCTTGTTTTTGCGTGAGGGATAGCAGCGAAAAGCCCGCAACAGGCGTAGCCTGTGGAGTACAGACGTGGCATGCCACGTCTCTGCCAGCGTATAGCCCGACCCGAAGCAGAAAGGCGATAGCCTTACCTGCGTAGGGACACGCCCTAATTTCTTATAATGCGTAACATCAGTAAAATAAATGATTATGGCAAGTGAGAAGCTCACCTGCCATACGAATTAAAGAACAAGAGCAGAGCGTTTATTGTTTGATAATCTTGCGGATAACCTGCTGTTTACCTGCCTGAACCTGCAAGATATACACACCATTAGGGAGTTCACCTACATCTATGGTACTTTGTATATTGTTTTGGTTATTGTAAGTTTCCTGATATACAACCTGTCCTCTCAAATCTACCAAACGGATTTGCACAAATTGAGCAGTTGATAACATTGCAGAAATGTTAAGCATATCACGGGTAGGATTAGGATAAATGTTGCAAGTAAATTCATCAGGTTTTGGAGTTACAGGGTCTATATTAACCAACATGTCTAAACTATCCAAAGACAAGCGAACCAAAAATACGCCTGCACTGGCTGTACTTGTACCAAATGTACCACCTTGTGTATTACCACCAATATAAATGTCATTACCTGCGGTTACTTGTAAGGTTTTAATGCTGTCTGCACCCAAACCTCCTACACGTTGTGTCCAAACAGGCCCCCCTGTGTTTTTGTTAATACGAGCAACAAAACCGTCTGTACCTCCTGAACTGGTAAGTCCAAGGTAAGAAGAAGTTCCTGTAAATGCGCCGCTGATGTACACACCTCCTTTACCCGCATTTACGGTAACATTACCTAATGTACCATTACCTACTCTTTGTGTCCATACTGGTCCGCCTGTATTTTTGTTAATTTTACTTAGTACAATAAAACCTGAACTGTCTGACATGGTATATAAATCATTACCGAGTGCCGCTATACTTGAACCAGATTTTCCTGAACTTCTCTGTGTCCAAACAGGTCCGCCTGTATTTTTATTGATTTTTGAAACCACAGCATATCCAGAACTGTCTTTTACAGTATAAACGTTATCATTATCTTGAGTAATGGCTTTTCCTTTACCACCGGGGGATTTTTGTGTCCAGACAGGACCGCCTGTGTTTTTGTTGATGCGCTGAGTAATTTGAACACCTGCGCTGTCCCCTACAAAATATAAATCTTGGGCATCTGTAGTTAAGCCACCTATATTACTACCATTTTGATAAATTTTTTGTGTCCAAACAGGTCCTCCCGTGTTTTTATTTATACGTTGTGTATAAGCAGTATCATTTTTTACATAAGCAATGTAAATAGAAGTGTCGCTGGCAGATATTGCTCTGGCTTTATCATCAGCGGTGCTATTTATTTTGTTGCAGATATTTTGCATAGCATCAGGATTTGCTACCCTACCTGCATTGTATGCCCATTGATTAGTTCCATTTTTTCTTTTTCTTTGAATAAAAACATCTGTACCTCCCGCACTGTTGAGCGTACCTGAACCAATGCTAATACTTCCTGTATATGTACCTATGGCAAAAATATCTCCTTTACTGTCTATACCTATGTCTGTAATTTCATCATCACCACTGCCTGAAGTGTAACTGTCTACAAAAGCATTTAAATCTTCTCCGTAGGCAACCATAAATGAATTTGTGCCTGCCATTGAAACTTCTTGATAAATCCCAGTACTGTTGTCAAAATCTACTGTGCCTTCAAAACCACCTACTGCAACTACCTCTCCAAAGTCTGATACAACCAAGTCCAGTACTTTGTCTGTACCTGCACTACCGCCTATCAACACACCCAAACCGCTGACTATAGCACCAGATGCGGCATCTACCATAGCCCAAAAGCCATCAGTAGTGCTGGTAGTACTTGTAATACTTCCTGTTGCAAAGGAAATGGTGCCGCTGTTGGAATAGCCACCTACTATGAGTGTATCTGCGTTTTCGTCCAATATTTGTAAACTTGTTAAAAATTCATCATTTGTTCCTGAAACACCGTTGCAAATTCCCCCATTTAATTTAAAGCTATATCTTACTATAAAACCACCTTTGTTGATAGAGGGTCCTATCGTAGAGCTGCTTGAGGTTATATCATAATCAAAATAAGGACCATCATAGCTTCCTACCACTGCCACTTTACTCTTATCAGGGCTTACTTTTATGTCTCCCAGTAAATCCTGCCCGGTGGAACCTATACTGCCTACGTTAAGGATATGCAAAGTATCAGGTAGGATACCATTAAGTTTTATGATAGCTCTACCTAACATTATATCCTGAACGCCCGCAGCAGTCAAACTGGGAGAACCCGAAGTTGTGATGATGCTTGATGTAGCATTGGTAAATGTCCCTCCGAAGTATAGAGTATCATTGCTAAATCCAGAAGGAGAATATTTGTGTCTTATCGCTATTTTATCTATGGATACATGCTCTCCCGCAGTAGAACCTGATATGACGAGGGCAGGAGCATAGCTTCCTGCGGCTATGGTACCTCCTGCAGCGAGACTGGTCATAAAACCAGAGTATGTACCTGCCAAACTAGTAAAAAAGTTAGTATTGGTATTGTCTAAATTAAGGTCTACACTAGTTCCTCTAAAAGCACCAGAGATAGTAACCGTAGGACTTTCTCCAATGTAAATAAATTTACAGTCTTTGGGTTCTACTCTTGAACCTAAATTGGTGTCGTTAATAGGTAAAAAGTACTGTCCCATGTCATTTTGGTCATTAGGGTTAACACGCATAACAAAACCAGTGCGTTGAGCAGAACTTGAACTGGGTATAGCGCTTGTAATGATAGATATGTTGGGAGATAAGGTTAAAGATGCCGAACTGTAATACCCAACAGCATAAATCAGCCCCTCGTGGTCTACATCAATACTTGTTACTATAGCCGTATCCCCAGAAGACGGGTTTACGCTGATTGACCATAAATACTTTCCAGTTTCATCATATAAAGCTATAAATGAAGCGGTATTGGAAGAACTTGTAGCATGTGTAAGTAAACCAGGTCTTTCAGGATCAAGATATAAATTGCCTCCATAAATGCCTGCAATTAAAAATTTACCCGTATAATCATCTTGAATAATTTTGGTAATCTCACTTTTGCTGGAAGATTTTAAGGCATTAACATAATAAAACTCATTTGGGTTTTGTGCATGTAACAAATACCCAGATGAAAACAACAAGAGCAAAAACAAAAATGGGATTTTTTTCATAACTTGAATAATAGGCAAATTTATGAAAAGAAGTAAGGTGGAAAATAAATTTTCTGTGAAAATGTATCTAAAATTATTGAAACAAGCGTTTTATTTTACAGGAAACGCTTTTGTTAGTATAAAACAAAAAACTAAACTTACGTGGATATAAGTTTAGTTTGTATATTTGTGGGAGCGGAGGGATTCGAACCCCCGACCCTCTGCTTGTAAGGCAGATGCTCTGAACCGACTGAGCTACGCGCCCTTATTTCACAAATGGGACTGCAAAAATAATATTAACTTTTACTTTTGTCAAGTAATTTATGAAAATTTTTGAAATTATTTTTACTAATACACTGCTAAACAAAGCATTAAATTGGATTACACAAAACAATACGTCCAATTTTTTACCTTACCATAATTTATACCATTTGTTTACCGTTACAGAAAACTGTTATGAGGGCGCAAACTATTATCACTTGTCAGAAACTGAAAAAATACATCTTTTATTAGCGGCACTCTTTCATGATGTAAATTATGTTTTGGATACTACCCTGAAAGATGCACGAAAAATAACACTGGCAGTGGAGGCTTTATATCAGTTTCGCAAAGAAATACCTGTATCAGAAAATGTAGACTGGCAACAGGCAGAAGCCATAATATGGGCAACAGAATTTCCACATAAAGAAATACATAATCTTCCGATTACTCATCAAATTATTCAGGACGCTGACCTTATGCAAGTTTTTGCCCCCAATGCTTTTGTACAGATTATTGTGGGTTTATCTCAGGAAACGGGTAAAACGCCCCGTGAAATGATTGAATCACAAACAAGCTTTCTTTACAATATTGTATGGAATACTCAATGGGCGAAGTTGGTTTTTGAACAAAAAATAAAACGGACAGAAAACGAGATAGAATTGTGGAAGAAATTACATGCTTGATATATCTAAATTCTCCCTGTTGCTCTATTGACTTTTATGGGCGGGTACTTTTAATGTAACCAATGTACCTTTATTTAGTTTTTCAAACAAAAGCAAATCTTCTCTGTGATACAGTTTTTTTAATCGGCTTTCAATATTGTTTACTCCTGTTCCTTTGTTTTTTCGGTTCATATCTATGCCTACACCATTATCATATACTTTGCAAATCAATTCGTCTTTTTCCATATAAATATCAATTTTTACTTGTCCTACATACAACACATTGGATAAACCATGCTTGATGCAGTTTTCTACCAAAGTTTGAATACAAAACGCAGGGAGTTCTAGATTCTCCGCTTCGGGTTGTATATTGATATACACTTCCAACTGCTCGCCAAAACGAAGTTGCTCAATATCCAAGTAGCTTTTTACCAAAGACATTTCATTCTTTATAGTTACAAAATTTTCATTGGAATATTTGAGCGTATACCTGAAAATAAACGCTAATTTTTCTACGGCTTGTTCTGCCATGTCGGGTTTGTAATGGATAAGTGCCGCAATAGTATTGAGGGTATTGAACAAAAAGTGCGGGTTAATCTGGGAACGAAGTGCTATAAGATTAGCTTCTGCATTTTTTTGTATAAGTATCTTCTCTTTTTCAAGCAAATACAATACTTCTAATGTAAGTTGTAATTGTATAATTGCCCTGCGAATAAGTTCTACTTCATAGAGGTTATACACTCCTGTTTTTTTTCTTTTTAGGACTAAAAAACCAATTTCCTGTTCGTTAGGGATTTCCAATGGAAAAACTAAACTGACATCTTCCTGTATCCAGAATTCTTCCAATTGTGTGTATGCCCTAAAATCACTTAATTCCTTGTTTTTTGCCCAAAAAGTTTCATTTCGTTTCAAGACCTGATGAATTTCGGATTTGTCTACCCAAGTCAGACAAGATATTTCATGGTTGTAATGTTGGGATAACCATATACCTACTTCTGTACTTTGTGTATATTGCTGTAATTCCTGAATAAAATCCCGCAGTAATTTGTCTGATGAAGTATATCGGGGAATTTTATCCAAAAATGCTTTCATTTGAAAAATGCGTTTCTGTGCGGTAGTGATAAATAAACGCTGAAATACGTGTTCGTATCGGTAATAAATTCTTTGGGCAATAACCACAATCACAATTAAAATCAAGACTTCTACCAGACCGTTGTAAGGATTGTAGGAAAAACGGAAATAGTACAGTTTGTCAATAAGGGCATACAGTACCAGTATCAGCACGATACCGATAAAATATAGAATAGACTGCCTGACTACCAAACTCACTTTTCCAAAACGCAGTAAAGGATTAACCACCCAAAACGCAGGAAAAACAATACAAGTTTGTATCAACAGTTCGTTGAGGTCTGTATCCCAAATACTGTACTCCTTAAAAATCTGATTCCATAACAACAACAATAATAAAACAAGATAAGGAACAGAAACAAACAACTTTTTCTTTTCCAATTCCTGTTGAAAAGTAAATGTATGCAACTGATAGTGCAACACACTGATAAGAAAAGAGATTTGTGTAATAAACGTCAAGCCTTGTACATGATATTGAAAGGTTGAGTCTCTTAAAACAATTTTGATGACTAAAAAAATGATACCAACCATAAACGAAGAGATTACTCCTATCACAGTATATTTAACTGCTTTTGAGGTAGTGTCTTTGAGTGTATTAAAAAACAGGACCCCCGTAATGCTGTTCCATAGTATTAAAAGTGTAGTAAGCAACCATTTTTCCAGCTTGACATTAAAAAACTGGACTTCCAGTATCAAACTGAAATATCTTGCATTCTGAACAATATACCATAAAAATACCAACGTAATAAGACTGAATGGCAGAATGTAAGTTCTTACATTTTGTTGAATAATAGGGATAAGAATCAGCCACAGTGTAAGCGACCCTACGGCTGTCAATACCAATATCCAGCTGTGAATTTGCCACAGAGATTTTTTAAGCGGGTACGTAAATGTAGGATAATATCCCGACTGAATAATAATAGTGGCTTCAAAAGGGCGGAACTGTTCGGGGTCATCTCGCAGAACCTGATAGATAAGATGTTCTCCGGGCTTGGCACTACGGATAATTTCATTTGCCATATCTGCCGTATATACTTTCTGATAGTTGATAGCAGTCAGCACGTCTTTTTCCTGCACGGATATGCCTTTGAGTAAGGTATTGGATTTAAGAATGGGGTGTACAAAAGTAGCTTCTATGCCTCTTGTGGTGTTTTCCCAACGTATCCAGTCAAAGCCGATAAAGCGTTCTCCACCTCGGACTGTAATTTTGTCCTCCTGTTTTTGATAGGCTTCATAAAAAACATAGCTTGTGTACAAAATACCTAATAAAGCGAGCAGTGTGATGATGGTACGTAGTATTTCTTTCACTCACACAAAAATAAGTAAATTATTGAAGTTATATAATTTTTTTGGGCGTGTCCCCTGCGCTATTGCTTCGGGGTCGGGCTATGCGCTGGCAGAGACGTGGCATGCCACGTCTGTACTCCACAGGCTACGCAAGTTGCGGGCTTTTCGCTGCTATCTCTCACACAAAAACAAGGTAAAAAAGTTCGTTTAACATTTTTGATGTGGTGTGCTTTTTTGGATAATTTGCGAATAGATGCGAGGGCGGGGGCGAAGTCCCCGCCCTCGCATAAACACGTATAAAATATTTTTTACCTCATTTTTACCCGTGGGCGGGTGGGTGGGTAAACCCAAACCCCATAAAAAACACTTCTTTCGCGTTAGGCATGCGGAGGGTACGTAGTAGAGACGCCGCATGCGGCGTCTCCGAAGCGATAGCGTAGCCCGTAGTACGCCGACTGCGCTGCGAAGCAAGCAGGAACGCCCAAAATAACAAATACATTAAAATACCCCTTCTATCACGGGATAAAATCCATACTTGACTACAAGTTTTTGGGTTTCTTTACTTGTCAGCCAAGTAATGAAGTCTTTGGTATCTCCCTGCGGTTCGTTAATGCTGTATAAAAACAACTGACGTGCCAAGGGGTAGGTGTTGTTTTTAAGATTGGTTAAAGTTGGTTCTACATAATTGTTTTGGTTGTAATCTTTGATAGAAATAGCTTTAATAGTTTCCTTTTTATCTACTAATCTGCCAAAGGCTATACCATTGGGGTTTTTGCTTGTCCAGTCTGTGATGGCAGAGGAAGTGTTTTTAATAATGACTTTTTCATCATAGTCCTGTCCTGCCATAATTCTGTTTTTGAAAAGTTGGCATGTTCCCGATTCATCAGGCAGACGGCAAGCCACAATAGGTGCATCTTTACCCCCTACTTCTTTCCAGTTTTTAATATCCCCTGAATAAATACCTGCTATTTGCTCTGCGGTAAGTTGGTTGATAGGGTTTTGGTTATGCAAAAATACGCCTATACATTCCATAGCTATGGCTGTTTTTACGCCTATAGTGTTGTGTTTTGCTTTAATCTGCGCAATAAAATTACCAGAAGGCGGCTTGGATATAGCACACAAATCAATTTCTCCTTCCAGTAACTGGTTTAGTCCTCTTTCTGTATGTCCTCCTGATACCGTAATTACAATATTCGGCTTAACGTTTTTATACTCTTTAACTAAACCATCAAGCATGTCTTTCATGGTTTCAGAACCTCCGATTTTAATATCCTGTGCAGAGATAACACTGAAACACATATACACGCATAGAAAAATAAAAATCACTCGCATACTTAAATTTGATTATATCAACAAAAACGATAATTGTGCCAAAAATACGAAACAGTGTTCGGATTGCAAATAATGTTTTTGTTAAGAATATCGGGAGTATTCTTTTTTCTAATACTTGTGTGTCTTTTTTTGCAGGCATATAAAATTTGTCTATACTTGTAGCTATGGAAAAAATACATAGCACAACAGTTATAGGAGTTATTCATAACGGAACGGTTGCCTTAGGTGCAGACGGACAGGCTACTATGGGCAATACAGTGGTTAAAGGAAATGTAAAAAAAGTACGTACTATGGCACAAGGTACTATTCTGATAGGTTTTGCAGGTGGCACGGCTGATGCCTTTACTTTGTTGGAACGGTTTGAAGATAAGTTAGCACAATATAAAAACAACATGAAACGTGCCGCCATAGAGCTTGCCAAAGACTGGCGTACAGACCGTTACTTGCGCAGGTTAGAAGCTATGATTGTAACTATGAACAAGCAAGAAGGTTTGATTATTTCAGGTACAGGTGATGTATTGGAACCCGAGCATCAGATTTGTTCTATTGGTTCAGGTTCTATGTATGCGTATAGTGCGGCTTTAGCACTCAAAAAACACGCTCCATCACTTACTGCCAAAGAAATTGTACAAGAATCCCTGAATATTGCGGCAGATATTTGTATTTACACCAACCACAATATTGAAATCCTGAGTTTGGAATAGGATTTTGTTAAAACTTTATCAGCTTCTTTTCTGTCAAGGAATACTCCAACAAATGTCCGTTCTGTAAAGTAATGTACGCAATATCATTTTCTATTTTGATAAAGTTGCCTTCTATAACCTTTTCAGATTCTATTCTGCCATTGGCATCAAAAAAATGCCTGTATAGTACTTTTCCCTCTTCGCAGATGACCTCTATGCAATACCCGCACCAACCTTGTTCGTCTTTGTTAAACGCTCCTTCAAGTTCGCGGTAAGTTTTAAAGGTTATCATGCAATCAAAGGTAAAAGTATCAGTTTAACATTTGTTTTGCCTTGGGCATTACTTCTAATGCTTTCTGAATAATTTCATCATGTTGTGCGGCTACATAAGCACGTCCTTCTCTACCAAACAAACGATAGGCAATCAGTTCTTTAATGGTTTCCTTAAAGCGGTTTTGTGCCTTTTTAAATCCGTCAGCGTTTTGTTTTACATTTGCCTTGGTTGCCATGCTCACTAATTCATCAAGCATTTCTTTGGTAACATCAAATTTTTTCTCAAACATTTTTACGTCTGTGTATTTGGTTTTGAGTTCAGGGTGCTTTTCTGTGTATTGAATAGAAAAATCGGTAAATACTCCGCTTAAATACATTTCTTGGGCATATAAACTAAACCATGCGGTATCAGGTTCTACATAATAATCAGGAAAAATACCTCCTCCACCGAATACCGTTCTGCCTTTTGCGGTTTTGTATTTAAGAGAATCAGGAATTTTGTCGGGTTTGGAAAAATCTATTTTATCTTTCAGTCTTTCACTGCCTTTGTAAGGTGTTTGGATACACCTGCCTGAGGGTGTGTAATACCGTGCTACGGTTAATCGTATGGCTGAACCATCAGAGAGCATTTTTTCACTTTGTACCAAGCCTTTGCCGTGTGTTCTGCGTCCTACAATAATACCTCTGTCCAAATCCTGTACTGCCCCTGAAAATATTTCTGAAGCAGAAGCTGAACCTTCATCTACAAGCACTACAATAGGTTTGTTTTCAAACAATCCTCCACTTGTTGCTCTGTATTCTTTTTTTCCGTCTGTACGACCTTTGGTATATACAATCAGTTTGTTGGCATCAATAAATTCATCTATCATATCCACGGCTTGCCCCAAATAACCCCCGGGGTTACTGCGTAAATCCACAACAAGATTTTGACAGTTGGACTGTTGTAACTTTTTGATAGCATTAACCATTTCCTGATGTGTATCTGCGGAGAATCGTGTAATGTGCATATACCCTGTATTTTCATTAAGCATGTAGCTTACTTCTACGCTATTAAGCGGTATTTTTGCCCGTGTGATATTAAACTCTAAAAGTTCTTTAACTCCCCTTCTTTTGATAGTAACCTTCACTTTTGTTCCTCTTGGTCCCCGCAAGGCTTTGAATACCATTTCATTTTTTATACCGATACCTGCAAAATTCTTGTCATCTACTTTAATAATTCTATCCCCAGACTGAATACCCAACTCTTCGCTCGGACCGCCCACAATGGGGGTAACTACAAAAACAGTGTCTTCTATAATATTGAATTCTACGCCTATACCATCAAAACTGCCTTGTAAATCTTCTTGTTTGGCTTGCAGTTCTTTGGCAGGAATATAAATAGAATATGGGTCTAACGGTTTGAGCATACCTACTACGGCATTATCTAATACAGTTTCTTCATCAACAGGGTCTACATAATAATAACGCACAAAGTTAAACACTTCCTGTAATTTATTCAGTCCTTTGATATGTTTGGTTTGCTTCGGGTTTTGCATTTTATAACCTACCAACATACCCAATGTAACAAATACAGCAGCCAATAAAGCTATTTTTGCACTTCTAGATTTCATTTTTGTAAATAATTCGTAAAGATACAAAGTTTTTCAAAAAACTTGTAATTTGCGGGCAAATTTATAACCTATATGGCAACAAATAGAACGTTAACGATTATTAAACCTGATGCAGTAAGCGCAGGCAATGCAGGAAACATTATCAATGACATTATTAAAGCGGGTTTCAAGATTGTGGCTATGAAATTAGTGCATCTTAGTCCTGAACAAGCAGGTAAATTCTATGAAGTACACAAAGAACGTCCATTTTACAAAGATTTAGTGGGTTTTATGTCCTCAGGACCTATTATACCTATGATTTTGGAGAAAGAAAACGCTGTGGCAGATTTCCGCAAACTAATCGGTGCAACCAACCCTGCCAATGCAGAAGAAGGAACTATCCGTAAAAAATACGCTACTGATGTAGAAAAAAATGCTATTCATGGTTCTGATTCTGATGAAAATGCCAATATAGAAAGCCGCTTTTTCTTTGCTACCACAGAAGAAGTGTAACTTTACTATACTTTTCAAACCGCATAAAAACCTTGCAGTATACGCTGTAAGGTTTTGTTTGTTTTAATACTGTACTCAAATTTCTTTTGTCCTTGTATTACTGTTGAATAAAAAATTGTATTTTTGAACAAATGATACGTACATTTATTTGCTTTGTTATCTTAACTGTGTCTTGTTGAGGAACAGCACAAACCACCGAAATTACCCTTATACCCGCAGAACGCATACCTGACACCTACACGTATGCACACGCGTTAGGCATGCGAAGGGCATGCGTCAGCATGGTGCGAACAGCACCGAAGCGATAGCGTAGCCCGTAGCACGCCGACTGCGCCGCGCAGCAAGCAGGAACGCCCAAAATATACAAAATAAACGGCATTTTTTTTGCTTGTTTTTTTTTACTAACGTATTTACAGCTATGAACAAAACATTCTTAATAGTCTTGCTCTACATAGTGGTATTAGTTAATGGTTATGCACAAAGAAAAAACATAACCTCAAATGTATCTGACCAACAATTTTTTATTGAAAATAAGGGTCAGTGGCATCCTGATGTGTTGTATCTCTGCCGCATGAAAGGATTAGATGTGTGGGTTACAAAGTATGGGCTAAATCAAGTTTTTTACAAGAAGGAGAACATTCAGCACTTTTCTCCGTATGAAAAAACGAAGTTCCCCATAAATAGATTTCATCAGCAAAACTATCGTATCATAGGACATCGGGTACTGATGAAACTCCAAAATCATAAACCTGACCCTGCACGTGAAGGCAAAAATCAATTAGAGGCGTATTACAATTACTTTATAGGTAATGACCCTTCTAAGCATAGCACTTATGTAGGATTGTACAAAGAAGCTATCGTAAAAAACATTTACGAAGGCATAGACATTCGTTATTACTTTGACAAGGGCTATTTACGTCATGATTACGTAGTCCACCCTTACGCAGACCCTACAAAAATTGCTTTTATTTTAGAGGGTAGTGATAAAACTTATCTCAATGACAAGGGCAACCTAATATTCAATACTCGCTTTGGCGAGGTGGCTATGGCGGAGTTAAAAACCTATCAAGCCAAAGATGGGAGAGAGGTGCCAAGCAAATTTGTCTGCAAAAATGGAAGTTGGTATATTGAAGTAGCTAACTATGACCGCAGCCAGACTTTGATAATAGACCCACTTATTTACTCTACTTATATCGGAGGAACTGGCGACGATTTTGGAGGTGATATTGTCGTTGACGCTAGTGGCAATGCATACATAACAGGTGCCACTAGCTCTGCAGATTATGACATCACCGCAGGTGCATTCCAAACTACATATAAGGGTGGAGATGATGTTTTTATTACTAAACTCAATCCTACGGGTACAAGTTTAATATACTCTACATATATAGGAGGAGATAGCTCTGAAGTATCTCTTTCTATTGTTGTAGATAATGCAGGAAATACTTATGTAGGCGGGTACACAAATTCTCTAAATTACAGTGTTACGACAGGGGTATATCAAACCACTAATCAAGGACAACTAGACGCCTTTGTTACCAAACTTAATAACACAGGTACCACTTTGCTCTACTCTACTTACCTTGGAGGAAGTCAGGGAGAGTTTGCATTCAGAATTGCTGTAGATGCTAGTGGAAATGCGTACATCACGGGAGGAACAAGTTCAACAAACTATCCTACTACTACGGGTGTATTTCAAAGCACTAATCAAGGCATGGCTGATGTTTTTGTTACAAAATTAAATCCTACGGGTTCAGGACTAGTGTATTCTACATTTATCGGAGGTGATGATTGGGATACAGCATATGATATTGCCGTAGATAATAGCGGGAATGCATATATAACAGGACTTACGCTTTCATCTAACTATGACGTTACTACGGGTGTATTTCAAAATACACATGCGGGTGGAGCAGATGTATTTGTCACAAAGCTAAATCCTACAGGTACAGGGCTAACTTACTCTACGTATATAGGAGGTAGTAATTATGAACATTCTATTGCTATTGCTTTAGATGCACCAGGTAATGCGTATATTACGGGATATGCAGAAGCAGGTTATGATGTTACAACAGGTGCGTTTCAAACAAGTTACGGGGGAGGATCATATGATGTGTTTGTTACTAAAATAAATACCTCAGGCACAAGTTTACTGTACTCTACCTATATCGGTGGGGATAGTATAGAATTTGCAAATACGATTGCCGTAGATAATAGTGGCAATGCGTACATCACGGGTAACACAAAATCTCCTAATTATGATGTTACGACAGGGGCTATTCAAACTACAAAAGACTCGCTCACAGATGCTTTTGTAACTAAACTCAATGCTTCAGGTACAGCTTTACTATATTCTACTTATCTTGGGGGAAATGGCTACGATGAGGGTTATGGCATATTTGTAGATGCAGGAGGCAGTATTTATGTTACGGGACAGACAGATTCACCTAATTATGATGTTACCACAGGAGTTTTCCAAACTACAAATGGTGGCGGTTTCGATGTGTTTGTTACAAAGATAGATGCTTCATCTACGAGTATATTGCCACACGACCTACCTACTCTAAACTGGTCACTGTATCCTAATCCGAATAATGGTACTTTTGTCATAGAAGCTCAAAAAGCAGGTATTTTTGAACTGATAGATATAACAGGTAAAATACTTCGTATGTACAATGTCCAAAATGGGCAACAATATCCTGTACAAGAGAACTTACCTGCGGGTATGTACTTTATCCGGGAGTTAAATACAGGTAGCATTAGGAAATTCAGTGTGGAGTAAATGTCAAGTAATGCTTTATATTAAGCCGTAGGTTCATAGCCTACGGCTTTGCTTTAAAGATGTTTAATTCTATATAAATTTGTATTTTGCGTTTGTATGAGCAAATTGAGTAAAAGCGGCAAAACACGCAACCATCTGAGCTATTTTTAAATACCACACACTTAATTTTTTCATCAATCAATGTAAATAAGCCGTAATGTATAGCTAAATACTATAAACATCACTGCTAACAACCCTATAAAAAACATTTCTTTTGCGTTAGGCATGCGGAGGGCATGCGTGCTTGCACGCATGGTGCGCAGCACCGAAGCGATAGCGTAGCCCGTAGCACGCCGACTGCGTAGCAGGAACGCCCAAAAAATTATCTTCTATATCACTTACTTATTGTCTTTCAGTACATTCAATAAATACTGTCCGTACCCTGATTTAATAAGCGGCTGGGCTAATTTTTCTAATTGCTCTGCGGAAATAAATCCCATTCGGTAGGCAATTTCTTCTATACAACCGATTTTAAGCCCTTGTCTTTCTTCAATGGTTTGTACAAATGCACCTGCCTGCATTAAAGACGTAAATGTACCTGTATCTAACCATGCTGTACCTCTGCCGAATTTTAATACTTTGAGTTGTTTTCTTTCCAAATATACGCGATTAACATCAGTGATTTCATACTCCCCGCGTGCAGAGGGTTGTAGATTTTTAGCTATTTCAACCACTTGGTTATCATAAAAATAAAGCCCAGGAACAGCATAATTGGATTTGGGTTGTTTGGGTTTTTCTTCAATAGAAAGCACATTGCCTTCTTTATCAAAATCTACTACTCCATAACGTTCAGGGTCTGATACGTGGTAGGCAAAAATAATCCCTCCTTTGGGGTCTTTGGATTGTTGGAGTAAATTGCTTAATCCCGTACTGTAAAAAATATTATCTCCTAAAATCAGTGCGCTGCTGTCTGAACCGATAAAAGGTTCTCCAATGGTGAAGGCTTGGGCAAGTCCTTTGGGTTCGGGCTGTTCTGCATAAGTAAAATCCATACCCAAGTCTTTGCCAGTTCCGAATAAACGTTTGAAATGAGGCAAATCCGTAGGGGTTGAAATAATCAGAATTTCCCGTATGCCTGCCATCATGAGTGTAGAAAGCGGGTAATAAATCATGGGTTTATCATACACAGGCATAAGCTGTTTGCTGATAACCAAAGTTAAAGGGTGCAATCTTGTTCCTGCACCGCCTGCTAAAATAATTCCTTTCATAATCTTCGTTTTAAGTTTGGATAAAAATCTTGTGATTGTGGCACTACCAAAGGTACTTTTTCTACGACCAAAGAAGAAGTATCCAAGCCAAAGGACTTGCCTTCGGAAATGCTTAAATGATGGGATAAAAAGAAATAAGTACGCATCACAAAACGCTCTAATGAAGTCAGTGATTTTTCATCAGGCAGGTAGCGTTCCAATACTACAAATTTGAAGTCGCCTGCTACATAGTCTTTGAGGGAATGGTATCTGCTCATGATATTTACCTCATCATTTTTTTGAAGTTCCTGTACAACTTTGCGAAATAGTATGTTTATGCGCTGTTCTACCCTGAAACCAAGATAAAAAGTAACTCTGTATACATCATCTTCAATCAGTTTTTCTACTTTATACTCTGTGGTGTAAGGCGTATCCAATACTTCTACATGAATAATCCAATACAAATCTGCACGTTTAGGCTGACGTTGCAAAATAGAATAAGATATTTTCTTTTCTATAACGTTCGAACTGGGTGCGGCACTCATATACACTAAATTGGTAGCATATTTAGCAATCGTAAAATCACTGCTTAATTCTCTGAGTTTGCGTAAAATGGGTTCAAAGGGTTCAAATTCTGTAAATTTATCTTTGATAATCCTTGCCCTGTACCAAATCCACATGATGAAAAACAAAGCGCCGCTGATAAGTAGTGTAATCCACCCCCCTTCACTGAATTTAAGTAAGTTTGCCGCAAGAAAGGAAAGTTCAATAGAAAGATACACGATTAACACTGCAAACACGAAAAACAAGTTCCATTTATGCAAATACAGATATTTTGCCAACAATATAGTGGTCATCAACATAGTGAGCGTGATAGAAAGTCCGTAAGCGGCTTCCATGTGACCAGATTCCCTGAAATACAATACCACAAATACGCAACCCAACCATAACAGCCAGTTCATCACACCGATATACATTTGTCCGCGTGCTTCGGTGGGGTAGTTTACTTTCATTTTAGGCCACAAATTGAGTTTCATAGCTTCACTGACCAAAGTAAAAGTCCCGCTGATAAGTGCCTGACTGGCAATAATAGCCGCTAAGGTTGCAATGCCAATCCCGAAGGGTAAAAACTGACGGGACATAATTTCATAAAAAGGATTACGGTTATTGAGTAAGTGTCCTAATTCTCCCTCATTGAGAAGCCATGCACCCTGCCCGAAATAATTCACAAGCAAGCATATTTTAACAAAAATCCATGAAACGCGTATGTTGGGTCTGCCACAGTGTCCTAAATCACTGTATAAGGCTTCAGCTCCAGTAGTACAGAGAAAAACAGCCCCCAATAACCAGAATCCTTTTGGGTACAGGAATAAAAGGTCAAAAGCATATTTGGGGTTAATTGCCAAAAAAATATCCAAATGACTACCTATCTGGCTAAACCCCAGTATGGCTAACATAGAAAACCATACTACCATGGCAGGTCCGAATATTTTGCCTACCGAAGCTGTACCAAATTGTTGTATGATAAAGAGAAGTGTAATAATGGCAATAACAATGGGAATAGTAGGAATATCAGGATTTACAGCTTGTAATCCCTCAATAGCACTGGATACAGAAATAGGAGGGGTTATAATACTGTCTGCCAATAGCGCACATGCTCCGAACATAGCAGGAATAACCGCCCATTTAGACCGTTTGCGTACCAAGGCATACAAACTTAAAATACCGCCCTCGCCGTTGTTGTCTGCCCGCAAGGTGAGAATAACATATTTTAAGGTGGCTTGTAAGGTTAATGTCCAAAAAACGCAACTTAATGCACCTAGAATAAGATTTTTATTGATAGGTTTATCCCCTACAATAGCTTTAAGCACATACAGCGGGCTTGTTCCTATATCTCCGAAAATAATACCTATGGTAATTAGAAGCCCTGCCAATGACAATTTCTGTACGTGCTGATGCGAGTGTTCCATAAACGGAAAGCAAAGTTAAGGGTTTTTGTAATACAAAACGAATTAGATATTGAGGTTAAGAAAATAATTTTTGGGCGTTCCTGCTTGCTGCGCGGCGCAGTCGGCGTGCTGCGGGCTACGCTATCGCTTCGGTGCGATGCACCATGCGTGCAAGCACGCATGCCCTCCGCATGCCTAACGCGAAAGAAGTGTTTTTTATGGGGGATGTTGGGTTTACCCACCCACCCGCCCCGAGTTCAAATGAGGTAAAAAACACTTCCTTTTTTATATTTTATGCGTGTTTTTGCGAGTGCGGGGGCGAAGCCCCCGCACTCGCATCTATTCGCAAATTGTCTAAAACC
>Ga0272446_1004152_pt1 | contig 17411 bp, 12 predicted proteins | sample YNPCB0061_FD_194587 | JGI IMG/M metagenome (GOLD analysis project Ga0272446, IMG submission 194587) | Hot spring microbial mat communities from Yellowstone National Park, WY, United States - YNP-CB-006-1 | ecosystem: Environmental > Aquatic > Thermal springs > Hot (42-90C) > Sediment | place... | reverse complement strand
TCGGGTCGTGTGGCAAGGCGACGCGCATGCGCCAGCGCCAGAGCATCCGGCGATGGCGCCACCTCCACTTCAAACAGGCCCCAGCCGGTTGCTGCTTGCGGAGGAACAACGATTGATGTTGTGAAGCGATCCGTTACCAGCGCCCCACCGCCACTCACGACCGTTGTTGCCGGCGGGAGGACCGGTAACGTCGCGTTGAGCGCCTGTGGCGCGATCTCGTCAGCCGCAATCGTCGCCGATACATTGAACTCGACCGTGGCAGGCACCCCGACCTGCAGCGATACCGATGTCGAGCCGCCCGGCAGAACCGCGACGGTTCGGCGCGATACGGCCCCGCCCGCAGGCCCGAGTGCTACCTGCGCCTCGCGGGTCAATGGTATGGTTGACTCCAGGCGGACCGTCACTTCGACAGCATCGCCTGCACGCACGAAGGGCGGCACGACGAGCTGTGCTGCCAACGGCTGGAGTACCTGCAGCATCATCTGCGCTTCGCCCAGACCACGTTCACTGGCTGCCCACACCCCTACCTCGAACGTACCGCGGGTCTGCGGCAACGGTACGGCGAATCGCGCAATGCCATCGGTTCCGGTACGCTCCCTGCGCCACACCAGTGGTGGCGCCCCTGCCGCATCGCCGGCCGGCGCAACTCGCAGCAGGACATCAGCAGGCGCGCCCGAATCGCCGGGGCCAGCGAGGGTAAGCGTGAGCAGTGCAGTAGCGCCGGGCACATACTCCTGCGCATCCGCCACAAGCGAAGCTGTCACTGGTGGAGCATCTACCGCCAGCGGTAATTCAATCGTCAGCGGCCCCGCCACAGCCGGAGGATTGCCCGCAGGTATCAGTGTGACATGCACGCCTGGCGCGTCATCCGCCGCAAGGGTCAGCGTCAGCGGCTCACCCGCGCGTATCTGGCGCAATTCTGCCCGGAGGCTGCCGGGGCGACTCACCGTGAGTAACGCCGGGCCGGTCGGCAGCGGCACAACGGGCAACAGGAGCACCGTATCGCCCGGCTGGTAGACGCGGCGATCGGCAATCAGCGTTGCGCCATGAGCCGGCTGCTCCCAGGCGGTAAACCCTGACTGAAAAACACGGAGCGTTGTCTCCACCGGCGCGACCGGCGGGCCGGCACCCGCCAGCGACACCCGGACACGGTACACTCCGGCACGGTTTGGCGTCACACTCAAGCGCGCCCGGCCATCGGCGGAAGTGGTGATCTCACGAACCAGCAGACGTTCATCCAGCGGCATCGAGCCATCGTGATCGGCCATGGCGCGGCGTGGCTGCAACACCTCGACCCGTATCCGCTGCGCCGGCAACGGGCGATCGCCGTCCATGGTCAGCACCTCGATACCAGCGGCATCGCCGGCGGCGACCAGTTGTACCGGCAGGCGCACTCCAACGACCGGCGCCGGGGCCATGGCGAGCGTCTGATCGAATGTAGCAGCACGACCGCCAGGTTCGGCCACGTGTGCGCGCACGCGATACCTCGCCCCCACAGCGTTCTGCGCCGCATCGAAGTTGATCGGCGCGCGCCCGGCCTCGTCGGTCACACCAGAGCCCGACCAGCCGGCAGCCGGTGCATCCTGGCGTATGCCAAACACAAAATCGTCCACAACCGGCAGCGGCGCCGGTTCGACATCAACCATCCACGACACCACAGCGCCCGCGACCGGAATACCTTCCGGTGTACGCGCAACCAGCGCAGATCGATCAGGCATCTGGGCCTCAAGCGACAACTGTAGCGATGGTGGCGGGGCCCGCACCGAGAACACGATCGTCGAAGCTGCGCCATCGCCCGGCACGGTCAGGCGATAGATGCCCGGCGGCGCATCCGGCGCCAGTGCCAGCGATGAACTGATTATTCCTGACGCATCAATCGTGAGCATATCATCAACACGCGTCCCTGACGGATCGTGCATTTCCAGGCGCAACTTGAGCCCTGGCGGCGGCGCTGCCAGCGATTGCGCACCGTCCTGGCGCACGAACCCGCCGATCAGGATACGATCACCAGGCGCATAGGTTGTACGATCGGTCGCAAGCAGTACCCGGTAGCGTGGCATGCGGGCAGAGGTCATGCCAGGTTCCGGCAGCGCCAGCGCGGGCTGATCGCCCCCACTGACGGCCACCAGGCCACGCTGGTTGATGCCGGCCAGGTCAATTTCCCAGATGCCGCGTTCGTCGGTGCGCCCGGTACGTGCCAGCACACCCTGCTGATAGAGCGCGAGCGGCAGATCAGGCAGAGGATCGGCGCTCACACTGTCCGTTGCCCACACCAGCGCGCGCTCGTCTACCACGTGCAACGAGAGCGCCACGCGCGACACAAAGAGGACAGCATCGGCGCCGGCGCCCTCGGCAGAACGCACGCGCACGAAGTAGGTGTCCGGCGGCAGGGGTGCGTCACCATCGAACGTAATCGCAACACGCTCTTCCACTGCCGTATTCAACGGATCGGCCAGTGGCTGCGACCAGGCGCGCAGCAAGGTCAGGCCATAGCGTGCAGGCTCGAACGTTGCCCAGTCGCTGTCGCTGAAGCCAAGCGAGCGCAGCAGGGTTGCTTCATCCAGGCGATACAGCTCGAATTGCATGATCGATAGATTGGTGCGGCGCAGCAACACCTCCGCGGGCCGATCGGGCGCGATCCGCAACGTGCGACCTGCCGCCTCGGGGAGTGCCAGCGATGGCGTGGCAGGCGCAGTGACGAAGCGCAACAGGTACTCGCGACCGAGCGGCACGCCCAAACGGTCGGGAAGTGAAGCCGGAATGGTTATGGTATAGAGTGTAGCCGCCTGCAATTGTGCATCAAGGCGCACCTCGCCATCGCTGGTGGTCAGGTGCAGATCGCCAGCCGGCGGGTCAATACGTAGCGCATCGCGTAATCTCCCGGCATCCATAGGTGTGCTGAAGATCAGGCGGATATCGCGGTTCGGGAGGAGCAGTTGACCTTCGCCTGGAAACCGGCCAATCAGCGCCGGTTGCGGTGACGTGACGAAGCTCCAGCGATACGGCGCGGCCAGAAAAGGCGTCCCATCCGGCAGCGAGTCCCGGAGTGCCACGGTGTAAGCGACGCCGGGTTGCCAATCAACTGCCGGCGTATAGGTCACAACCTGTGTTCCATCGTCCAGTATCGCGGCATCCAGCGCTCCCGGCATCGCAGGATCAATTGACAGCACCGCCGGAAGCATCTGCAGGTCCACCGGCTGTGACAGGAGCATGCGTAACGGGGCACGCGGCGGAACCTGGCGCGCATTCGGTGGGGGCGCAACCTCGCGCACGGCAGGCGCGAGCGTGGTGAAGGTCCAGGCATACTCACGGCCAAGGCGCCCGCCATTCTGGTCGGAAAGATCGGGTGCAAGTGCTGCCCGGTAGCGTGTACCAGCGCGCAGTGGTTGTGCCGGGCGGAACAGGAGCGTTGCCGGATCGAGCCAGATCGCCTCACCGGCAAGGGGTGGATCAAAACGCAACTCAGGCAGCGTCGTCGGCTGCGCAAGCGCATCGAGCGGTACAATCGGCCGGCTGAAGCGCACACTGAGGCTGGTATCGATCGGAACGCCCGCACTGCCATCTGCGGGCCAGACGGCGGTGACAGCCGGTGCCCGCGCCGTTGTGAACTCGGTGATCAACGCGGGCCGGAGGGGACGAAAGAAGCGGCCGAGGGCGGTTTCACCGAGTACCAGGCGATAGCGGGTGCTGGCCTGGAGCACAACCGTTGGCGTGAAATAGAGAGTCGTGCGCGCATTGTCCCAGGCAAACACCCCTTCTACAGGCGGTTCGATCCGTAATCCACGCACAACGCTCGGTGGATTCATCGATTCGCTGAACGTGATGGTGATGCTGGTCAGCGGCGTTACATCACGCGCGCCGCTGGATGGAGAAACCGCCACAACCGTGGGAGTGGCGGAGAGGAACGGGAGGACAACGAAGCGGGCCCCGAGCAACAGCAGGGATGCCAGGGTCACTACCAGCAGCACACCGGTCCAGATCAGGCTGGCCAGGCGCAGAATACGCACGCACGCTCCTTTGCAGCGAGTGGTGGCGCGGTACCAGGGCCGGTGGATAACAGCACGATACGTTTCATGGCACGACCTCGCACGGTGGTAAGCAGTATAGCACACGGAATAGCACGTCGCCGCAATGCGTAGCGTTCTAGCAACGTGCAACACCCTTGCGCTCAGGTGGGGCGTGCGGCATGCAGGAACGGCGGCGTGTCTGCGGATCACAGGTGCTGCGCGCCGCTGGAGAGCGACGCCACGTGCTGCATGTACTAGCCAGGAGCAAGCTCCCCGGGAGCTGATTACCCCGCAGCAAGCCGGGCAACACCCGTATAGAGCGCCTTCCAGCGCTCCGCCAACCGATCCCAGCGATATGCCTCGGCGCGTGCGTGTGCGCCAGGCGCCAGGTCGTTCCGCCACTGCGAATCACGCAACAGTTCGGCCAGTCCTTCTGCCAGCGCGCCAGCATCGCCGGGGCGAACGATAATGCCGGCGATCTCACCCAGCACCTCGCGCCGGTCGCCGACATCGCCCGTCACCACTGGAACACCGGCAGCAAGACTCTCAACGATTTTGAGCGGCGAGCGCGCTGCTGCTGCCGGCGTATCCTCCACCGGGTCAACCGAACAATCGCCGCATGCCAGGTAGGCCGGCGTCGCAGCCGGGGGCACGCGCCCGGCCCAGACGACGGCATCCGCAAGGCCGAGCCTTGCGGCGTGCTCCATGAGCGCCGGGCGGTCATCGCCATCGCCGACCATCAACAAGCGCACCTCAGGCAGGCGTGGGCGCAGCAAGGCAACCGTGTCAAGCAACAGGCGCACACCGTGGGCCACGGCGCTCATCACACCCAGGTAGACAATTGCCGGACGCCCTGTAAGACCAAGTGCCGCGCGTAACGCTGTGACGCGCGCCCGGCAGGGAGGTCGCTGGCGCTCCAGGTCCACGCCATTCGGTACATACTGCAGCCGGTGTGGCGCAACGCCCAGATCGCGGTAACGCTGGTAGAGGAAGCGCGTATTCACACTGACCCCGTGTGCCAGCAGTGGCAGGCGATCTTCCCACAGCGCGACGACTCGTTGCTGCCAGGCGCCGCCGAAGCGGTTGGCGCCGGCCTCGTAGTCATCGCAGTCAACATACAGCGTGGCGCCCGCGCGCGCCGCCAGGAGACCGGCGAGGCCATTGATCGGCTGTGGCTTGGCAACGTGAACGGCATCGGGGCGCAGACGAACGGCGGCATGCGCCAGCGCCAGCGCACCTCGCAATGACACGGCTGCCAGCTCCGCCGCGCCGAAATGCCGGCGCACGCCGGGCAGGCCATAGACATGCATCTGACCGGCATAGACGCAATGCACGCCATCAATGGTCAGGGATCGCACCACGGCACGATCAAACGTCGGGTGCAGCATCACCAGGTACGGCTCATGCCCCGCGCGCACCAGTTCGCGCGCCAGCGGCAGCCAGCGCCCGCGCGGCGAGGGGTAGTCGAGGCTTGAGGTACAGAGAAAGACGACGCGCATGCGGATTCTTCACAACACTCTCGGTGATGCCGTCTGCGGCGCCGGTTGCTCGGCGTGCATTGCGGATGGCTCCGCCAGTTCCTCGATCAGGCGCACCAGCGGTAGCCACGAGTCGCGCTCACGGTCAATGCGGATATTCTGCGCGAACGGTCCGGCCAGCCCTTCCTGAAAGAAGCGCATGATGGCCGTGGCCAGCGCGGCGCTGTCGCCCGGCGGCACAATCAGGCCCGTCTCGCCATCGTGAATCGTCTCCGGCATACCGCCAACCGAGGTCGCGATCATCGGCTTCTCGAAGCCGATCGCCAGTTGCGCCACACCACTCTGCGTCGCTTCCAGGTAGGGTAGCACCACCGCATCGCAGGCCGAGAAGTAGACGGCCATCTCGTCGTTGGGCACGTACTCGCTGTGAAAGCGCACCGCGTCGGCAAGACCAAGCTGCTGCACGAGCTCATGGTAGGGGCGCTCGTCTTCCCAGAACTCGCCAACCACCAGCAGCCGTACCGGAACCTGCTCGCGCACCTGCGGCAATGCCCGGATGAGGTGGCGCAGCCCCTTGTAGCGCCGGACGAACCCGAAGAACAGCAACACCGGCTCATCCGGCGCAAGGCCGAGGCGCGCGCGCGCCTCGACGCGTGGCAGCGGTGTCCGGCTGAAGACATCGTAGGGCGGGTGGGTGACGCCCTTGATCCGCCCCCACGGCAGCGCGCGCCGCAGCAGCGCGAAATCTTCCTCGCTCATCACGATGAATGCATGGCCGCGCCAGAGAATCCGCCGCGCCAGGTACCAGTCGAACATGCCGCCATCGGGCGCGATCACATGGTGGCAAAGGAACAGAATGCGGATATTCGTGCGCCGCCTGATCAGACGAGTCAACATAAATAGCATCGGTGACCAGAAGGGCGTCCACCACTGGAGGAGCAATACATCGGGATTCTCGCGCCGGATGATGCGATAGGCGCGCCACCAGGTCAGCGGATTCATGGGCGTCAACACCCGGTCGCACTCGACCCGCAGCGCACTCTCGTCAGGGCTGGGGTCCATCGCCGTATTGCCGGGATAGAGCCATTTCGGGTACTGCTTGAGATACGAAATCAGGCGCACCTCGTGGCGCTGGCGCAGGTGTCGGGTCAACAACGTCGTATAGTGCGCGACTCCGCCGCGGAACGGGTAGGTTGGACCGATCAGGGTAATCTTCATCGTGACACCAGCTCAAAGATTTCTACACCACCTTCGGCGTAGAGCAGGCGAAAGTCAGGACTTGCGCGCAGCTTTGCGGTATCGATGCGATCGGGGGCGGGAATGGCGCCAGGGCCGGCCAGCGGCTGCGCTCCGCTGAACACATACCCGATGCCAGCGGTGCGCAAGGCCGCAATGGCTTCCGGGCGCGCCAGGTCCACCAGCACCATGCGCCCATCTACCAGTTCGCGCTGGCGCAAGTCGCGTGTGAGCGCGTGAATGCGGGCGGCATACTGTGGATCGGCGGACATCTCACTGCCATAGGTCATGGGCGGGACGTTCGTCTGGCGCCCGGTAAAGAGCGGCAGCCACCAGCCCGCGTCCGTGCCGGCGATCATGTCACCGCCATAGATCGGGTGGCTATTGACCACAAAGCGCGCATCGGGTGGGATGTGTTCGCGCACCCATGCCATGGCCCGCAGATCGGGCGGTGTCACCATCCGCATATAGGCCGGCACCAGATCGCGTTGCCACCCGACCCCCCAGGCGCTGATGATCACGATCATGGCGGCTGACAGCAGAACGGCCAGGCGTGGCGCGATTCGTTCCAGCAGGCGGTGGATCTCGGCGAGTGTGAGCCCGGCCAGCGGTGCAGCGGTCAGATAGAGTATCATGGCGGCCACATCGCCCTGGATGACGCCAGTACCGGGCAGGCCGAGCAGATGCGGCATCGCCGCTGCCAGCGCGGCCAGCGCCCATGCCGCAGGCAGTGCGGCATGCCAGTCGCGGCGCCGTGCCGCGAGCAGTAATCCTGCCAGCGCCAGGGCAATAACCGGCCCTTTCAGGTAGAGTGGTGCAAGCGCCGGCACCGCAGCCGCCAGGATCTGGCCGGCTGCCGCTTCCGGTCGCGTCGCGTGCGCCATGTTCCGATCAAGGTATCCGCTGGTGATGTTCAGCAGCCAGGGAAACGCCAGGATGAGCGCGCCGGTGCCGATGATTGCCGCGCGCCCGAGAGTTGCAAGGATGGTCAACGGCGCCGATCGCAGGCGCAGGATGGCCAGATGGACCAGCAGCATCAGCCCGGCGATCAGCGTCGTCTGGTAATGGCTCAGAGCCAGGCCGGCGCTCAGAAGCGCCGCAAGCGCCAGCAGCCGCCAGGAGCGTTGCGGTGCTTCAATCGCCACCATCCAGGCAACCAGCACGGCCACAAGGATGACATGGCTGGCGACGAACGGATTTCGCCCCCAGAATGTCAGAAATGCCGGGATCGTGTTGAAGAAGCCAGCGATCAGCGCCGCCCACACCCCGGCGACCACGTTTCCGGTCAGCCGGGTAGTCAGCGCGCAGACGGCAATGACCGTTGCAGCGTTCATAACCTGCCCGGCATCGAGAACGGCGCGCGGCACTGGGGTTCCGGTCAGCCAGTGAAAGAACGCCGCATTCGCGTGAAAGCCATAATGATACGTCAGCGTCGTCAGGGGCGCGTATGGTTCCCACGATTGAAACAGCCCCCCATGATCAACCAGGAGCTGCACAATCAATGTGTGGTGATAGTTATCAACATTTGCGCCGACCAGCATGTCGCGGGTGGTATACAGCCGCGCGACCAGCGCCAGCGCCAGCAGGGCAACAGAGAGTGCCGTGGCCCAGGCAGGCGCGAGCACGGCAAACGGCAGGCGATCCGCCGTTGCAGGTGCCGCCCGGCGGTCACGTCGCCAGAGCGCAGCAAGCCATGCGGCAGCCGCGAGGAAGACGTAACTCAACGTCGTCCAGCCATTCCACGGGAGGCCGGCCAGGTGTACCAGGTTCAGCAGGAGCGGCGGCAGCGCCGCGCCGATCCCCCAGGCGACCCCGACATGCTCGGTAATCGTCAGGCGATGGTCGTGCCAGAGCCAGGCAAGCACGGCCATCCCCGGCAGCACCCAGAGGACAAGCGCCGCACCGGCAACCAGCGCCAGCGTGCCTGCGCCTGCTACCAGCCAGCGCAGCACATCGCCCGAACCGCCAGCCACCAGTGTTACGATCCATCCCAGCGCCAGAAGGGCCGGCATCGCAAGCTGCAACGCCAGCCTGGCGTCAGGACGAGCAACGCTCATCCGTTCAGGCAACTCGAATGGCTTCATCAAGGCGGCAATTATATCAGATCAGCCGCGAATCGCGCGCTCCCACTCAACCAGGCGTTTGAGCTGGCGCTGATTAAGGCCAATGATCGGGCGGGCAGAGCGCACGCGCTCAAGCGCGCCCCGGCTCGTTGCGCCACACGCGACCAGGTAGGCGGCGGCAGTCAGCGGCGCGCGCCCGACGCCGGCGTGACAATGCACAAGGGTCGCGAGCCCGTCAGAATGCGCGGCATCCAGGAACGCCACCGCATCGTGGAGCTGGTCAATCGTCGGCGAATGAAAATCGGGCACCGGGAGGCGCAGGGCGCGAACGGGCAGTGGCCCGGAAAATGCATCCTCGCGCTCGGCCTGGAGGCTCAAGACGGCGCGAATACCGAGCGCATGGAGGCGCGGCCACTGATCGGCGCGAAACGCGCCGCCAACATACAGCAGCGTATCGAGGCGGCTGACATTCAGGCCAAACGCACGGCGCCACTGGGTTGCGCCATAGCGCCATGCCCATACCAACCTGCCGGCGAAGGGCGCGCCTGGAACGAATACCGGCGAGGAAAACCGATCGTCTGCCATACACTCTGAGCTCATGTTCATTATAATACGCACCGTGCTGTGGTCATTATACACGCGAAGCGCAAGGAGGAACGATGCTCACAGCCTTTGTGCTGATCCAGGCCGAGCCGGCGAAGATCGCCGCAATCGCCCAGGCGCTGGCGAACATGCCGAGCGTTGCCGAGGTATACAGCGTCACCGGTGACTTCGACATTATTGCCGTGCTGCGCCTGGCGGACTACGAGCAGCTTGCCGAGGCCGTGCCCGAGAACCTGGCGCGTGTGGATGGCATCATCCGCACCAATACCATCCTGGCGTTCCGGCGCTATTCGGCGCAGGATCTCAAAGCGGCGTGGGACATCGGCGTATCATAGCAACTCCTATTCATAAGTCAGGACATCGCGCACAGTCAGGCGCACCGCGTGCCATGCCGGTAGGAGGCCTGCCGTCGCTGAGAGCGCCAGCACTACCGCCAGCCAGATTAGCGCGCCGCTGATCGAGTAGGTGTAGTTCAGCGACGATTGCATGAAAGCCGCGCCCACTGCCCGGCTCAGGGTCTCGCCCAGCGGCGCCGCTACCAGCGCCGCGATGGCCCAGCTCATCAGGCCGATCTGCGAAGAGGGCACCGGGAGAGGTCTAACGCGTTTCGGCTGCCGCAAGCTACGGGACAATGAGACAGTGCCGCTGCGCTGAGCGCGAGTGCCATGGTAGGCGGCGGCATGCGTGTTGAAAGGAGCGAAACGATGCGCCGGTGGCGTTCATGGTTCGCGCTTGGGATCGGTCTCGCGGCGCTCGGCGCGGCCATCGCGGGCGCGCGCCCGGCGCGGTTGCGTTCCGCGCGCGTCACCTGCCTGAGTGGCAGTAACCCGCCGTGCGCAAGCATCGCCCTGACGTATGGCCCGGGCGCGCGCCCGCAGTGTGTGGTCATTGACATCTCCGGCGCTCATGGCGCCACCGGCAGCGCCACGGTTGGCAGCGACCAGGAGTTCATCGAGGTGCCGCTGGCCGGTAAGGCCGGCGGGCCGTACCGGGTGGCCGCAACGGCAGTGTACCGCGTTGGCGGTGTGCCTGTCATACGGCATGAAGTCTCTGGGTGCTCATGAGGGCAGAAACAGGTAGATGGCGCGTGGATCAGCGGTTCCGTCGTTTGTGCTCGCGACGGGCAGCGCGCCGGCCACCACCGGATGGGCGCGGCGCCGCGCCATTGGTCGTCGTTTTTTCCTCGCTTGCGGCACGCGAGGGCGCAGGAGCGCGTGCCACCTGTGCCGCGCGCGCCGCCGGGCGCCCGCCCCTGCCGCGCTGGGATGCTTCCCAGGCCGCAACGCGCCCGGGATAGACGGCGGTGGCGTAATACACGGCATAGATAATCAGCGCCAGTGCCAGCACGGTAACGATCGTCATCCAGTAGGGCGCGGTGAACGGTGCAATACTGCTACGGCGCAGCGCCCCGACGATCGCCCCCAGAATGCCCAGAATAAGCAGCGCATACCCGAGCCGGCGTAGCGCCGGGCCACGTACCGGGTGTGAATCCGCATGCATGAACGTCAGGTAAGCACCGGCAATCGCCACCACGAACTGAGCAATAAAAAACACCCACTCGGGGGCGCCGAAACCGGGGTCAGGTGTAGTCAGGTAGCTCAGATCCATGGGGCGCCTCCTGCACAGGGGAGTCACGGGTAGGCCGTCGTCTGCGCAGGATTATACCAACCGCACGGAGGAGCGTCAAATATAGGCACCGACCAGCAATTCGACCTGCGCGCGCTTCTCAGGTGGAACAACCGCCGGGTCAGTGATGATCGCCGTTGCCAGCGCGTGGTGTGCTGGAGCGTCGAAACCATCGCCGATCAGCGGCACGACGCGCCGCACAACATCCTGTGCCAGCCTGGCGTTCGCCTGTAACACCTGCACCACCATCTCCACGGTGACCGCGCCATGATCGGGATGCCAGCAGTCGTAATCCGTCACCATCGCCAGGGTCGCATAGGCGATTTCCGCCTCGCGCGCCAGCTTCGCCTCCGGTAGCGCAGTCATACCGATCAGGTGATGGCCGCGGCGCCGGTTCTCTTCGCTCTCGGCCAGGGTGCTGAATTGCGGGCCTTCCATCACCACCAGTGTTCCGCCGCGGTGAACCGTGGCGCCTGCCGCGCGCGCCGCCTGTTCCAGGCGATCAGCAAGCCCGGCGTCAAACGGGCGATCAAACTGCACGTGCACCACCAGGCCGTCACCGAAGAAGGTATCAGGCCGGCGCCCTTTCGTCCGGTCGAACAGTTGATCGGGGATGACGATATGGCCCGGCGCATACGCTTCGTACAGGCTACCAACCGCGCTGACCGAGATCAGGTAGCGCACGCCGAGCATGCGGAACCCATAGATATTGGCGCGGCTCGGCACCTCGCCGGGCGACAGGCGATGCCCGACGCCGTGACGTGGCAAGAAGGCAACGCGATACCCCGCGATCGTACCGATCACATACGCGTCGCTCGGCTGGCCGAATGGCGTCTGCAACGTCACGCGCTCGATATCGGCGAGGCCGTCCATCGCATACAGGCCACTGCCACCGATGACGCCAATCGTTGCCTGCGAGGTACAGGGGTCAGATGTGCTCATCGTGTGATCCCTGGAAACAACGTTTTGCTGCTACACCGCCTCGTCCATGCGCCGGCGATATTCCGACCGGTCAGCGGCACGCGGCACCATGATCGGATGGCCGCGCCCTGCGACAACCTCGGCATTGACGATACAGCGACCGATGTGCTCCTGCGACGGGATTTCGTACATGACGTCGAGCAGTATCTCCTCAACGATGGTACGCAGCGCGCGGGCACCGGTGCGTGCCTTGAGCGCGCGTTCAGCAATCGCGTCGAGCGCATCGGCCGTCACTTCCAGATCGACATGATCGAGTGCGAGCATCTTCTGGTATTGCTTGATGATCGCATTGCGCGGTTCCGTCAGAATGCGCACCATGGCCTGCTTGTCGAGTGGTTCGAGGGCTGCAATCACCGGCAGACGCCCGATGAATTCGGGAATGAACCCATAGCGCAACAGATCATCCGGCGTTGTTTGCGCCAGCAGCGACGCCCGGGCCTCCGGCTGATCGGCGGCATGGAAACCGATACCACGTTTGCCATCAACGCGCTGGCCAACGATCCGGTCAAGCCCTTCGAAGGCGCCACCGCAGATGAACAGCACGTGGGTCGTATCGAAGGAGATATACTCCTGTTGCGGATGCTTGCGCCCCGGCATGGGCGGCACGTGAGCAATGCACCCTTCAAGGATCTTCAGCAGCGCCTGCTGGACGCCTTCACCGGAGACATCTCGGGTAATTGACGGGTTATCGCTTTTGCGCGCGATCTTGTCAATCTCATCAATATAGATGATACCAGTCTGGGCGCGCTCCAGGTCACCGTCGGCCGCCTGGATCAGGCGGAGCAGAATGTTTTCGACATCCTCGCCAACGTAACCGGCCTCTGTCAGAGCGGTTGCATCGGCAATGGCAAACGGCACATCAAGTACGCGTGCCAGGGTCTGCGCCAGCAAGGTTTTGCCACTACCGGTCGGCCCGATCAGCAGGATGTTACTCTTCCCCAGTTCGACCTCATCAACCGTCTGCCCGGCGCGCAGCCGCTTGTAGTGATTATAGACCGCCACCGAGAGAACGATCTTGGCACGATCCTGGCCGATCACATACTGATCAAGCCATTCGCGCAGGCGACGCGGCGTCGGCAGGCGGGCCGGACCGGTGCCACGCCGGACCGACGGGCGCGTCCCGGATTCCTCGGCAATGATCGCACTGCACAGGGCAACGCATTCATCGCAGATAAAGACCGTGCCGGGGCCGGCGATCAGGCGCTGAACCTCTTCCTGGCCGCGGCCACAGAACGAACACAGATAGGGACCGCGGCTACTCGATGCACTGCCGCCCCGGTTGCGAGACATAGACACTCCACCTGCATCTTCGGGGACGGTTGATCAGCGGGCATCAATGGCCCCGCCCAACCTTCCCGGAAGATCGTTACCATTTCATAATGACATCCAACCATCTGTTCTTCGGAGAGGCGCTCAACTGCGCTGGCCCGAGGCGGGCAGGTCTTCGCGGGTCAGGATTTCGTCAATAATGCCATACTCTCTGGCCTGCTGCGGGTCCATGAACAGATCGCGATCGAAATCGCGCGCAATGCGTTCGAGCGGCTGACCGGTATCTTTTGCCAGCAGTTCACGGATCAACTGCTGTTCACGCAGCAACTCGCGCGCCATGATTTCAACGTCGGGCGCATACCCGCGCGCCCCACCACCAGCGGGGTGCATATGGATCGTCGAATGCGGCAGGCTATAGCGCTTACCCCTGGCGCCACCAGCCAGGATCGGCGTTGCCATGCTGCCGGCCATGCCGACGCACACCGTTGCCACATCAGGGCGAATGACCTGCATCGTATCATAAATCGCCAGACCTGCCGTGATCGAGCCACCCGGACTATTGATATACAGCCAGATGTCGCGCTCCGGATCTTCGTGCTCCAGAAATAGCAACTGCGCGACGATCAGGTTGGCAATCTGATCCTCAATCGGTGTGCCAAGCAGAATAATGCGTTCCTTCAGCAACCGTGAGTAGATATCGAAAGCCCGCTCACCGCGGTTCGTGCTCTCAACAACCATCGGGATCAACGCCTCGGGGCGCGGGGCGACCCAGTCGATCCGGTGATCCGTTCTCCAGTCTCGCATCGTGTTACTCCGTTCTCGTGTTAGATTCAGACGTGCCAGCCTCGCCGGTCGCGTCTGCGAGGATGGCCGCTGGCTCGCTCGCGCGATCCGTCGCATCTGGCGAACCGGTCATCTCTTCATTCACCGGTTCCTCCAGTGATTGCCCGGCCATCGTTTCCGCCGGCGCAGCCGCTTCCGGCGCCTGCTGTTCAAATGAAGGATCGCCAGTTGCAATGACCAGCAAACGACGGCGCAATTTCCGGTCAATGATACTGCTGGCCACGAACGATTGCAGATCGGTGCGCAGTGTCAGTTTCACGTTGTCGCGCCGCGCTTCGTCATAAGCCGCGGCAAGCCGCTCGACTTCTTGATCGATCTCGTCTTCGTCGGGCGACAGACCTTCGGCGCTGACGATCTTGCTCAACACCAGGTTAGTCCGGCTGCGCTCCTCGGCCTGCGGCTTCAACTCTTCCAGCAGGTCTTCCCGTTTTTTCCCCTGTATCTCGTAGACCTGTTCGGGGCGCACGCCATACCGCTCGAATTCGGCTTCGCGCTGGCGCAGCAACCGATCGGCTTCGCGCTCGATCAGCGCATCGGGAATGTCAAACTCAGTTGCAGCCACTACCTGGCGCACATACTCATCAATCGTTTCGTCCTCCGCGTTCCGGCGCGCCACCTCGATCAATTCGCCGCGCGTCTTTTCGCGCAACTCCTCGAGTGTACCGTCAAAGTTCTCGAGCGTCGGCAGTTCGTCCCATTCCGGTAACAACCGCTCCTGAATGTCCAGAATGTTAACGACGAAGCGCACATCCTTGCCGCGCACTTCCTCGTTGCTATGATCATCCGGCATGCGCGCGGTAATGTCGGCCACCGTATTGGCGTTCATACCGAGCAGCCCTTCGTACAGGCCAGGGACCAGGCGATCTGGATCGAGCACAAGAGTTGATTGCGGTGGAGCAGTGCCTTCCGGGCGCTCATCAAGCGGCTTACCATCCACGAGTGTTTCCAGTTCGACGGTAAGTTGATCGCCCTGTTGCGCCGGGCGCGGCGTCTCGAGCGCACGCAGGACGACATGCCGTTCGCGGCGAATATCCATCGCGCGTTGCAGCATGTCGTCGGTGACCTCTGCGGAGGTAAACGGCACGTGAACGGCGCGATAATCGGGCAGGCGTACGGTCGGCGCCACCGGCACCTCGACGGTAAACTGGTATGGCGCCTCATCAAGGCTGACTGCCGTCAGGCTCGGCTGGCCATACGGTTCGATCTGCTCCTGATCGAGTGCGTCACGGAACGCCCGGTTGATCAAATCCTCGGATGCCTCATCGAGGATGGCCGCCCGGCCGAAGTAGTTCTCAATAATGAAGCGCGGCGCCTTGCCTTTGCGGAAGCCTGGAATGTTGTATTTCTGCGACATCCGGCGCGCTGCGCGATCCAGCGCCTTCTCGATCTGTTCCTTTTCGAGCTCGACGGTCAGCGCGAGGATGCTGCGCGGTTTTTTCTCGGTCGTAACCTTCACCAACGGAACTCCAACTTCTTCTCAAGAATGCAACAATGCGCGGGTATTATAGCACGAAGGAGCGGACACGCAATAATGCGCGGTTTCCCTGCCTGCACCCGCGGGTGGCACGCCGCCACGCGCGTCTGCTTCAGCCGGCAGGGCAACGTTTTGCGCACCGCTGCGCTTCGTGCTATAACACATACAGTGAGTTGCAGGGGCGATCGCGCGATCGGTCCCGGTTGTGTGTTGCCATGCCGTCTACCGAGACATTCATTGACCTTCCCGCCGTGCGTGACCGCCTGGCCGCGCTTGCGCCGGTCTGCGAGCTCGCGGTGCTGCCAGGCGCGCGGCCCGGATCCCGCATCCATGTCGCGGCGGTACCGGGCGCGGCGCGCGTGCCCCTGGTTGCAGCCTGCGCCGCCAACACCGCTGCGCCATTGCTCTACCTGGTCGGTACGACCGATGCGGCGTTGCGCGCCTACGATGATCTGCGCCAGTGGCTCGGCAGCGGCCACGTCGTGCTGTTTCCCGCCAGCGACGCGCTTCCCTACGAGCACATGTCCACCGGCGCCGACGTTATTGCTGCGCGCCTGCGGGTATTGCGCCGCCTCGCCGCCGGACGCACGGGAGCTGGTACGCTGACACGCCCCGGTATGGATGGCCCGGGCGCTGCCGGGACGGTTGCGCCCCTGGTGATTGTCGCGCCTGTCAAGGCACTGATGCAGCCAACGCTGACCCCCGCCGAGTTGCGCGATGCAACCATATTTCTGCGCCGTGGCGAGCAGTATGCACCTGACGATCTGATGGGTCGTCTGGTAGAGCTTGGCTATCGTTATGCGCCAACGGTCGAGGAGCCTGGCGAGATCAACCGGCGCGGTGGAATCGTGGATGTCTACCCGCCCGGTGACGATCTGCCGTTGCGCATCGAGTTCTTCGGCGATGAGATTGATAGTCTACGCCGATTTGACCCGTTGACCCAGCGGAGCGAGGCTCAGGTGCACGAGGCGCTGATTGGCCCACCGCACGAGTTCCCGCTGTGGCGGCGTGACGTGGCCCTGGCGCGGCTGCGCGCGATTGATGTGTCGGAGTTGCGGCGCGAGGCGCTTGATGAGTGGTTGCTGGCATTCGATCATATCCAGCATGGCGAACGTTTCGAAGGTCGTGCGCTGTTTGCGCCATTCTTTCGCGAGATGCACGCGGGTGCTGCTGGCACGCTGCTGGAACACCTGCCGCCCGGTGCGCCGGTCGTGTTCAGCGAGGCGTTGCTGCTTGCCCAGCATGCCGCCGAGCTTGATCATCAGGCGGAGACGCGGCGTGTCCAGCAAGTGGAGGCGGGTGAGTTGCCACCTGCCTTTCCACGCCCGTATCTGCGCTGGCATGAAGTGATTGCGCAGGCCGAAACCCTGACCTTGCTCAACCTCAGCAACAACGAACGCCCGCTCTGGGAGGTTCTGCTGCCGGTGCCCGGGTTCATTGCGCCGCAGCCGGGCGCTGAACCACTGCCGGCGGGCGAGCCATCCTCTCCTGCCGGGCGCCTGCCCTTTCATGCGCCGGCGCCGCCCGATGAGCGTTTCCGTACTCACCTTCTGCCTGAGCGCCTGTTTGTGCCTGCCGAGTTGTTCGGTGGCCAGATCCGGCGCGTTGTTGCCAATATTGTCGAACGGGTTCGTGACGGCGACCAGGTGGTCGCCGTCACCACCCAGGCGGCGCGCCTGCAGGAACTGGTGGCCGAAGCATTCGACGGCGAGCCGCCGCCCGGTGATGACGAGCTACCGGCATTCAGCGCGATCCACGGCTCGCTCGACGAGGGGTTTCGCCTGCCGGCGCTGAATCTGACGCTCTACAGCGATACCGAGATCTTTGGCTG
>Ga0272446_1004151_pt1 | contig 17413 bp, 13 predicted proteins | sample YNPCB0061_FD_194587 | JGI IMG/M metagenome (GOLD analysis project Ga0272446, IMG submission 194587) | Hot spring microbial mat communities from Yellowstone National Park, WY, United States - YNP-CB-006-1 | ecosystem: Environmental > Aquatic > Thermal springs > Hot (42-90C) > Sediment | place... | reverse complement strand
GGAAGAAGTCGTCGGCGGTGTACCCGGCTGAGGCGACAACGACAGGTTCGAGCGTGGAAGCGATGCGTCCGTTCCCGATTTGGGCGTGAAAGACCGGCATGCTTCCCAGCCAGTCGTTCCACATGCTCCAGCGTTTGCCGTCTGCACTGATGTGCAGCAGGAGGACGCGCCCGTCCCAGGGAATCTCGAATTTGCCCGAAAGCAGTTCGGCTTGATGGTCTGCCAGGTTGATTTCCGCCGCATGCGGTGAACCGATCAGCGCCGTGAGTGAGCCATCGGGCAGGGTGTGGAGGCGGTGTTCGATTTTGCCATGCCCCCAAATGTGAAGATGGGTGAAGCCCAGCGAGAGGGTTTTTCGTTCAAGGTGCGTGAAGCGGGAGAGCGCCTGCTCCTGGGCGGCAAGCAAGCGCCTGGCTGTATTTTCTTCCAAAAAACTGTAAACGCTAAAACCAACGATTGAGCCCATTGGTTATCCTATTTACGGCGAGCGCTCAAGAACCGATACCCCATGACGCTAATGACAATCAACATCACCGGCGCGAGGGCGACGATGATGGGGAGCGCAGGGTTGCTGCCGAGGTCAGAGGGAGGCGCTTGTTTCAGAAAATCGGGAGGCGTAGGGGTGGAGATTTCTGTAGTGGGCGGAAGGGTGGGAGTCTCTTGTATGGAAACTTGCAGGAGAGCGGTGGCAAGGGGGGTGACAGGGAGTTCGGGCACGTCGAGCACGTTGTAGGAATACCAGATGCCGCTTGTGCCTTCACCGGGGTCCTGCCGCCAGACCGCCAGAAGAACATTGCCCTGCGCAACAACTGCATGGACATCGTGAGGGGAAAGGGTGGTAACGAAGCGGTCGGGGTTGCTCCAGGCGTTGTTTTGGAAGGTGCTGTGCCAGATACCGCCGATGATGGAGTATTTGCCCCTTTCGTCAATGCTTTCGATGCGTTGAACGAACAGGACGTGGGGGATGCCGTTTCCATCCAGAACCATGGCGTGTTCACCGCTTCGCCCAACATGGAAGGGGAAGGGGTCGAGCGGTTCGCTCCAGGTGACGCCGCCATCGAGGGAAATGCGGGAGCGCTGGATAGGACGACCGGGACCGACCGGTCTACCGGGGACGGGGTTGCCGCCGTTGTAGAAGACCACGATTTCGCGTCCGTTATCGGTGATGACGGGGAAGGAGGGTCCGAAGTATTCCGGCAGGTCAATTCGTTCGTCCAGTTCTACAGGAGAACTCCATTTGGCAGTTTGGGTGTCAAAACTGGCGAAGTACAGGGACTCATCCACGCCGAGGTTTGTCACCACATTCCACGCCGCCCGCAGGTTTTGCCCGGCGCCGCGTGTGAGGCGCAGGCTGAAGGCGCTCAGGTCGGCGTTGAAGGTCAGGAAAAGGGGCTGCGGTTCGGTCCACTCTTTGCCGCCATTCTTGGAATGGACGTAATAGACGCCGCTTCCATCGCGGTTGCCGCTGTAAATGATGACGATGTTGCCTTGTTCATCGCCGGCGATTGCGCCGGAGTTCAGCCCCAGTGCGCCATCGCCGACCATCACCGGGGCAGACCAGGCGGATGCCAGGTCGGCAAGGGAGGCGGGGGCGTGCGAGTAGAAGACGAAGGTGCGGCGGGAGAAGTACTCGGTGGCGGTGAAGATGACATGGAAGGTATCGGAGGCATCCAAAAAGGCGCCCACGAAATTTGCGTTGCCGCCGATGGGGGAAAGGATAATGTCCACCGGGCGCGTCCAGCCGCCTTTGAGCGTCCACTGGCGATATACGATGGCAAGGTTTCGTCCGTCAGCGTACACCCACTGGCTGGTGAAAGCATGAACGGTGCGGTTGCGGTCTGCGATGAGGGTGGGAGGGTAGGTATCGTCCAGGTAGCCCGGCACTTTTTCATCCGGCGACCAGGAGGCGTAAGCGGGGCTGGCAGCGGCGGGCTGAAATTTGAGACCGGCGGAGAGGAGTACGCAAACAGCGCCGACTATGAGGAGGAGGCGAACGGCGGTTTTGGTCACTTTGCAGGTCTGCGCCATATAAGAAGGAAGAGGGTCACCACCACCCCAATGCCCAGCAGGATCAACCCAACCAGGTTTTGTTGAAGCGGGGAGGTGGAGACGTTGTCGTCGTAGAGGACGGAGAAATCGGGTGTGGGGGTGGCTTCGATGACGGAAACGGGAACATCCTGACTGTTGGTGGAGGCGAGGGGGAGAATGGGAGCCTGGGTGAAGGTAGTGGCTGCGGCGTCTTCAATGAAGCGGGTGAAGGTAAGGATTTCGCTTTTGAATTTTCCGTCCAGGTCAATGTAATCCACAGGGATGAAGACGCCCAGGTAGCCGGTGGATGTCAGGTCGGCAGAGAGGCTGTATTGAATTTCTGTTCCTTTGAGAAGCAGGTCTTTGGTGAGGTCAAGCTGCCAGGAGGCGCCGTCCCATTTCCAGTCCTGAAGGACAAGCCCCTTCTGGTTGTAGGCGTCGTTGGCGGGTTTTCCAGCCAGTTGAATGAAGTGCAGCAAGCCGCCGCTGGTGGAGGCAAGTGAGACAGGCGTTCGTTCTTCATTGACGCCGGTGACGTTATGCTGTTTGCTCCAGGTAAGCCCGCCATCCTGCGAGACTTGTGAGACGTTGGCAAAGACCAGTCCGTCGTATTCCTGCCAGACGACGTGAACGGAGGCTTTTCCGTAACTGACGATATCTGCCCACTGGATTTGTCCTTCGCTGAAGATTTGCGGGTCGCTCCAGGTCGCTCCGCCATCTACCGAGCGGGAGTAGTACAACCCCACAGGCTGCCCCACACGGACGGCGTTTTTGATGATGATGAGATGCAAGACACCATCCCCGCTGAGGGCAAGGCGCGCACTTTCGACCCGTTCCCAGCCGGCGGCAACGGCGTCGAAGGCGCGGATGGGAGCGGTCCACGTTTTGCCGTTGTCGCTGGATTGCACAAGGTAAACGCCCCGCTCTTCATTGACCGGCACAACGTAGGCAGTGACGATACGTCCGGCACCATCCACCACTACGTCAACGTCGTCCACCAGGGGGGAGGGCGAGGGCAGACCGATGATGTCTATCCATTCGGAGGAGAGGTTGGCTTTTTCGATGTTTGCCCAACTGAAGACCAGGTCACCGTTGTAGCCGTCCACCCAGTTGAGGAGCAGGCGTTTGAGAGGGTCGGCGGTGACCAGCAGGCGGGTCGGTACACCATTCACTGAGGGGATGATGGATTCGGCAGGTTCCCATTTTTCCCCGTCCCAGCGGGCATATTCGATGGAAGCGCCGCCTCCCTGCAAGGACGATTGAAGCCAAACGGCGTGGATTGTGCCGAGGTTGTCGTGGGTGGTGGCGAAGTAAGAGATGCGTTTGGGAGTTTCGGAACGGACGGAGAGTACTTCGGGTTCTTCCCAAACCACAGAGGGCGAGAACCAATCCTCAACGGGGGTCAGTTCGCGGGAAAGGAACCAGACATCTCTGCCTTTTCCCTGATCACAGCCGGTCACGTACAGGCGGTTTTTGTACACCACGTCGAAGCGGCACCCCAGCAGGATGGCATCGAAGGTGAGGGGGTTGACAATGGAGGGAAGTTGCGATTGTGTCTGCACGTCGCTCCACTGTGAGCCATTCCACGCCACCAGGAAGGGGTTGACCTGCCCCACAAAAATGACGGTCATGAACTGCGCGTTTCTTTCGACAATTTTCGTACTGACGGGACACTCGGTACGCCCGCCCAGGACCGCGATGGGGTCGTCCCAGGTTTGACCGTTATCCTTCGACCATTGACTGTACACGGTACATTTGGAGGAGCCCGGCTCGCCCACCTGCCAGAGCAAGAGGACATTTCTTCCGAAGGCAGAGACGGTCAGATTGAAGGGGGTTTCAAACCCGCCGGTATCCTCCGGCCCCTTGATGGATTTTGCCTGCCCCCAGCTGGCGCCGTTGTTTGTAGAGATTGCCAGGAAGACGCGTTTTTGAGCGCGGTTATCCCAGCTCACATACACCCGCTGCCCGGTGGTTGTATTCGAAGCGCTGATGCGAACATACAAATCGCTTTGAAGCGCAGAGCGGAAGTATTCCGAAGCGTATAACAGCCGCGGTTCCACCCAAAAACCGCCAGCCGAAGGCGACTGGGTGTAATACACGCCTGCAGGTTTGTCATCCACAAGGCTGCTCTGGATAAAAGCGATGTGTAAAACTCCCTGTGCATCCACCATCGCATCGAAACTTGCAACGGAATTTTGAATGCGGCTGACCAGAACCCAGTTTTGCGGGTAAGGGAAATCGCCGGCAGTGGCTTGACCGTAATACAAGCGCTGGTCGCCGCCTGTAACCCAGAAGACATGAATCACGCCGCCCCGTCCGGGGATCAAAACCGGCGGGGGGTCTTTGGGTCCGAACGGAAATTTGACAGTCTGCGCCGCCGACCAGGTTTTTCCGTCGCGGCTTTGGGCGTATTTATAGCCATCCACATTATCCAGCCAGATGACGTGAATGAAGCCGCGGTCGTCCACTGTCATTATCGGGCTTGTTGCCGCGCCAGAAAAGGAAAGGTTGACGGGTTGCGACCAATCGAGGCTGGTTTGGGCACGGCTGAGCGGAGCCGAAGCAAGAAAAAGCGCTGTACTCAACAGGAAAGTCAATAAAGCAGTTGTTAAGCGGTGTCGTTTCATAGTTCCTACGTTCATTTGACCTCTTGCATCAGTCAGCCGACGTTACACTTGCCATCTCACCCGCTTCGCTTCGGGAATGCTTCGCAATGGCGGGCAAGCGCCGGGGGAGAACGTCTCTTACGCAAGGCGTATTGTGCGCTCTCTTGCGCACTTTTGCAAAAGGTTCATTCAAGGATGGGACGGGACAGAGTGGAGGGTCGCGAGCGCGAGCCTGGCTTTGGCAGATAAATCATCGCGGTTTTGCGTCGTCCACCACCAAGTATACACATCCAGTTCTTCCGGCGCTTCGGGAATTTGCGTGAGAAGAACCTGCGCCCGATCCATCTCTCCGAGCCAAACATAACAGTATGCCAGTGATTTGACAATGCCGCGATGCGAGGGCGCCTGCGCAAGAGCGGCTTCGAGATAGCCGGCAGCGGAGAGGAAATCTCTGTGATACAGCAAGATCAAGCCCAGGCGGTGATTCGCCGTCCGATTGGCAGGATCAAGTTGCAGGGCGGTGCGAAGCGAAGCGTCTGCCGCGCTCAAGCGGGGGATAATTGCCTCTCCCGCCCAGCCGCTTTCCGGAAAGCCAGCCAGTTCCACTTTTGCCAGTTCAACCGCTCCGCGGTTTGCCAGCCATGCCGCCTCAATCTGCCTGCCGTTTGCCATGGCAATCACCGCCCACAAAAGGACAATCGCTGCGGTGGCGCGAGGCTGCAAACGGCGCACAACGAGCGGCTCTTCGCGGCGGCGGATATTTTCTGCCAGCCCTATCAGCAAAAGCGAAAAAACGGAGCCTGCCCCGTTATATAGATAATCATCCACCATGCCGTGAATGAAAACCACAATCAGAGCAAACAAGACCAGCGGCAGAAAGGCTTGCCCCGCGCCGCGCCCGCCGAGAACCTTCGCCACAGCCCAAATACTTAGCAGATACAAAATCAAAAAAGCGATGCCCCCCGCCAAGCCCTGTTCGATGCCCACATCCAAAAACAGATTATGGCTGTTCGGCACATTGTAAAAGGGAATGTCCAGCATGTATTGCGAGTACAAAGCGGGGAACGCCCCAAGCCCGCCGCCGCTGAGCGCGTAATCTTGCAGAAGGTACAGGCCTCTGTCAAATAACTCCCTGCGGCTGCCATCGCCATAGTAATAATTGCCTGTAAAAAGATTACCCGACCGGGCAGGACCGGCAAACAGAAACACAACCACCGCTCCCAGATAGACCATCAACAGGACGGGAAAGACCGCTTCACTCTTAATCTGACGCCTGATCCTGCCCGAATGACTCAATCGCCACAACAGCCATCCCCCTGCCCCGCTCAGGATGGCAAGGGTTACGCCGCGAGAAGTGGTCATGAGCATGGCGAGCGCGGCGGTCAACAGGCCGGCGCCAGCGGGGAGGCTCCATCTCGTAGGAATGGATTTACGGTCACGCCAGAACGCCTGCAGGGGATGGAAGATAAAAGGCACGCTGAAGGCAATCAGTCCCGCCGCGTAGTTGGGATGGATAGGAGTCCAACCGGTCTGCGGGCGGATGCTCATGAGCCAGCGCCCCAAGCGATTGACAATTTCCAGTCTGCGCGGCTGAGCAAGGAAATCGTGGGTGAGGAAGAAATACAACGCAACGCCAACGCCGAGGCAAAATAAAAAGACCGATATGCGGGGCAGGTTTTCCTGCGGCTGTGCCTTGAGAGAAAAGTAAAGCAGGATGGCGGTCATCACCAGCCAGGCTTTATTCCAGGCTGTGAGCGGGTCGTACGCCGCCCAATAGCCTGCCCAGGCAGTGACTCCGAACACAAGGACCAGCCCGTCGCGCCCATCGAAAGCAATTCCACCGGAAATGATCCGCCGCGCGAATGGAAGTAGAGCGGTCGGGATGAACCAGAGCCCCCACTCCGGTTGGATTATCCAGACCGCTCCACAGAGCAAAACAAGGATCAGTTCCAGGAGGGCGAAGCGATGGTCTTCAAAAAGTTTACGCAAACAGCATTCTCCTGTGTTGCCGTGAGGCTAACTCGCTCCGCCAACCGGTGCGCCGGAGTCGGAGGTTGCCCAGAAGAGGTGCTGCAAGCCAACGTTGATGGCGGTTTTTGTCGTCGCCCAGTCGTAGGTCAACATTTTCAGGTAGGTCAGCATGGGACCAGGGCGGAAAGCCCATTCGCGGAAGGCGCGTTTTTGCCAGTAGAGCAGTTTTTCGGCGGGCAGGTTGGGGTAATCCAGCACGGTGCCTTTGTCCATGTCCACCTGCTCCCAGCGGGTGCCGGGGCGGAACCATTTGTTCTCGACCACTTCGAAGAAGAACGGTGTGCCGGGGTAGGGAGCGGCAACGTGGAAGAGGGCAATATCGAGCGGCAGTTTCTTGGCAAAGTCAATCGTCTGGCGGATGGTTTCTTCCGTCTCACCGGGCAAGCCGATGATGAAGTAGCCCCAGTTCATGATGCCGGCTTTCTTCGCCCAGCGCAGGGCGCGTTCGGCTTTATCGGGGTAGGCGCCTTTGCGGGCATGTTTGAGGATCTGTTCGTTGCCGCTTTCGATGCCCCAGGAGATGAGGCGGCATCCGGCTTTGCCCATGAGGGTGAGCATTTCTTCGTCCACAAAGTCCACACGGCTGTTGCAGGTCCACTTGATTTTGATGTCCTCTTCGAGCATGAGTTTGCACAGCTCAATCACCTGGTCGCGGTTGACCGTGAACAGGTCGGCATACATGTGGATGTTGTTGATGCCGAGTTTTTTCAACTGCCACAGCTCTTCCATGATGAGTTTGGGCGAGCGAATGCGGGTGGAGTACTGGTAACTGACATGTTTGATGCAGTAGGTGCATCCTGCCGGGCAGCCGCGGCTGGTGACAATGAAGGTGAACGGTCCCTTGATGTAGGGCATGCGGTATTTCTGCAGGGGCAGAAGTTCGTGCATGGGAATGGGCATGTCGTCGAGGTCGGCGATGAAGGGACGCGGGAAGTTGAGGATGATTTCTTCACCCTTGCGCCAGGCGATACCCTTGATGCCGTGCATGTTGACCGTGCCATCTTCGTTGAACGAAGGCTTGTAAGAGGGGTCGGTCTTTTCGAACATTTTCTGGATGTGCGGGGAGCGCTGGTCAATTTTTCCTTCGAGGTGATCGAGCAGGTCGCGGATGGTAAGGTCCGGTTCGCCGACCAGGGCAAAGTCGAGGCTGGGGTAGGGGCGCATTGTCTCTACAGGGATGGGGGTGATGTGTGTGCCGAAGGCGATGGTCTTTGCGCCGCGGGCATGCGCCAGGAAACAGCCGTACATGTCGTTTTCGAGGGTGGGAGCGGTCAGTTGGGTCAGGTAATATTTGGGCTGGTATTGATCGAGCAGTTTGGTAAATTCGGGCCAGCCTATGCGCTCGGCGTTGCAGTCCACCACTTTGACTTTGTAAACCGGGTGGAGCAGCGCCGCCATCTGCGCCAGCGAAACCTGGGGCCAGACCATGTTTTCGCGAGTGCGGCGACCGACCCGGTGCTGGGTGCGAATCCAGAGTCCGCCGTCGGGGGTGGGAGGGTTGACGAGCATGATGTCCACCGCTTCGGGTGAGCGGGGAGCCGAGAGCAGTCCATTGCGGACGATGGCATCGGCATTGGGGAAATCCACCATGCGTAGTTTGGGGGTCAGTCGGCTTCCCATGTTGACAGATTGGGGATCGTTTGCAGTCATAGTATTTTCTCCTTCTTACTTACGTATTGATGTTACGCACCGTCCCGAAGGTTTGGGCAAAATCCAAGCCTGATTTACGTGAGCCTTCGGGACGTTTTGCGTAAGGTGAGTTACGTACACAAATTTACACTCAGTACTTCACAAAAGCGTGTATTAGGCGGTCTCTACCGCCGCATTTGCGCTAGAGAGCGCAAATTACGCCAAGTTTTCGTGATCTACTGACACTAAAATTTTCGGCAGCCATTTACGTAGAACAACGACAGTTGAGAATGCCTGTTACATGGCGTATGACCGAGAATGACACGATTACGCAAGACCCATGTCGTGCTTTGTGCGGATCTCGCGCTGGCTGAGTTCTTCGAGGATGCGAAGCAACAGCCAGTAAATGAACAATTGGATGCCCGCCAGGAAGAGCATGGCGCTCCCCAGCAGGTAAAACCACAGACGGTCAATGGGCCAGCCGTTCATTCCCAGCAGGAATGCTGCAACAGCCACGAGAAGACCAATCAGCATGGACACGCCGCCCATCCAGCCAAATTGCTGGTCGAGGGGGGTTTTGAAGATGGGCTTGCCGAACAATCCCTGACGGATGGGGCGTTTGTAGAACAGCGACACGAGGTAGTTGAAGGTGACGCCCAACGCAAAGATGTTCAACCCGGCAATGAAGGAAACCAGCGCGGTAAACAACGCCAGCACACCCCACGGTCCCAGCGTGGTCACGCCGTTGAGACGGAGGAACAGCAAGCCCAGAAAGACGAGCCCGGCGATGCCGATACCGCCCAGCCCCACCAGCCCAAGGATGCGCACCGGGTTGTAGGACATGGCGGTCCACACCATGCTTTGCAGGAAGATTTGCCCGTCGCGGATGACGCTCAGTTTGGAGCGCCCAACGCGCTCGCTGTAAGGGATGGGCACTTCGACAATTTTGATGCCTTCGTGCAGGGCGCGCGTGCTCATGACGGGGGTCAGGTTCAAGCCATCGGGCAGAGGGTAGATTTGCTCGAGGATTTCTCGTTTGAAGACGCGCATGCCGCTGGCGCTGTCGGTCACTTTCTGCCGCCCCAGCAGGGAGAGCAGGTTGGCGAAGAAGAAGTTGCCGATGCGCCGCGTGAGGGGCATCTTGCTATCGGCGCCCGCCATACGCGAGCCGATGACCAGGTCTGAGCCGTTGAGGGCAGCCTGGCATAACTGGGGGAAGTATTCCGGCGGGTAGGTGCCATCGGCATCGAGAAATCCGATCAACTCGCCGCTGGCTTTGGAAAAGCCGGTCTTGAGCGCCGCGCCATAGCCTTTGTTCTTGGGGTGACGGATCAAATTTACGCCGGGAATTGCTTCAGCCACTTCAGCCGTTCTGTCCCTCGAACCGTCATCCACCACAAGCAATTCCAGACGTTCCACGCCGACCTGTTTGAGCGCCGGCTCGACGGCAAGTACACGTTCGGCGATTTCTTTAATGCCGTTTTCCTCGTTGTACGCCGGTATAACCACAGATAATATCGTCATAAGCCTCCATCCTTTGTTGCATGAAAAATTTTTCTTTGAGGGTTGCTGATGCTCCCATCAATTGTTTTGATCGGTTTGGCAGGCACGCCGCCCACCACTGTGTGCGGGGGCACGTCTTTTGTCACCACTGCGCCCGCCGCCACAACGGCGCCCTTCCCCACCCGCACGCCATCTGTGATGACCGCCCCGGCGCCCAGCCATACGTCGTCTTCGATGACGATGCCTTCAGCGGTGATGCCCTGCTCTACGAAGGGGCGGTTCGGGTCGTCGAAGACGTGGTTGACGGCGATGATTTGGGTGAAGGGCGAAGTATAGACCCGGTCGCCAATCGTCACGCCGCCCTGCCCGCGAATGACGGAATATTCGCCCACCAGACTGTCTTTGCCGATTTTGATGCGCGATTGGGGCATATTGCGGAAGTTGTAAACGTGCAGAACGGCTCCGTGCATGACGATGGTGTTGTCGCCAATTTCGATTCCCTGCGGGCAGGCATGCAGGTAGGCGCCTTCATCTATGTACACACCATGCCCGAGTTTGATGTAGTTGGCAAAACGGAGGCGCACGTTTTTTTCGATGGCGGCAAGACCTTCCATGCGCAGGATGAGGCGGTAGACCAGTCCGCGCACGCCAATGCCAATGAGGGTGGGTATCCAGCCGAAGAGGAAGAGGATGGTCTGTTCGTAGAAGTAGCGCAGGGTGGAGGATGCCTGACGGTGAATGTAAAGTCGAAGTTTGTTGAGCATGGTGTGTTCGTGGCGTGCTCCGCCATTCCGACATGACGCTGGGAGAGTCGGTGCAGGCAGATGGATTTGCTGCGGGGCGTCCCCAGCCGGTGAGGGAGGAGCAGGTTCCGGGTAGGGCGAGGCGGGGCGTCCCGTGTTGTCATGGGTCGTTCAGGACGCATCAAGCCGTGGGAAAGGCGATGGTCAGGGTTGACGCGTATCGTGTCGAAAAAGTCAGAGAGTATAATGTCGCCATGTTTCCTGCTGTTTTTCTCGATCGCGATGGTGTGCTTATCGAAAATCGTCCCGATTATGTTCGGGAGTGGTCACAGGTGAGTATTTTTCCAGAAGCAATTCGTTCGTTGGGGCATGGGCGACTGGAAGGGTATAAGGTTGTAATTGTCACCAATCAGTCGGCGGTGGGGCGCGGGCTGATTTCGCTGGAGACCGCTGTAGAAATCAACGAGCGTTTGGTGCGTTTGATTCGTGCGGAGGGCGGCAGGGTGGATGGCGTCTATCTTTGTCCGCACGGTCCAAATGATGGGTGTGAGTGCCGCAAGCCGAAGCCGGGGCTGCTGCTGCAGGCAGCCAGGGAGTTGTCGCTGGATTTGAAACGTTCGTGGATGATCGGCGATGCGTGGAGCGATGTGCAGGCGGGGCAGGCGGCTGGGGCGCGCGGGTCTATTTTGTTGAAAACGGGGCGCGGCGCGGATCAGTTGACTTTGCCCAAGCCGCCAGGGCTGGCGGGGTATTTTGTTTGTAACGATCTGGCTCAAGCGGTCGAGTTTATCTTGAGGCAGGATGGGGCGCGTTAGTCGCCCGTCACTTCGGCAGGAAGTTTCGTCTCTGCCTGTGCGTTGATGCCGATGTAGGGTTGGTCTTTGATGGTGCGAACGATCATGTGTTCGAGCATGAGGTGGATGTCTTCGACGTGTTCGATGATGTCGCTCTCGACGTGGATGTGCAGGTCCACGATTTGACCGAGGCGCCCGCCGCTGAAGCCGGTGAAACCGATGGTGATGGCGCCGTATTTGCGGGCTTCTTCCACGGCGTTGACGACGTTTTTTGAGTTGCCGCTGGCGGAGATGGCGATGACCACGTCCTCGGGTTTGATGAGGTTGATCAACTGCTGGGAGAAGACGTTTTCGTAGCCTTCGTCGTTGGCGTAGGCGGAGAAGATTTCCATATTGTCTGCCAGACCGATGGCGCGGAAATGCGGCAGGTTGGGGTTGCGGGTGTTTTTGGCAAGGTCGCAGACGAAGTGCGAGGCGGTGGAGGCAGAGCCGCCGTTCCCCATGATGAAGACCTGATTGCCCTGCATGCGGGCGCGCTGAAGGGTGTAGATGACTTCCTCGATGAGCGGCTGGGGAAGTTTATCCATGGTTTGCTGCAGGGTGGAAAGATAACGCTGAATAGGTTCCATACTGACCTTCCTTTCTTTCATGAACGACGGTAATTGAAAATGATTTTGGTGCCATCCGATTCGAGACGGAATGGGAGTTCCTGCAAGCCGCTCAAGGCAGCGCGGACTTTGCTTTGACGTTCGTAGGGGACGTATAACAGAAGAAACCCCCCGCCTCCCGCTCCGGCGATTTTTCCGCCGATGGCGCCGGCGCGGCGTGCCGCTTCGTACATTTCGTTGATCTGCCCGTTGCTGATGGTGCCAGCCAGGCGTTTTTTCAGTTCCCAGGATTGGTGCAGGAGTTCGCCCAGGGCGTCGAAGTTTTCGGCTTCGAGGTAGGCGCGCGCCTGATGCGCCATGTGTTTGATTTCGCGCAGTTCGGTCAGACGGTCTTTGATGTTGCTTTTTTGTTCGGTCAGGATTGAATCGGCGCGGCGGCTGACGCCGGTGAAGAACAGCAGGAAGTTGTCGTTCAGGGCGCGCCGCGCCTCGGTGGAGATGTTTACTTTTTCGACCTTGACTTCTCCATTCGGCATGAATTCCATGAAGCGCAGCCCGCCATAAGCGGCGATGTATTGATCTTGAACGCCGATGGGTTTTTTGAGGGTCACAATTTCGATGGTGCATGCCTCACGCGCCAGCCGTTCGGCAGAGACAATCTCGCCCAGGTAGGCGTACATGGCATGCAGGGCGCCGACGGTGACGGTGCTGGAGGATCCCAGTCCCGACCCTTCGGAGGGGATGTCGCCCATGGTGGTGATTTCTACTCCACTCCTGATTCCTGTTACACGCAGCGCTTCGCGGATCAACTCGTGCTGGAGTTGGTCAATGTCGTCCACCATTTCTGTGCGGGTATAGCCTACACGCAGTTTGGTGTCGAAGCGTTCCTTGATGGTCAGGAAGATGAATTTATCAATGGCGGAACTCAGCACACAGCCCCCCTCTTCCATGAAGTAGGAGGGGAAGTCGGTGCCACCACCAAAGAAACTGATGCGGAGTGGAGTTTGAACGATGATCAAGCGATTCGTTCCTTTTCTCTGAAGTACGCCACCGTCTTTTCGAGACCTTCCTCCAGCGACAGCGTGGGAGCCCAGCCCAGGTCGCGTTTGGCTTTGGCGGCATCAAGGTAGATGTGACGCGTCTCGCCGACTTTGGCAGGACCATAGTTGGCTTGAAGGGGGTAGCCAGTGACTTTAGCCAGGGTGTGGAAGATGTCGTTGACAGAGGTGGGGCGACCCCAGCCAATGTTGTATATGCCAGGCTGATGTTCCACCGTGACTGCCAGGTAATTGGCATAGGCACAATCGCCCACGTAGACGAAATCGCGCGTCTGTTCGCCGTCGCCGTTGATGGTGACGGGTTCGCCTGCCAGCATCTTGCCGGTGAAGATTGCCACCACTCCTGCCTCGCCATGCGGGTCTTGCCGTGGACCGTAGACGTTGGGGTAGCGCAGCACGGTATAGTTCAAGCCGTAGTTGTAGTGGTACATGAACAGGTAATGTTCAACCGTATGTTTGCTCGCGCCATACTGGCAGATGGGGTTGATGGGATGCGCTTCATCGCAGGGAACGTATTCCGGCTCACCATAGACGGCTCCGCCGGTGGAGATGTAGACGAAGTGCTTTACGCCGAACTCCTTGGCGCATTCGATCAGGTTGATGGAGCCGAGAATGTTGACATCGGCGTCGAATAACGGTTGGGCAACCGAACGGCGCACGTCCATTTGGGCAGCATGATGGCTGATGTAATCGGGTCTTTCTGCTTCGAAGATGCCGCGGACTTCGGGGCTGCGGATGTCCATTTTGTAGAACTTTGCCCGCGGGTTGAGGTTCGATTCGCGCCCGGTGGACAGGTCGTCGAGGATGACGACCTCATAGCCCTTTTCGAGGAACAAATCCACCACATGCGAACCAATGAAGCCGGCTCCGCCGGTAACCAGTATTTTTGCCATATTTGTCTTTGGATCCTTTGTATAGTGAATTTTTTAGTATGCCCCACGGCTCTTGAGAACTGCAGGGATGGTTCGAAAGAGGATTTGCAAGTCGAGCCAGATGCTCCAGTTGCGGATGTAATACATGTCGAGGCGCACGCGCTCTTCGTAGGAAACATCCGAGCGCCCGCTCACCTGCCAAACGCCGGTAAGACCCGGCAGCACCGTCAAGAGATTCATGTCGAACTGTTTGTACATGGCAACTTCTTCCGGTGAAATCATGCGCGGTCCAACGAGGGACATTTCACGTTTGAGCACGTTGAATAATTGCGGCAGTTCGTCCAGGCTGTATTTTCTCATAAAAGCGCCGATGCGGGTCACGCGGGGGTCGTTCTTCAATTTATGGTTGCGCGCCAGTTCTTGCTGTAATTCGGGATGTTGCGCCAGCACTTCATCACCATTGACGACCATGGTGCGGAACTTGTAGGCATAGAATTGTTTGCCGTTCAACCCCATTACCCGCCGTTTGTGAATGATGGGACCCGGTGAGCTCAATTTCACCAGGATTGCCAGCGCCAGCAGCAGCGGTGAAAGCACGAGCAAAGAGCTGATCGTCAGCACATAATCCAGCAGGAATTTCAGGATTGTATCAGAACCGGTCAGACGCACCTTGTTGACGTACACGAGAGGCACATAGGCAAATTCGTTGACCGTCAGACCGGTGGTGAGAATTTCGTACAACCCCGAAGACATGCGGATGTTGACTTTGTCTGAAACGCCGTACTTGCGGAAAATCTCCAACAGGTAATCGCGGGTGGAAATGGCGCTGGATGCCAGAATGATTTCGCCGATATTGTACCGTTCGATGATTTCACCCAGCTGTTCCACTGTTCCAAGCGAAACGAGATCGTGAAACAGAGGGAAGGTGGCGGGCGTTTTCTTATCCACAAAGCCGACCAGGTGCAAGCCTGAGGTCTCCCATTTCAGCAACTGTTCTGCCAGCCAGCGCCCTTCTTGATTGGCACCCACAATGACAGCCGGCGTGAGGAAAAAGCCGAACTTGCGGAGGGCGTATACTCCACGCCTTAACCAGAAGCGGGCAATGGCAACAAAAAGGAAATTCAGCACCCATGCCATGAATAACCAGCCGCGCGCGATGAATAACGTCGTATCCACAAAGCCGGCAAAGATGATCAGCAGGAACCCGGTCACGATGGAGCGAAATACGCGCGAATACTCTTGCGTCCCCCCCAGCAGGTTGTCTTTGGAATACAACCCATTCATGGCAAAGATCGCCAGCCAGAGAAAAGGCATGGAATAGAGCAACAGGCTGTAGGTTTTGAACGAGACTTTTGCGTTCTGATCAAAGAACGGGGCAAGGAACCCGGCGTTGAAACGCAGATAATACGCCAGCAAAAAGGCAAAGTAGGTCATCAAAGCATCCGAAAGAACCAACACCATAACATACAACATCCACTGTGCATGGCGGGGTATCCGTTCGTTTGCTTTTTTTATTTTTTTCGAGACAGCAACCAAGGGAAATTTTTCTACTTCGGTACGAATGCTCATGAATTCATCTCCCTCTGCTCATGCAGAGAAAACGGCTGGTCATAAAAAGTTTAAATACCGCAGCGCATTCCCATGACGCCTCGAAAAAATAAAGGTTACACGGCTTTCTGGATCTTTACCTTTTCTTAACTCAGGACTTAAGTAATACCTTGCGGAAAGCGCATGCTCTAACGTTGATTAGTAGTACAGCGCAAGAGTAGAGGCGCAGGCTTTCAGCCAGCTTCAAGAACGCTTCACACGACGAATGTGCCTGGTCGAAATTTCAACCGGCATTTGCCTGCGCTGAAGCAGACTGAGCAAGACGCGCACCCGCTCCCGCCCGGAGGTATATACGTCGAACACCGCTTCATATCCGGCAAAGGGACCGCCTTCAATCAGAATCACATCGCCGCTCTGAAAGTTGTTTTGCTGATCGAGCAGGGAGGTGTTATGGTGTTCGATCTGCTTTTTGAGGGTGGCAATCAACAGGTCTGGCACAGAGGCGGGTTCTCCTCCAAAACTGACCAGCCCCGAGGCGCCCGGCATCCAGTTCAAATCGGAGATGTTGACTGTATCAAGATCCACATGGAGGAAAAGATAATTCGGAAAGTAGGGTCGAAATTTGCGCGCCCGCGGGTTGACGGGTTTGACGTGCAGGACCGGGAAGAACACGTCTACGCCATACGCCTGAAGTTGCCCGGCGAGGAATTCTTCTTTATTGGGTTTGCTGCGCATTGCGTACCAGGAGAGCGGCATGGCATTTACCTTTATTATCACCCGAAAGAGGGTCGGAATTTCAGCGAAGCCCGGCAATCAATGCCGGGTTGGAAGTCATTGAAACCAGCCGCACCCCCATGCGGCGCAATTGATGAAAGGTGGCGCCCTCTTTCAAGCCGCGCAGTACAGCCGGCGGGTTTTCGACCACTGCGCCTGAAAGCACCACGGCTCCTGCATCAAACAAAACGGTGGAGAGGGGGGTGCTGGGTCCTACAATTATCATGGGGACGCCGGGCTGGCGCAGGGCGAGCAAGTCATCGAAGGTGCGGTTGAGCAGGGTCATGGCAGTGACTGCCAGCACATCTGCCTGAGGGATCACCTGCGGCGCTGTTTCGGCGGGAAGGTCATGGTCATCTTTGGGGTTTAATTCCAGCACAAGCAAACGCCCCACCTGTGGGCGCAGTTCGGGAACGTAGGGGAAGTGTCCCACCATCACTACGGTCTTGCCGGCGCCGAGGCGGGCAAGGACTTCTTTTGAGTGCAAATCCACCCAAAGGTCGGGGCGAGGCGGAAGGAGGGCGTTGATGGCTGCCATTCCAACGGAAATTTCGAGGGAATGGGGGGAGTGGATGTAGTCTGCCAGCTGGCGCGCAGAGAGTTCCGTAAGATGCCCGGCGCTGGTAACGGCTGGCGCGTTTGTGGAGCGGTGCGTCTCCCGCCCCATCGTGGCAGAGAGACCACAACGGACTGCGCCGTCCACTTCGGCAACGACTGCCGTCCAGTATAAACCGATATGAACATCGAGAATTCTGCCGTCTGGCAACTCAGGCAGGAGGCGGGCAAGCAGGGTTTCTCGGTTCATAGGCGGGAGGAAAGTAGATGTAAAACAAAAAGGTCCAACGCTCGATTATAGCGGGCAGGCGCTGGACCTTGGGAGAGTGAGTCCGCTCGGGGTCGAACCGAGAACCTAACGCTTAAGAGGCGCTTGCTCTGCCATTGAGCTACGGACCCATAAAGCCGGCGTGCTGATGGAATCGTGTACATCTTTCAGCCAGCCTGTTTGCGGACGGTATTATACTCGAAGGGAGAGAAGTGTCAATGATGGCGTATCGTTATGTCGTTGGGGCTTTTGAACCTGGCAGTTGCATAAGAACCTATCCGAAAATTCCCGCAATCCCGGCTCCGCCCGGAGATAAATCTCCGGGCTACCAGTACAAAGTCCGCTTATGAAAATTAACAAATAAGTACCGTAACCGCATAGCGCGGCTTCCAGCCG
>Ga0272446_1004150_pt1 | contig 17413 bp, 14 predicted proteins | sample YNPCB0061_FD_194587 | JGI IMG/M metagenome (GOLD analysis project Ga0272446, IMG submission 194587) | Hot spring microbial mat communities from Yellowstone National Park, WY, United States - YNP-CB-006-1 | ecosystem: Environmental > Aquatic > Thermal springs > Hot (42-90C) > Sediment | place... | reverse complement strand
CGCCGCGGCGCTGCTCCGGCGTCGGGAACGTCGCCGTGTAGCCGAGCGGGCTCTTCGACTTGGTGTATTCGTAGTTGGCGAAGAAGAACGTCTTGTTCTTCTTGATCGGGCCGCCCAGCACCCCGCCAAGCTGGTCGCGCCGGTAATACGGCCTCGCGCTGCCGGCGCGGTTGGCGAACCAGCCGTTGGCGTTGAGGTCCGAGTGCCGGAAGAAGTAGTAGCCGGTGCCGTGGAAATCGTTGGTGCCCGAGCGGGTGACCATGTTGATCACCGCGCCGCCGGTCTGCCCGTACTCGGCCGGGAAGAAGTTCGTCTGCATCTTGAACTCCTGCACGGCGTCGACGCTCGGCTTGTACTTGAGATCGGTGATGCCGGAGTTCTGCTCCACGGTGGTCACCGTCACGCCGTCGACCAGCACATCCGACGTGGAGTTCCGCGCGCCGTTGGCCACGAAGTTGGTATTGGTGTCGCCGCGGCGCCCGGCCGAGCCGACGACGCCGGGTGTCAGATAGGCCAGCACCAGCGAGTCGCGCCCAAGGTTCGGAAGCGACAGGATGTACTTGTTCTCCACCACCTGCCCGAGCGCCGCGATCGTGGTGTTTAACAGCGGCGCCGTGCCGGTGACCTCGACGGCGGTGGTCACTTCGCCCACCTGCAACTGCACGTCAATGGTGGCTTGCTGTTGCACCGCGAGCGGGAAATCGCTCTGCACATATTTCTTGAATCCGCTGGCTTCCACCGCCAAGTTATACTTGCCCGGCGGAAGGGCGGTGAGGAAATAACGCCCTGCTTCGTCTGTCACCGTCGTGCGCGGGATGTTGCGCTCGGCTTCCGTCGCTACCACCTTCGCGCCCGGCACCGCGGCGCCGGTGGCGTCGGTCACTGTGCCGCGGATGCTTGCCGTGTAGGACTGGCCAAGTGCAAGTAGAGCCGCCAGTGCGGCGAGGCACGCGAGCCGGATCAGACTTCCGAACAGGCTCATGATTCGGACCTCCTTGAGCATTCTTCGGATCCGCAGGTATACATGTCATACCTGCACACAGCCTATTTTGATCAAACTGGAGTTTCAGGTCAAGAGGACCGTGGCCGAAAACTTCCCGGCCGGAGGCCATGCCGCTGCACCTTCCATTGGTCGGCTACAATCACGGGCATGGAAGCCGGGAAGAGGATCGCGATTCTGGGCGCGGGCAACATGGGCGCCGCGATGATCGGCGGCATTTTGAAGGCGCAAGTGGCCGAACCGGGCGAAATCATCGCCACCACGCGCTCGCCGGAGCGCGCGGGGGAAGTGGCGGCGCGGTTCGGAGTCCGCGCGACGGCGGGCGGCAACCGGGATGCCGCGGCGCAAAGCGACCTGATTCTGCTGAGCGTGAAGCCGGGCGTGCTGGCGCGCGTGCTCGAGGAGATCCGCGACGTGCTGCATGAGAGGCAGATCCTGATTTCGCTGGCGGCGGTGGCGCCCATCCGCCTGATCGAACGGCTCGCCGCCCGCCGCATGCCGGTCTTCCGCGCCATGCCCAACATCCCGGTGGTCATCGAGGAGGGCGCCACCGCAATCGCCGCCAACAGCATCGCCACCGCGGAGCACCGGGAGCTGGTCGAGCGCATCTTCCGCGCCGTCGGCGTCGTCTGCTTCGTCGAGGAAGAGGCCATGGACGCAGTCACCGCGCTTTCCGGCAGCGGACCTGCCTACGTGTACATGGTGATCGAGGCGCTCATCGCCGGCGGGCTGAAGATGGGCCTCTCGCACGAGGTGGCCACGCGGCTGGCGGAGCAGACCGTGCTGGGCGCGGCGCGGCTCGTGAAAGAAACCGGCATCCACCCGGCGATCCTGCGCGACCAGGTGATCACGCCCGGCGGGGTGACGATCTCGGCGATTCACGAACTGGAGCGCCACGGGCTGCGGGCGATGCTGATTTCCGCCGTGGAAACCGCCACCAACCATTCGCGCTCCAGGAGCCGGGCGCTGCTCGAGCAGACACGCCCCGCCGAGTAGCGGCACAGCAATGCCCGCCCTGCCCGCTGGGGGCCGCGCGCCGGAACTCGCGCAGCGCGAACCGTTTGACGCCCTCGCGCCCTTTTGATATAACTCCAGCAATTGCCTTCGGGCAAGGGTGATTGAAAAGGGGTGAAAATGAGACTCAACACACTGCGGGCCTTTGCTGTCTGCGCCATTCTTGCAAGCGTTGTAGCGGGCCAGGAGACCCGCTCTTCTCTCTTTGGATATGTTTACGATCCCCAGGCGGCGGTGGTGACAGGCGCCACGGTCAGCGTGCGGAACGCCGATACCGGGGTTGCGCTGGCGACAAAAACCAATGAAGCCGGCTACTACGAGCTGAACCTGCTGATCCCGGGCCAATACGAGGTGACCGTGGAGGCGCAGGGCTTCAAGCGCCTGGTCCGCCGCGGCATCACGCTGCCGGTTTCCTCGAGGATCGAAGTGACCGTGACGCTGGAGGTCGGCGGGCTGACGGAGACCGTCTCGGTCGTGGCGGAGGCGCCGCTGCTGGAGACGAACGCCGTGACCAGCGGCCGCGTGATCGACAACAAATCGCTGATGGAGCTGCCGGTGATGGGCAACAGTGCGCTCCTGCTCGTCAAACTCGCTCCGGGCGTGCAGACGGGCGGGGTGAACAACTACCTGGCGCTGCATTCCAATGTTGGCGGCTCCGATTACAACGTGAGCGGCAACATCGGCGGTAACGCGTGGACATTGGACGGCTCGCCCAACCAGGGGCCCTCGCGCCGGACGGCGTATCTGCCGTACACGGACGCGATCGCCGAGTTCAAGGTGGAGACCAACAACTTTGACGCGGGCATCGGGCAGACCTCTGGCGCCGCCGTCAGCATGATCTCCAAATCGGGCACCAACGCCCTGCACGGCACCATGACCTGGCAGCACTGGCAACAGCGCTGGCAGGGCACGCCGTTCTTCGTGAAGCAAAACTATTACAACCGCATCGCCGCCGCGGAAGCGGCGGGCAATACGGCGCTGGCCAATGAACTGCGCAGCCAGGACAAGCAGCCCACCGGGCGCAGCAACAACTGGGGCGCATCCATGGGCGGCCCCGTCGTGCTGCCGAAGATCTACAACGGCAAGAACAAGCTGTTCTGGTTTGCCACATATAACGGCTTCAAGGACGTCAAGGTCGAGGACGCGGCCAACATCAACCGCACGGTTCCCACGCTGAAGAACCGCGAGGGCGACTTCAGCGACCTGCTCCAGGTGCGCACCAGCCCGCAGCGGTTCATCGTCCACGACCCGACGTCAATCACGCGCGACCCCTCGCGCCCGAACAATTTCATCCGCACGCCGTTCCCCGGCAACATCATCCCGAAGAGCCGCTTCGCGAACCCGGCCCTGGATGCGTTCCTCAAGTTCTATCCGAAGCCCAACCGCGACATCGCCGTGGGAGATGAACCGCAGAACAACTACCTCGCCAACCAGACCCCCTACAACTGGGACTACTACGCCGTCAGCAACCGCGTCGACTTCCAGATGAATGACAAATGGCGCATGTTCGGCCGGTGGAGCGTAAACAATTTCGGCCCCGAGGACCGCGCCGACTGGGTGTATGAAACCGCGCGGGGATTGAACAAGAACGGTCTGGTGCGCAACAACAAGGGCGGCAACATCGACATCGTCTACACGCAATCGGCGACGAAGATGTGGAACTTCAACGTCGCCCTGAACCAGTTCCGCGAAGGCAACCTGCAAGAGGTGGCCTGGTCCTACAAGCCCTCGAGCGTGGGGCTGCCGGACTACCTGGACCAGAAGGCCGGCGCGCAGCACCTGCTGCCGTACATGAACCTGGAAGGCTACTCGCTGGTGAGCCCGAGCGGCTACTCCGTGTGGACCCGCTACCGCCAGTTGACGGCGAAGGCGGAGGGGACGATCATCTCCAACAAGCACACGTTCCGATTCGCGTTCGACAACCGCAACCAGTTCCGCACGGGCGGCGGCGGCGGCAACACAAGCGGCAACTTCACCTTCAACTCGTTCTACCTGCGGCGCAACGACGACACGCTGACGCCGGCCAGCAACCTGGGGCTGGCGTGGGCGGCGTTCATGCTCGGCGTCCCGACCAACGCCACCATCGCCACCAACGATTCTTACGCCCTGCACACGCCCTATTACGCGGGGTTCTTCCAGGACAACTGGCGCGTGAATTCGAAGCTGACGCTGAACCTCGGCCTGCGCCTGGAATACGAGCGCGGCTCCACGGAGCGGTTCGACCGGATGGTGGGCAACTGGGACCCGAATTTCCGCCCGCTGATCACCGCCGGCGCGGAGGCGGCTTATGCCGCCAACCCGATTCCGGAGCTGCCTGCATCGCAGTTCAAGGTCGCCGGCGGCAACACCTACGTTGGCGCCAACGGCGCCCCGCGCCAGCTTTACAGGAATGAACTGATGTGGCTGCCGCGGATCGGCGCCGCCTACCAGCTCAACTCGAAGACCGTGATCCGCGGCGGCTACGGGCTCTTCTTCGACACGCTGAACGTGCTCAATTTCGGGCCCAACCAGTTCAATTTCTCCCGCACGACGAGCACAATCATCTCCAATGATTTCGGCCAGACCTGGGGGACGCCGACCGCGCCCTTCCCGGCAGGCGCCAATCCCAACAACTTCCGCAGCATCCTGAACGACCCCTTCCCGGTTCGCGCCGACGGCACACGCTTCGACGAACCCACGCGCAACCGGCTGGGCGGCAACGCGTATCAGGGGCGCGGCTTCGGCTTCACCGCGTGGGACACGCCGCATGCGAGGCAGCAGCGTTGGCAGGCAAGCGTCCAGCGGCAGTTCGGCGCGTCGATGGTCATCACGGCCGCCTACGCCGGCACCTATTCGGACCGCATCAGCCAGTTCAGCAGCCAGGGCAACGTCCCCGGCCGCACGCTGCAGCCTTTGGCCGCCTCTTATTGGGTCGGCGGACTGGCGCGCGACGAAAGCGCCCAGCGGCTGTTGAACGCCAACGTGACGAATCCGTTCTACATCGGCAACTTCCGCGCGCAGGATTTCCCTGCCGAAGTCTGGGCCGACATGAACGCCAACAGCTTCTTCACGCAGCGCATCATCGCCCGGCACCGCCTGCTGCGCGCCTTCCCGAACCTCAACGGTCTGACCGACAACAGCGAAGCCATGGCCTACACGAAAACGCACGAGTTCCAGATCTCGTTCGAGAAGCGCTTCAGCCGCGGCTGGAACCTGAACCTCGCTTACACGGGCATGCGGCTGCGCGACGCCGACGTGTTCCTCAACGAATTCGACACCTTCCGCACGGAGCGCGAGAGCAACGACGGCCGTCCGCACCGCTTCACGGGCACCGGCGTGTTCGAGTTCCCGTTCGGCAAGGGGAAGAAGTTCCTGTCCGGGGCCAACCGGCTGGTGGATGCGCTGGTCGGCGGCTGGCAGATGGCGGCTACCTACGAGTGGCAGCCAGGGCCGCTGCTGAACTGGGGCAATATCTTCTACTACGGGCAGGACCTGAACCAGATCAAGAACGTGGACCGCACGTGGGACCGGTGGTTCAACACGGACGGCTTCGAGCGCACGCAGGCGCGCGGCCCGGCCGGCTATCATGTGCGCGTCTTCCCCACCCGCATCGGCGGGCTGCGCCGCGACATGACCAACCAGTGGAATGCGAACCTCGCCAAGAACTTCACGCTCCGCGAGGGAATGACCATGCAGTTGCGTCTGGACGCGCTGAACGTGCAGAACCGGTCGCAAATGAACGACCCGATCACGGATCCCTACCGCGCCGACTTCGGCAAGATCGTGTCGCAGACCTCGGCCACCAACCGGTGGATTCAGGTGCAGGCGCGCATCCAGTTCTGACTCTGCGCTCGAGTTCAGTCGGCACGAGGCCCGGGAGGCGGCCAGGGGGTGCTTCCCGGGCCTTCTTGTCTCCGCGGCATCACTGCTGCGGCGGCACGCGGTACTGCTTCAGCACGGCCGGCGCGCGCGGGCCGTCCATCTTGACGACGCGCGCCGGCGGGCCGGCGAACAGCGCCACCCAGGCCAGCAGGCACAGCGCCGCGGCGAAGGTGACGCCGAACGCCCACAACACCTGACGCCCGGTGCGGTCGCGGCGGCGGCCGATGGCGTTGATCTCGGCGATCAGCTTCTCGATGGCGCGGGCTTCGTCATCCAGGCGGGCTGCCATCCCCTCGCTCCCTCTCTCCCTGCCCTTAGGATGCGGCACAGCGGCGCCAGGCTGCAAGCGGCGGGCGGCGCCGTGAGATAGAATCCCTGCCGGGAGAGACGCCGATGGAGATGAACCGGAGACAATGGCTGGCCGCGGCGCCCGCGGCAGCGGCGGCGTGGCAGGCGCGGGACCGCATTTCGCTGGCGCAGTGGTCGTTCAACCGCAGCTTCCGCGCGGGCGTGTGGAAGAACCTCGACATGCCGCGTATCGTGCGCGAGAAGGCGGGGCTGGACGCGCTGGAGTTCGTCAACCAGTTTTTCGAGAACCCGACGCTCGGCTATCTGCGCCGCCTGAAAAAGAGCCTCGCCGACGCCGGCGTTACGCCCGTGCTCATTATGGTGGATGAGGAAGACCCCACAGCCGGGACGGATGCGAGCGAGCGGCGAGCCGCGGCGGTGGCGCACCGCAAGTGGGTGGACGTCGCCCACTACCTCGGCTGCCGCGCCATCCGTTGCAACATGCGGGGCGGGGAAGGGGACTGGCGGCAGGACAAGGACCTCATCGCACGCGCCGCGGAAAGCTTCCGCGACCTGCTCGCGTACGCGCGCGGCTCGGGCATCCGGATCCTGATCGAGAACCACGGCGGCGCATCCTCCGATCCCGATGTGCTCGCGAGGTTGATGAAAGAAGTAAACGACCCGCAGTTCGGACTGCTGGTGGACCTCGGCAACTGGAACAAGGGCGACGACCACTACCAGGCGATCGAAAAGACTCTGCCGTGGGCGCGGGGCATCAGCGTGAAGGACATTCCCGGGTGGGACCTCGACAAGAAGCTGCGGATGTGCATGGCGAGCGGGTTTCACGGCTTCTGGGGCATCGAGAGCGGCGCGCGCCCGCCGGAGGGCGCCTCGCCGGAAGCCATCTTCGAGGCGGAACTGGCGGCCGTGCTGAAGATGAAAGCTTCGCTCGAGCGCGTCGTGCTCGGCAAGGGCTGAGCGGGCTTCAAGGCTTGGGGCGCAGCAGCAGAAACAGGTGCGGCGGGTGCGGGACGCCGCCGAGAAATCCGCGCCACGATGCGGCTGCCTGTTCCAGCAGCGCCCGCGCCGGCGCGGGCTGCCATCCGGCCATGGCTTCAATCAGGCGGACTTCGCCCCACGCCTCCCCTGCGGCGTTGCACGCCGCCGGCACGCCGGACGACACGGCGAGCAGCAGATCGCCAGGCGCGAGTTCCACCTCGGCTTCCTCGCAGCGCAAGTTGCTGCGCGCGTCGAACGGCGGCCCTGTATGGCGCAGCCGCAGCGCTTCCGCGCCGAGCGCCGTGCGGCGGAACAGGAACGGCGGCAGAAAGCCGGCGTTGATGTATTGCAGGCGCCGGGCGCCAGAGCGGTAGCGGGCCAGAAAGAGGCGCGCTGCGGGCCAGTCCCCGCCCGGGGATTGCATCGCGCGGCGGGTCGATTCGGCCAGCTCGGCGAGATCTTCGTGATACGCGCGGGCGCGCGTGCGCAGCAGCGCCTGCAACTGCAGCATGCGGATGGCCGCTTCTTCGAAGCCGGCATCGAACTCCGCCGCAACGAACGCGGCCGCGCGCCCGGGCAGCGGGATCACATCCAGCAACACGCGGCACTCATCCTGGTTGGAGACGATGCCGGCGGAGTCCAGGTCCGGCAGCGAGATCTCCTCGGGCGGCTCCAGAGCGTTGAGCGCGAGGCGCACGGTGGCGCGGCGCGCCTGGCGGCGCGCTTCCGCCGCGGCCTCTTCCGCGAGCCGGCCCGCGTGCGCCAGCGATTCCCGCAGCGTGGCGGCGGCGCAGGCGAATTGTTCGAGGAAGCGGAAATGATGCGGCCCGTACCGTTCGCCGCCGGGCAGGCCGCCGATCAGGAAGAAACCATCGAGCCGCGCGCCCTGGTGCAGGGGCAGCGCGAGGACGGCGCCGAAAGACTCCAGCCGGGCTTGAGCGAGGCTGGCCTCCGCGCCTGCCGTCCAGGGCAGCGGCTGGCGGGAGCGCGGATCCAGAACGGCCAGCGGGGCGCCCGGACGGCGGGCCAACTCGCGCACCAGGACGCTGGTTTCCGGCCAGGGATCGCCGGCGGCGGCATCCGGCGGAAACACAGCAGACGCCTTGAATCCCTCCTCTGCGGAGAGGAACAGGGCGGCGCGGGAGCACCCGAGAGTTTCGCACAGAGCGCGGCAGGCGGCTTGCGCGAACAGCGGCGGCTCGGCCGTTGCCGCGGCCAGGCTGCTGCGCGCGGTCTCTGCGCGCGCGGCCCATTCGCGCGCCAGCTCTGCCTGCCGCAAGGCGCTTTCGCGCACGGAGCGCCAGGCGAAGTCCGCCACCAGCCAGGCGGTGAAGGCTCCGGCGGCAACGGCGGCCAGCCGCACGGGCTGCGTCTCCCCGACGCTGAGCACGAACAGCAAGGATCCGGCCAGCAGCGCGAGGCCCGCGGAGAACAGATGCCGGAGCCGCGGCCGCACCGGCGGCGTCAGCCGCCGCCAGCTCCCGTGCAGCCGCACCTCGACCCCTCGCGGTGCCAGCCACGCAGCCAGGGCCAGCAGGAGGAAGAGCGCCGAGACGGGCAGCCAGAGCCACAAAGGCAGCCACTCGATCCAGCCGTTCATCGCAGCTCAGCGCGGGCGGAATTCGAGGAAGTACTGGTGTTCGAGGAGATCATGCTTCTTGTCCAGGGCAAAGCCTGCGGCTTCGAACTCTTTCCGCACTTCTTCTTCGGCGAGCTTCATGGACGGGGGCGGGCCCACAGGCAGAGGGCGCTTGTGAAAGTCGATGACGACGACGCGGCCCCCGGGTTTGAGGGCGGCGCGGAGTTTCGCGTAATAGGGAGGACGAGGCTCGATGTGATGCAGGACGTTGCAGAAGAATATGGTGTCGACCCCCGCCGCCGGGAGCTTCGGGTCATCGGAGGCTGCGAGAACCGGGACCACGTTGGGCAGCTTGAGCGCCTCGATCTGTTGCAGCAGCTCCGCATTGACGTCCACGGCGAACACCTTGCCGGCGCGGGCGGCGAAGCGGCGCGTGAAATAGCCCGTACCTGCGCCGATATCGGCGGTCACTTCGTCGGGGCGGATTTGCAGGACAGCCACCACTTCATCGGGCTTCTGCCAGGCGGCGCGGCTTTGGTCTTCCAGCATGCGGGCCATGCCGCGGCCTCCGCCGCGCCCCTGCCCGTGCTGCGCGGCGGCCGGCGCCGCCAGGAGCAAGACCAGAAGGCTAGCCAGCCAAGGCACTGTGCTTCCTCCCGAATGCGAAATAGATCACGATGCCGGCGATCGACCAGCCCACAAAGCGCACCCACGTCTCCAGCGGCAGCGCCATCATCAGCATCAGGCAAGTGATCATGGACAGCACCGGGAACACCGGGCCGAAGGGCACGCGGAAGGCGCCCTCGCGCGCGGGGCGGATGCGGCGCAGGATCAGCACGCCCGCCGAAACGACAAAGAATGCGAACAGCGTGCCGATGGAGGACAGGTCGGCGAACGTGCCCACGTCCCACACGCCCGAGGGGATGGCCACGGCGAAACCCGCGATCCAGGTGGAGATGTGCGGCGTGCGGTGAACCGGGTGGATGCGCGAGAAAAACTTCGGCAACAACCCGTCGCGCGACATGGCGAACCAGACCCGCGCCTGCCCGTACTGGAACACCAGCAGGGAAGAGACCATGCCGCCGAGCGCGCCGATGTCGATCCACTTCCACAGCGTGTTCATGCCGAGGTTTTTGAGCGCCCCGACGATGGGGGCCGCGTTGTTCAGCGTGCTCCAGTGGGCGATGCCGGTCAGCACGATGGCGACGCCGACATAGAGCAGCCCGCAGACGATCAGCGTGCCGATGATGCCGATAGGCAGGTCGCGCTGCGGGTCCTTGCACTCCTCGGCGGCGGTCGAAACCGAGTCGAAGCCGATGTAGGTGAAAAAGACGATGGCCGCACCCGTGAGCACGCCGGTAAAGCCGTTGGGCATGAACGGGCGGTAGTTGTCCGGCTGAATGGCGCGCGCCGCGCCGAGGATGAAAACCAGGATGGCGGCGATCTTGATGAGCACCATCACGTCGTTGGCGCGCGCGCTTTCCTTGATGCCGTAAACCAGCAGCCAGGTGAGCCCCATCACCACGAGGAAGCCCGGCAGGTTGAACCACGCCCCGGTGAATTCGCCGCCCTGAATGGCGGGGGTGGTGAGGGCGCGGGGCAGGGGAATGCCGAGCACGCCCTCGATCATGTGCGTGACGTGCGCGGAGAAGCCCACCGCCACGGCCATGTTCGAGACGGCGTACTCGAGCACGAGGTTCCAGCCGATCATCCAGGCGATGAATTCGCCCATGGTGGCGTAGGCGTAGGTGTAGGCCGAGCCGGCCACCGGAATGGCGCACGCCATCTCGGCGTAGCACAGCGCGGCGAAGCCGCACACGATGGCCGTCAGCAGGAAGGAAAGGGCGACGCCAGGCCCGGCGCCCGGGCGGCCGAAGGTGAAACTGGAATTGCCGCCTTGCAGCAAGAGGTCGATCAGCGGCACATGGAGGAGCGACTCATAGGTGCGAACCTCGCCAGCCGCGGCGGTGCCCGTGAGGATGAAGATGCCGGAGCCGATGACGGCGCCGATGCCGAGCGCCATCAGCGACCAGGGCCCGAGCGTGCGCGCGAGACGCTTGTCGGGCGCTTCGGAGGCGGCGATGAGTTCCGGGATGCTCTTCGTGCGGAAAAGAGACTTCACCCTGGCGGCCTTTCCCTTTGGCCCGCGGAACGGGGCGCGCAGCGCGGCGGCGCGCGCCCCGCGCGCGGCGCGGATCAGCGCTTGCGCTGGCCCTTGGCCATCCGCTTCACTTTGCGCTTCTTCGATCCGCGCTCGTAGTCGCGGGGCTTGAGCGGATTGGCGGCTTCGGCTTCCTTGCGTGCTTTGCGTTTCAGGGCCTTGCGCTCGGCCCGGTCAGTCACATTCTTGGTGTTCATGCGGAGTGGTCCTCTGTAGTGTACAAAAAGTCAGTCGTCCTGCTGCAGCCCGGCGTAGCGGGCCACCAGTTTCTTCAGGCCGTAACCGGGGAAGCTGACGGTGAGCTTGGCGTCGTCCCCCTCGCCCTCCTTGCGCACCACGGTGCCCCGGCCATACTTCGGATGGCGCACGGAGGCGCCGGGGCGCAGGCCGCTGCGGGGCCTGGCCGCGCTGCGCGCGGGCGCCGGCGGGGCGGGCTTCGGCTGGGCCGCCGCCGGGGGCGGTGCGGCCGGTTTCGGCGCGGATGGCGGCTTCGCCGGTTGCGGCTGCGAGGCGCCCACAGCGTGGCCGCGCATCCCGCGGTCGGCGAAGAACTGCTGGATGTGGTCGATCGAGTTGTACGTCTTGCCGGTGAAAGCGTGGCGGCGCGCCGCCTCGCGCACCATGGCTCGCTCGCCGAACAGGTCGAGCGCGCCCGGCACGCCGCGGGGCTCATGGAGCGTTTCGATCAGGTGCTGCGGGATCTCTTCGAGGAAGCGCGAAGGCTGGCAGGAGTCCAGCGGCGCGCCGCCATACTTGCGGCGCCAGCGGGCGCTGGTCAGATAGAGGCGGCGCATGGCGCGAGTCATGGCGACGTAGCACAGCCGCCGCTCTTCCTCGAGCATCGATTCGCTGTCAATCGAGCGCGAGTGCGGAAACAGGCCTTCCTCCATGCCGGCGATGAAGACCACCGGGAACTCGAGCCCTTTTGCGTTGTGCATGGTGAGAAGGGAGACCTGCGCTTCGCTGTCGACGTCGTCGGCGTCCGAGCGCAAGGCGGCGGTGTCGAGGAACTCCTGCAGGGACTCGCCGCGCTCGGCCGAGTCGGCGGCGGCGGAGACGAGTTCTTCCAGGTTGCCGAGCCGCGATTCGGACTCGGGCGTCGCCTCGGCCTCCAGCATGTGCGTGTAGCCGGTGCGGTCCAGCACATGCGAGATGAGCTCGTGCGGGGCCATGCGGCCGGCGGCTTCGCGCAGTTCCTCGATCAGCCGCCGGAATGCGGAAAGGGCCGATTCGGCGCGGGCGCCGAGCTCGTGATGTTCGAGCGCGCGCCCGATGGCTTCCCAAAGGCTCGACTGATCGCGGGCGGCGATCGATTCCAGTTGCTCGACCGTCGTCTTGCCGATGCCGCGCGCGGGCACGTTGAGAATGCGGAGCAGCGAGACGTTGTCGCGCGGGTTCAGCAGCAGGTGCAGGTAAGCGAGGGCGTCCTTGATTTCGGCCCGCTGGTAGAACGACAGCCCGCCCACCACCTTGTAGGCGAGCGAATAGCGCCGCAGCGCCTCTTCGATTTGCCGGGACTGGAAGTTGGTGCGGTAGAGCACGGCGATGCGCGCGCGCGGGTCGGAGGCGAGGATCTTGCGGCTGGTGTCGGCGATGAACAGGGCTTCCTGCTCGCCGTCCTCGGCCTCGAAATAGCAGATGGGGTCGCCGGCGGGGCCGTCGGTCCAGAGTGTCTTGCCCTTGCGCGCGGTGTTGCGCTCGACGACGCGCGAGGCGGCCTCGAGAATGGTTTTGGTGGAGCGGTAGTTCTGCTCGAGGCGGATGACGGTGGCGTTGGGGAAGTCGTGCTCGAAGTCGAGGATGTTGCGGATGTCGGCGCCGCGCCAGCCGTAGATGGACTGGTCTTCGTCGCCGACCACGGCCACGTTGGAATGGGCCTGGGACAGCAGCCGCATCAGTTCGTACTGCGGGCGGTTGGTGTCCTGGTACTCGTCGATCATGAGGAACTCGATGCGGCGGTTCCAGAGTTCGCGCACCTGTTCGTCGTGGCGGAGCAGCCGCACGGCCTCCAGCAGCAGGTCGTCGAAGTCGAGCGCGTTGGCGGCCTGGAGGGCGAGCTGGTAGTGCTCGTACAGCACCGCCAGGCGCGCGGCGTCCGGAGCGGCCGAAACGCGGTAGATGTCGGCCGGGGCGAGCTTCTGGTTCTTGGCGTGGCTGATGCGGGAGAGGACGCCGCGGGGGGGCGTGGCCTTTTCGTCAATGCCGAGCTTCTTGTACACCTGCTTGAGAACGGCGAGCTGGTCCGAGTCGTCGTAGATGTGGAACGACGTCGTGAAGCCCGGCCGGAGTTGGGCGAGCGAGGCACCGTCGCGGCGCAACAGGCGGACGCAGAAAGAGTGGAATGTGGAGACCACGGGGCCGGACTGCGCGGAATGCTGTCCCAGCAGGTGCAGCACGCGCTCGCGCATCTCGCCGGCGGCTTTGTTGGTGAAGGTGACGGCGAGGATCGAGGGGCCGTAAACGCCGTGGCGGGCGATCAGGTGGGCGATGCGGTGCGTGATGACGCGCGTTTTGCCGCTGCCGGCGCCGGCGAGGATCAACAGCGGACCCTCGACGTGTTCGACGGCGCGGCGCTGCTCGGGATTCAGACCGGAGAGGAAATCCATTCCGAGGGGCTAAGTGGCAAGTTTACCATGAGGCTACGGTTGGAGATGAGACGGTGCGAAACTGTTGTAACCTGTGAGCGAGCCGGGTGCGCCTATAATCGCAGGTAAAGAAATGTAAATCGCGCCCGCGCGGTCGTTTTTCATGCTGGTGGATTTCGACATCGTGGAGCGGGCGCAAGCCGGTGACGCGCAGGCGTTCAACCAGATCGTCCATGCGTACCGGCGCCGGATCTTTGGCACGGTATCGCGTCTGATCGGGCGCCCAGAGGATGTCGAGGATGTCGCCCAGGAGGTGTTCATCCGGTTGTATTATTCTCTGGACCAGCTCCGGAGCCCGGAGGTGTTCGAGCCGTGGCTGTACCGGCTGACGGTGAATGCCGCGCTGGACTACCTGCGGAAGCGCCGCAAGCGGAAGCTGGAGGCCCGGGTGGCCGACCTGAGCGAGCAGCAGGTGATGATGGCCGATGCGGCGGCGGGATCGAAAGCCCAGGTCGATGAGAAGGAAAAGTCCCGGATCCTGGAACTGGTCGATTCGCTGCTGTCGGGCGTCTCGGAAGAGGACCGGCTGCTGCTGACGCTGAAGGAAGTGGAAGGATTGTCGTTGAAGGAACTGGAAAAGATCTACCGCGTGAACGAAAACGCCCTGAAGGTGAGGCTGTTCCGGGCCCGCCAGAGGGTGTTGCGGGCCTATGCGGCGCGGCGGGCCGGAGAAGGCCCGGAAAGGACCGGACGATGAACGGTGAGAATCGGCAACTCGAGCGGGAGCTGGACCGGCTGTTTGCGGCCTACCGGGATGCCTGTGAAGCGCCGGAAGCGGGCGCGGACTTTCTGCCGCGGATGTGGGCCCGGATCGAGGCGGCGCAAGGCTGGACGGAGCGCTTCTGGAAATGGGCCAACCGGCTGGCGGTGATCGCAGCGGCGGCCAGCGTGCTGCTGGTGGTGCTGCAGCTTGCCGGCCAGCCGCGGGCCGACTTCTACTCGGCCACTTATGTGGAAACCCTGATGGCGCAAACCGAGGCCGAATCGGCTCCGATCGAGCTTGCCGGAGTGCCGGCCGAGGCGCCCGTGGAGTTGCCGCAGCGATGAAGCGATCGAGCCTGACTCTGGCGCTAAGCCTGCTGGTGGTCTTTGCCAGCGGCATCGTGGTGGGGGTCGTCGGCGACCGCTACCTCTGGGGCGCCCGGCAAACCGTGCAAAAAGCGCCCCGGACGCCGGAAGAGTACCGCCGGGCCTACGTCGCGGAAATGAACAAACGGCTGAAGCTCACGCCCGAGCAGCTCGAAAAGCTGAATGCGATCCTCGACGAGACGCGGGAGCAGTTCCGCCTGCTGCGGGAGAAGCAGCGCCCCGAGATGCGGGCCTTGCAGGAAGCTCAGACCGGGAAGATCAATGCGATTCTCGACGCCGCGCAGCGGGAAGAATACGCCCGCATGCGGAAGGAGCGCGAGGAGAAGCGCAAGCGGGAAGAAAAAGAGCGCGGCCGCTGAGCCGCGCCGTGCGCCTGTGGCGGCGGGATCAAGCCTGGGGGGCTTTGACGCGGTCGGCCTTTTCTTTCTTCAGGGCGGCGGTGCGCTGCAGCTTGCGCTGGAAACGGTCGATGCGGCCTTCGCTATCCACCAGCTTTTGCCGGCCGGTAAAGAACGGGTGGCAGTTGGAGCAGATTTCCACGCGGATGTCGCCCTTGTGCGTGGAGCGGGTCTTGAAGGTATGCCCGCAGGCGCAGATCACGTTGACTTCTTCGTAGGCAGGGTGAATGCCGGCTTTCATGGTGTGGGAAAACCTCTTGACTTGTCCCAGTATAGCAAAGCCGCCACGGCAGCCGGCAAAGCAAAAGCCCCGCGGCCGGACACCGGCGGCGGGGCTTTCGGTAGCCTTCAGGTACAGGCCTGCGGCCTGTCGGAGTTGCGCTCGGTGGTTGGGATCCGGTCCACTCCCTCCGCCGGCCGCATCGGGCCTTGGTGGCGGGTGGCACGGAAACCAGGAGCGAACCTATCCGCTGACCACCTCGCGCGAACGCTTACTACCAGAACTCATATCGACTGGACCACCTCCTTTCTTCCGTGATGCCCCGATCTTACGGAAATCCGGAACAAAAGTCAACACAAATGTCGCAGCCCTACGCAACATCTTGGGTCCCGGCACCGCAGGGGCCGACAAATGGCCCAAGAGTTCCCCACCCTGCCGCGGCGTTGCCGCCCAACAATGCCGCCCCTTTCAGAACCACTGGGGAGGGATGTTCACGCGGATCCGGCGAACCACTTCCCCCTTTTGGAGAGGGAGGACCTGAAGGCGGAAACCCCCTGCGGACTCGTCCAGGTAGATCGCAAACAGGGGTAGATCCCGGAGCCGTACTTCGTAACTGCCCTCCTGCAGCGCCGTGACCTGCTCTGGAGAGTCCATCACAACCGGAGATCCCGGCTGCGCCCGCAGGCGGAACGCGGCCGTGCAGGGCTCGTAGTTGGCGTAACTGTAGCAGTGTCCGATGCAGGCCCGGTCGATCATGTGCAGGAGCGGGTTCAAGTGAGGAGGGAACGACGTGACGCTGGCAACGACACGGCTCCCTGGCGGCACGCGGCGCGCGGCTTCATGCAAGGCCTGTTCGAGCCGCCCGAGTGTCCGCCAGTCGGAGGCGAGGAACAGGAAGTAGACGGCAGCGGCAGCCGCGCAGACCGGCAGCGTGAATCGCGCCGGCGAAAGGGCGGCGAGCCAGCAATGCAACAGCAGTGTGAACCACAGGGCAAGCCGCCAGTCGATCAAGTTCAGAGAGTACCTCGTGCCCGGCCAGTGAAGCGCGATGGGCAGCAGCAAGAGGGCTGCAGCGCCCAGAAACGCCAAATGCGCCGCGGGGTGGGAGAAATCCTCGCGATTTTCCGATTGGGCGGCAGACAACAGCACCCAGATCCAGTAACTGATGATGATCAGCGCGGGAAGCGCGTACTTGGCTCCGTAGCTCATGAATGCGGTCCCGCCCGTCAGATGCAGAAGCTGCGCGGAGTGCCATATGGAGGGCAGGCGAAAGGCAATGCCTGCCGCTACGCCTGCCAGCCCCAGCACCGCCGCGGCCAGGACCCGGTGTCTTTTCCCGACACCTGTTCGCCGCCAAACCGCAAGGTAGGCGGCGAACCCGGCGGCTGCACTCGCCCCGACGAGATGCCCGGTAGCTGCGGCCGCGAGCAACGGAAATGCCAGCAGCGCCTGCCGTCCCCCGCCTGCCACCAGCCCGATCGCCCAAAACCCGAAGGCGCACGACAGGTAGTAGTTGAAGAAGCCTTGGTGGTACACCCAGCCGTAGGCCAGCATGGCCAGCAGCGGAGCCGAGGGCCAGGCGGCGCGCCCCGCCAGGCGGGAGAGCAGGAAGAACGCACCCCAGAAAAACAGCAGCACGGCCAGCACCGCCGCCGCCTTCTCCGCGAACGCCGGCCCGCCGACCCTCCACAACCCCTCCAGCCACCAGTCGAACAGCACGTTCGAGTACTGCGGGACAATCTCCAGTCCGAGCGGTTCACCGGCTTTGACCAGCAGAACCAGCCACGTGTTGTACAGGTGGCTGGCCAGGTCGCCCGCCTGCACATGCTTCTGCAAGACCACCGGCAGAATCAGCAGAAGCGATGCGGCGGCGCAGGCAGGCGCCTGGCGGCTCGCTTCGGGTTGCGGATGCGGCGCCATCATCTCTTCAACGACAGACTCCAGCCACGCCTTTATGACGCGGCCGGCGCCGCGGGTGCCGGAGCCAATGCGGGAAATGCCGATCGCCGAAGCGCGATCGACAGGGAGGGGAACCGCTGCGGAACGATTCCCGCCGGGGACAACGGGGAGGAGGCAACCGCCCGACCTCAGTGAGAAAACCTAGACCCTCGCAGAAGGAGGCACGTTGCATGCCATTTCTAACCGATTCAAAATACAAC
>Ga0272446_1004149_pt1 | contig 17418 bp, 16 predicted proteins | sample YNPCB0061_FD_194587 | JGI IMG/M metagenome (GOLD analysis project Ga0272446, IMG submission 194587) | Hot spring microbial mat communities from Yellowstone National Park, WY, United States - YNP-CB-006-1 | ecosystem: Environmental > Aquatic > Thermal springs > Hot (42-90C) > Sediment | place... | reverse complement strand
AAGCCCGCGCCGACCTCGATCAGAGGGGCTATGCGGCCATCCACTTTCACGGTGCCGTGTGTGGGCGTGGTGATCTTCGCCAGCATCTTCAGCAGTGTGCTCTTGCCTGCGCCATTGTGGCCGATGATGCCGACCACCTCGCCCTGCTCGATGGAGAAGCTGACGTCGTCCAGGGCCTTGAAGAGGGGGCGCTCCGCAACCTTCTTGCCAACCAGCCGCGCGCCGGTATTGAGAAGGGTTTGCTTGAGGCCCTGCAGGGCGCCGAGGCGATATTCCTTGGTGAGGTGGCTGACTTCGATGACTGGCATGGGTGCGCTGCTCAGATAACGTCGGCGAAATAGCTTTCAGCACGCTTGAAGTAGAGATAACTCAGCGGCAGCAGTATGGCGATCAGGATGGCGCCGGGGATCATGGCGCCCAGATCCGGCGGCGTGCCCCGCAGGACAACGCTCTGGAAGGCGTCGATGATGCCGGCCAGGGGGTTGAGCGTGTACAGGGTGTAGAGCGCATTCGACCATTCGCCCGCAGCCTGCTGCACGAGCAGCTTCTCCTTGACCAGTTGCAGGGGATAGATGACCGGTGAGGCATACATCAGCAGTGAGAGCAGCAGTGGCAGGGATGCAGCCACGTCACGATAGTAGACGTTGATGGCCGCGCCCACGAAAGCAATGGTGAGTGCGGCCAGCACCGTGTAGAGGATGATCACGGGCACCCACAGGAAGTAGATGCTGGGCATCATGTGGTACCACGCCATCAGACCGGCGAGGATGAAAAAGTTGATCCCCAGTTCAACCAGCTTGGTGAGGACCGCGGTGATGGGGAAGATTTCACGCGGGAAATAGATCTTCTTGACCAGCGCCGTGTTGCCGACCACGCTGTTGACGCCCTCGGAGGCGGATTCCTGGAAGAAGGTCCAGGGCATGAGGGCGGCAAAAGTCAGGATGGGGTAAGGAATGCTGCCGCTGTCGATGCCGACGAAGCTCTTGACCAGGGTGAAAATCAGCATGAGCGTCACGGGCTTGAGGATGGCCCAGGCAATGCCGAGGTAGGCCTGCTTGTAGCGCAGGGCGATGTTCTTCCACGCGAGCGTCGCCATCAGTTCGCGGTAGTCGTAGAGGTTTTTGGCGAGGGTAAGCATGGGGGCTTAAACGGTCAGAACGTTGTCGCCACAAGCGGCTGGCGGCTGGCCGAATCCAGGGTTGATCTTGATCCGCCCTTCGAGCAGGCCTTTTTTCCTGGGGGCGGACGCCCTGCTTATGGGGACCAGGCGAGCCATGGGCTTGCCCGACTTGGCAATGATGATTTCCTCGCCTGCGGCGGCGATGTCCACCCGTTTGGAGAGCCGGGTCTTGGCTTCGTGAATGTCGACTTGCTGCATGGAGGGCTCCCTTTGCCTGGACCCTAGTTGAGTTCGATCAAACTGCCGGGGCGAACTTTGAGTTCCCACTTCCAGGCGTCTTCGATGAGGGTTTTCAGGTCGATGCGGGTGGGCTGCCAGCCGAGGTCGCGGCGGGCAGTGGTGCCATCGGCAACCAGGCGAGCGGGGTCGCCTTCGCGGCGCGGGGCGTCGATGACCGGGATGGGGCGGCCGGTAACGCGGGCGGCAGCATCGATGACCTGCTGCACCGAAAAGCCGTTGCCGTTGCCGAGGTTGTAGGCGGCGGAGGGTGCGCCGGCGAGGAGGCGTTGCAGCGCCAGCCAGTGCGCGTCGGCGAGGTCGGTCACGTGAATGTAATCGCGGATGCAGGTGCCGTCCGGGGTGTCGTAGTCGCGGCCGAAAACTGAGATATGCGGACGACGCCCGCTCGCGGCCTGCAAGACCAGCGGGATGAGGTGCGTTTCGGGGTCGTGGCGCTCACCGAGTTCGCCTTCTGGGTCGGCCCCGGCGGCGTTGAAGTAGCGCAGGGCGATGGACTTGAGGCCGTAGGCGCGGTCGTAGTCGTCGAGGATTTGCTCGACCATCCACTTGGTCTTGCCGTAGGGGTTAATCGGCTGTTTGGGATGCGCTTCATCGATGGGCGTATAGGCCGGTTCACCATACACAGCGGCGGTGGAGGAAAAGACGAAGCGCTTGACGCGGTGCTTGACCATCACATCGAGCAGGTTAAGCGTGTTGACGACATTGTTGGCATAGTACTTGGCGGGCGCTTTCACCGATTCGCCGACCTGGATGGAGGAGGCGAAATGAAACACGGCGTCGAAAGCGTGTCTCGCAAAAAGCGCGTCGAGCGCAGCTCGATCTGCCAGATCGCCGAGCACGAATTCGCCGCCGAGCACCGCGTCGCGATAGCCTGTCGATAGATTGTCAAACGTGACGACATTGCATCCCCGGCGCAGCAAATGCTTGACCATGTGCGAGCCGATATACCCCGCGCCGCCGACGACAAGGAGGTTGAGAGGTGGATTTTGCGGGGCGTGGGTTGAAGTCATAGCGGACTATTGTATTCGCCTCTTATGACAGCAAGGGATGTGCCACGAGTCGCTCAGCCCGGTTGAGGTTTTCTATCATGCTGCCGGGTGTCTCGGCCAGTGCAGCCAGCCAGCGTGGCAGCCGTTTTTCGCCCATAGTGTCTTGCATGCGCCCATATCTGGAAACGAAGGCCTCCAGACGCTCGGCCAGATCCAGTTGGGTGTCCAGTCGCTGGACCCAGGCGGCATCGAGCGTTTGTTCCGAGAGCCACCGCCAGCTATAAGCCAGATGCTGCCCTTCGTGGCTGACGATTTGCAGGGTTGAGAGAAAGCGCTCCAGTGGCGTGATGTCTGTATTCGCAGTCATAAGGGGATTCCCTCGCGCAGGGCCTGTTGGTGTACGGGTTGCAGTTGAGTCAGTGGATCGACGAGAAGGACGTCGATGGATTGATCACCCAGTTGGCGCTGCAGGCGGGCGACAAAGGTCAGGGTTTTGCGCCGGGAATCGTCCAAAGATGCGGGCAGGATCACGAGCAGGTCGAGGTCGCCGCCGCGCGCCGTGTCGTCGAGGCGGGATCCGAATAGTCGGACTTTCGCGGCTGGGCCAAATACCTCCCGCGCGGTGTCGCGAATGACGTTTCTTGTTTGCGCGGATAAACGCATGGCTTGTGCGTCCTGGTTCGTTAACGCCGAGTGTCTAGTGTCGCGAACCGGAAATAACGAAACATGAAACAGCGCCTTTTTCCGCCATGCGGCGTTGCAGCCCCTGGCCGTATACCCCATACGGCTGCGGGTCTGCGCCTAGCCTGGCGAAAAAATCCATCCGTTTCACTTGTTCCGTTATTTCCGGTTCGCGACACTAGTACACGACGCTGTGCGGAAAACGGCAGGGCAATTTTACGGGAACATCGACGAGGTGGCCGCTGACAGCTTATCCCTCGATGCGGGCGCTGCGCCGCTGGGTGATGAAATCGACCAGCATCCGGTAGGGCATGGCAGGGAGCAGGCTGGCCAGAAGGTGCTTGAGATCGCCCGCTTTCCAGTTGGCCTTGCGGAAGGCGCGGCGGAACAGCCGACGCGCGGATTCGGTGTCGCCGCGCCAGTGGCAGCGGTAGGCTTCGCGCAGGAGCGGATCGTAGACCAGTTCGTCGAGCCGTGCCGGCGGGATGTGGGCGACGCATTCGGGATGGCGGCGCACGAAATCACGCCGTACCGCGACTGCGTCGAACACCTGGCGCCAGCGCGGGATGTGCGCTTCGCCGCGCGCATAGCGCCGGTAATACGCCAGCACTTCGGGGACGCGCGCGATGCGCGGCGCGCGGGCGAGCATTCTGAGCCACAGGTCGTAGTCCATCGCGGTCGGCATGCGCTCGGAAAAGCCGCGCAGCTCGTCGATCAGATGGCGGCGCACGAGGACGGCGTTGATCGGCCACGGGCAGTGGTCGAGGACGAGGGCGATGGCATCGCCGTCGGCGAAGGGCGGCGGGATGTGCGGCTGGGTGTCGGTGGCGGCAGGGCCGATGTTCTGCCAGCCGCAATATGCGACGTCGGCGTGCTCGGTTTCGAGCGCGTCGTGCAGGCGCAGGAGGGCGTCCGGATGCCAGGTGTCGTCGGCGTCGAGAAAGGCGATGAAATTGCCGCTCGCGCGGGCCAGCGCCTGGTTGCGTGCGGCAAACGGCCCGGCGCGGTTCTGGACGATGAGCACGATGCGCTCGGGGTGGGCTGCGGCGAGTTCCTGGAGGATCTCGGTCGAACCGTCGCTCGAACCGTCGTCGACGACGATCAGTTCGACGTCGGGGTAGCGCTGCGCGAGCACGCTGTCGACCGCCTGCGCGACATAGGGCGCGGCGTCGTAACAGGGCATGACGACGGAGATGCGCGCGGGGTCGAAGTGGTCCATCGGTTCGCTGAATTCCGGTTACGGGGGTGGGTGAGTCGCATGGTACAAGCAAAAGTCAGGCGATGACCACGAGGTGGCGGGGTTCGGCATGGGGGACCGCATCGAGCGGGATGCCCCGAGCCAGGGTGACGAAGCGCCCGCCTTGCTGGACGGCAAGCGCCAGAAGGTACGCATCGGTAACCTGGCGGGAGCCCAGGATTCGCTCCCATGCCAGCTGTCCGGGTTCGAGCAGGCTGAAGGAATCGTGCCAGAACTGGTGAGAGGGGTGTTGAGCGGCTTCGGCCAGGCGTTGCGCCACTTGTGCGGCAGGAACCGAATTGGGGTATGCCGGCTGTGAAAGCATGCGGATGCACCCGTTCTGCGTGATGGGGCAGGAGGCCCAACCGGCTTCGATTTCGCTGGCGAGCCAGCGGGTCGCCCGTTCGTGATGGATGTGGCTGCCGTCGAGCAGGGCGATCAGGACGTTGACGTCGAGCAGAGCACGCATCAGACACCTTCCACATCGCGCAGACGATCGACCATGTCGTTCGTGACGATCGCCTGTCCTTTGGGAAAGGGCCGAAAGCCGGCGACAGACGCGCCCTGGCGGCTGCTGCCCTGGGGCGGTGAGGGGTCGGTCTGCCCGGTCAATGCCCGACGCAACAGTTGCGAGACAAGCTTTCCGGCTGAGACGTTTTGCCGCCGGGCAATCTCTTTGACGGCTGCCAGCACGTCTTCGTCGATGTCCAGGGTCGTTCTCATGGGGAAAAGGCTCCAAGTGATGCGATGATGAGGTGATCATATGATGTCGATGAAAATCGGAAGCCTGAAGCAGTCTGTAGCACACGAACGCGGCACGAATCGTTGGTTACAATGGCTCTTTTCTCAACGAATAACGGTTCTCCTCTTCTCGCCATGCAAACCCTGACCGTCGATCTCGGTGATCGCGCGTATCCCATCCACATCGGTTGCGGCCTCATCGACCGTGCCGATCTGATCGTGCCGCATCTGGCGCAGCCGCGGGTGGCGGTGGTCACCAACACGACGGTGGCGCCGCTCTACCTCGATCGGCTCACGGCGACGCTGCAGGCGGCCGGCGTGGCGGTGATTCCCATCGTGCTGCCGGACGGCGAGGCGTACAAGAACTGGGAGACGCTGAACCTGATTTTCGACGCCCTGCTCCGGCATCGTGCCGAGCGCAAGACCACGCTCATCGCCCTGGGCGGCGGGGTCGTCGGCGACATGACGGGCTTTGCCGCGGCGTGCTACCAGCGCGGCGTGCCGTTCATCCAGGTGCCGACGACCCTGCTCGCGCAGGTCGATTCGTCGGTCGGCGGCAAGACCGGCATCAACCACCCGCTCGGCAAGAACATGATCGGCGCGTTCCATCAGCCGAAGGCGGTGCTCGCCGACACCGACACGCTGGCGACGCTGCCGGCGCGCGAGCTGTCCGCGGGGCTTGCCGAGGTGATCAAGTACGGCCTGATCCGCGACGCCGATTTTCTCGGCTGGCTGGAGGCCAACATGGCGCACCTGCTCGCGCTCAATCCCGACGCGGTGGCGCACGCGGTCTACCGCTCGTGCCAGATCAAGGCCGAGGTGGTGGCGGCGGACGAGCGTGAGGGCGGGGTGCGCGCGATCCTCAATCTCGGCCACACCTTCGGTCATGCGATCGAGGCCGGGATGGGCTACGGCAACTGGCTGCACGGCGAGGCGGTCGCCGCAGGCATGGTGCTGGCGGCCGACGTGTCGCGCCGCCTGGGCTGGCTGACGGATGCCGACGTGACGCGGGTGCGCGCGCTGGTGCGCGCGGCGAATCTGCCGGATCGGGCGCCGGCGCTGGGGTTTGCGCGCTATCTCGAATACATGGGCCACGACAAGAAAGTCGAGGGCGGCAGGATGCGCTTCGTGCTCCTCAAGAAACTCGGCGCGGCGGTCGTCACCGCCGACGTGCCCGAGGACGTGTTGCGCGCAGCGCTCGCGCAGAATGACTGAACGCGCACCCTATGCGGCGTCGAGCGCGGCGAGCCGCGGGCGGGTGCATCCCGAACCCGCCGCCGCGCCGCGCTCCGAGTTCCAGCGTGACCGCGACCGCATCATCCACTCGACGGCCTTCCGGCGGCTGGAATACAAGACCCAGGTGTTCGTCAACCACGAGGGCGACCTGTTCCGCACCCGGCTCACCCACAGCCTGGAAGTGGCGCAGATCGGCCGCACGCTGGCGCGCCTGCTGGGGCTGGACGAGGACCTCACCGAGGCCATCGCGCTGGCCCACGATCTGGGCCATACGCCCTTCGGCCATGCCGGCCAGGATGCGCTCAACGCCTGCATGGCGGATTTCGGCGGCTTCGAGCACAACCTGCAGTCGCTACGCGTGGTCGATGTCCTGGAGGAGCGCTACGCGGAATTCGACGGCCTGAACCTGAGCTTCGAAACCCGCGAGGGCATTCTCAAGCACTGTTCGCCGGCCAACGCCGCGCGCCTGGGCGAGGTCGGGGCGCGCTTCCTGAGCAAGCGCCAGCCGTCGCTCGAGGCCCAGATCGCCAACCTCGCGGACGAGATCGCGTACAACAACCACGACGTCGACGACGGCCTGCGCTCGGGACTCATCACGCTGGAGCAGCTCATGGCGGTGCGCATCTTCGCGCGCCACCACGACGCGGTGCGCGCGGCGTACCCGGCGCTCGCCGGGCGGCGCGTCATCACCGAAACGGTGCGGCGCATCATCAACACCCTGGTGCTCGATCTGTACGACACCACGCGCGCCAACATCGCCGCCGCGGGCGTGGCGAGTATCGACGAGGTGCGGGCCGCGCCGCCGCTCGCCGCGTTCAGCGCCGAAGTCCTCGACGAGCATCGCGAGCTCAAACGCTTCCTGCACCAGAACCTCTACCGCCATTACAAGGTGGCGCGCATGAGCAGCAAGGCGCGGCGCATCATCAGCGACCTGTTCGAGGCGTTCATGGGGGATGCGCGGCTGTTGCCGCCCGAGCACCAGATGCGCGAGTCACTCGAAGGCGCGCGCGCGGTTGCCGACTACATCGCCGGCATGACCGACCGCTACGCCATGCGCGAGCACCGGCGCATCTTCGCGGTGGAGGAAATCGCCGGCTGAACGCTTTTCAGCGGCTCAGGCGACGCCCAAGTAGCCGAGGATGCCCTTGGCGGCTTCGCGCCCTTCCCACACGGCGGTGACCACCAGATCGGAGCCGCGCACCATGTCGCCGCCGGCGAAGATTTTCTCGTTGCCGGTCTGGTAGGGAAAGCGGTTGCCGCGCGCGACGACACGCCCGCCGGGGTCGGTGGCGACGGCGTGGGTCGCGAACCACGGCTGCGGGTTGGGGCGAAAACCGAAGGCGATGATGACGCGGTCGGCGGGGATGATTTCCTCCGAACCTGGGATCACGACCGGCGTTCTGCGGCCGCGCGCGTCCGGCGGACCGAGTTCGGTGGTGACGAGCTTGACGCCTTCGACCTTGCCGTTGCCGACGATTTCCACCGGCTGCCGGTTCCACAGGAACTGCACGCCCTCTTCGCGGGCGTTGGCGACTTCGCGCTTGGAACCGGGCATGTTGGCCTCGTCGCGGCGATACGCGCAGATGACCGACGCCGCGCCCTGGCGGATGCTGGTGCGGTTGCAGTCCATGGCGGTGTCGCCGCCGCCCAGCACGACCACGCGCTGCCCTTTCATGTCGTGGAAGACCTCGCCGGGCTTGGCGAGCCCCAGGCAGCGGCGCACGTTGGAGATCAAAAACGGCAGCGCTTCGAGCACGCCCGGCAGGTCTTCCCCGGGAAAGCCGCCTTTCATGTAGGTGTAGGTGCCCATGCCCATGAACACGGCGTCGAATTCGGCGAGCAGCGTGTCGATCGACACGTCGCGGCCGATTTCGGTGCCGAGGCGGAAGTCCACACCCATGCCTTCGAGCACTTCGCGGCGCCGTGCCATCACCCACTTTTCCATTTTGAATTCGGGGATGCCGAAGGTGAGGAGACCGCCGATTTCCTCGTAGCGGTCGAACACCACGGGCGTGACGCCGTTGCGCACCAGCACGTCGGCACAGCCCAGCCCCGCAGGCCCGGCGCCGATGACGGCGACGCGCTTGCCGGTCGGCACCACCGCCGACAGGTCGGGGCGCCAGCCGGCCTTGAAGGCTTCCTCGGAGATGAATTTCTCGATCTGGCCGATGGTCACCGCGCCAAAGCCGTCGTTGAGCGTGCACGCGCCTTCGCACAGACGGTCCTGCGGGCAGACGCGGCCGCAGACTTCGGGCAGCGAGTTGGTCTGGTGCGAGAGCTCGGCGGCTTCGAACAGCCGCCCTTCGGTGACGAGCTTGAGCCAGTTGGGAATGTAGTTGTGCACCGGGCACTTCCACTCGCAGTAGGGATTGCCGCAGGCCAGGCAGCGGTCCGCCTGCTCGGCGGCGTGCGCGGGGCTCATGCCGGCGTAGATCTCGCGGAATTCGAGGCGGCGGATTTCCGCCGGCTTCTTCTCGCCGTCACGCCGCGGCACTTTCAGGAACTGGAACACGTCACCCATCATGCACTCACCGCTTCACGTGATTGGCCGGGGATGTCCTCGACCAGGTCTTCGATCGAAATCCGCTTCGGCTTCACCAGCCAGACGTTCGCCAGCGTGGCGTCGAAATCGGCGAGCAGCGCCCGGGCGCGCGCCGAGCCGGTCAATGCCAGGTGGCGTTCGACCTGCTGGCGGAAGAAAACGCGGTACGGTTCGGTCTCGTCGTTGACGATGCGCACCGCTTCGACCATTTCTTTGTTGTACTGGCTGATGAAGTCGCCGGATTCGTCGATGACGAAGGCCATGCCGCCGCTCATCCCGGCGCCGAAATTCAGACCGCTCTCGCCGAGGACGATCACCACGCCGCCGGTCATGTATTCGCAGCCGTGGTCGCCGATGCCCTCGACCACCGCCAGCGCGCCGGAGTTGCGCACGCCGAAGCGCTCGCCGGCCATGCCCGCGGCGTACAGCTCGCCGCCGGTCGCGCCATACAGGCAGGTGTTGCCGATGAGGATGTTGCGGTGCGCCTCGAAGTGCGCGCGGCGCGGCGGATAGATGACGATGCGCCCGCCACCCATGCCCTTGCCGACGTAGTCGTTGGCATCGCCTTCCAGCGTCAGCGTCAGGCCGTGATGGTTCCACACGCCGAAGCTCTGCCCGGCGCTGCCGGTGAGATGCACGCGGATCGTGTCGTCGGGCAGCCCGCGGCCGCCGTGGGCGCGGGCGATTTCGCCGGACAGGCGCGCGCCGATGGAGCGGTTGACGTTGCGGATCGGATAGGCAAGTTCGATCGGCGTCGCGGTGCGGATGGCGTCGAGCGCGTCCTGAACCATCTGTTCGGCGAGTTCGCCGCGGTCGAAGGAGGGATTGCGCTCCTGCTGGGCGAAGCGCGGCGCGTCTTCGGGAATGTCGCCCTGCGCGAGCAGCACGTCGATCTTGAGGCGCGCCTGGCGCGGCGTTTCGCCCTCGGCCAGCTCGATGAGGTCGGTGCGGCCGATGAGGTCGGTGAGCTTGCGGATGCCGAGTGCGGCCATCAGCTCGCGGGTTTCCCGCGCGACGAAGGTGAAATAGTTGACGACCATTTCCGGCAGCCCGATGAAATGCTCGCGGCGCAACGTGTCGTTCTGGGTGGCGACCCCGGTCGCGCAGTTGTTGAGATGGCAGATGCGCAGGTACTTGCAGCCGAGCGCGACCATCGGGCCGGTGCCGAAGCCGAAGGATTCCGCGCCGAGGATCGCCGCCTTGACGACGTCGAGCCCGGTCTTCAGGCCGCCGTCGGTCTGCACGCGCACGCGGCCGCGCAGGCCGTTGGCGCGCAGCACCTGCTGCGCTTCGGACAGGCCGAGCTCCCACGGCGTGCCGGCGTACTTGACGCTGGTGAGCGGGGAGGCGCCCGTGCCGCCGTCGTACCCGGAAATGGTGATCAGGTCGGCGTAGGCCTTGGCGACCCCCGCGGCCACCGTGCCAACGCCCGGCTCGGCGACCAGCTTGACCGACACCAGCGCCTGCGGGTTGACCTGCTTGAGGTCGAAGATGAGCTGCGCGAGGTCCTCGATCGAGTAGATGTCGTGATGCGGCGGCGGCGAGATCAGCGGCGTGCCGGGCTTGCAGTGGCGCAGGGACGCGATCAGCGGGCTGACCTTGTCGCCGGGAAGCTGGCCGCCTTCGCCGGGCTTGGCGCCCTGGGCGATCTTGATCTGCAGGACTTCGGCGTTGACCAGGTAGGTCGCGGTGACGCCGAAGCGACCGGAAGCGACCTGCTTGATCTTCGACATCTTGATGGTGCCGTAGCGCTTGGGATCCTCGCCACCTTCGCCCGAGTTGGAGCGGCCGCCGATGCGGTTCATGCCCTCGGCGAGCGCCTCGTGCGCCTCCGGCGACAGCGCGCCCAGGCTCATGCCGGCGGAATCGAAGCGCTTGAGGATGGATTCCAGCGGCTCGACCTCGTCGAGCGGAATCGGTGCGGCCGCCGGCTTCAGGCGCATCAGGTCGCGCAGCATCGCCACCGGCCGGTTGTTGACGGTCGCCGAATACTGCTTGTAGGCCTCGTAGTCGCCGGTCTTGACCGCTTTTTGCAGTTGCTGGACGACGTCCGGGTTATAGGCGTGGAACTCCTCGCCGAACATGAACTTCAGGAGACCGCCGGCCGACAGCGGGCGCAGCGGATTGAACGCGGCCTGGTGCAGCAGCTTCTGGTCGGCTTCGAAATCGTCGAAGTTCGCGCCGGAAATGCGCGATACCGTCCCCGCCAGGCACAGGTCGATGACCGATTCGTGGATGCCGACGGCCTCGAACAATTGCGCGCCGCGATAGCTCGCCACCAGCGAGATGCCCATTTTGGAGAGCACCTTGTACAGGCCCTTGTCCATGCCCTTGCGGAAATTGGCGAGCGCCTTGGCGAGCGGCAGCCGGATCTCGCCCGACTTCACGAATTCGCCGATGACCTGGTAGGCCAGATAGGGATAGACGGCGGTCGCGCCGTAGCCGATCAGGCAGGCGTAGTGGTGCGGGTCGCGCACGGTGCCGGTTTCGACGACGATGTTGGCATCGCAGCGCAGCCCGGCGCGGATCAGCGCGTGATGCACGGCGCCCACGGCGAACAGGGCGTGGATCGGCAGGCGGTCGCGGGCGATGGTGCGGTCGGTGAGCACCAGGATGACCTTGCCGGAACGCACCGCGGCGACGGCGTCCGCGGCCAGGCGCTCGATCGCGCCACGCAGGGAGGTGGTCGACGGATCGTAACCGAGGTCGAGCACGTGCGACGCGAGCACCGGGTCGCTGGCGGTGACGATCTTGTCGAACGCCTCGCGCGACAGGAGCGGCGTGTGCACTTCCAGGCGGTGCGCATGTTCCGGCGTTTCCTCGAACAGGTTGCGCTCCGGCCCGAAGCAGGTGTTGAGCGACATGACGATCGCTTCGCGGATCGGGTCGATCGGCGGGTTGGTCACCTGCGCGAACTGCTGGCGCAGGTAGTCGTAGGGCGAGCGCACCTTCTGGCTGAGGACCGCCATCGGCGTGTCGTCGCCCATCGAACCGATGGCTTCCTGGCCGTCCTCGGCCAGCACCCGGATGATCTGGTCACGTTCCTCGAAACTGACGTTGAACAGCTTCTGGTGCGTCAACAGGCTGGCCGCATCCATGACCTCGAGATCGGCGTCCTGCTGCAGCGACAGATCGAGCCGGACGGCGCGTGACTTGAGCCATTCGCGGTAGGGGTGCGCGCCCTTGAGCTCGGCGTCGATGTCTTCGGGAAGCAGCAGGCGTCCGCTGGCCAGGTCGGCGGCGATCATCTGCCCCGGCTTGACGCGCCCTTTGCGTTCGACGTTCTCCGGGTCGATGGGCCAGACCCCGACTTCGGACGCGATGGTGAGGATGCGGTCGCGTGTCAGCACCCAGCGCGCCGGGCGCAGGCCGTTGCGGTCCAGCGTGCACACCCCATAGCGGCCGTCGGTCAGGACGATGCCGGCCGGGCCGTCCCAGGGTTCCATGTGCATGGAGTTGTATTCGTAGAACGCGCGGATATCGGGGTCCATCGCCTCGACGTTCTGCCAGGCCGGCGGGATCACCAGGCGCAGGGCGCGGAACAGTCCCGCGCCGCCCATCACCAGCCCCTCGACCATGTTGTCCAGGCTCATCGAGTCGGAGCCGTTGGTGCCGACGATGGGACGCACGTCATCGAGGTTGGGGATCAGCGGGGTCGAGAACTTGTGCTCGCGGGCGCGGCTCCAGTTGCGGTTGCCCTGCACCGTGTTGATCTCACCGTTGTGGGCGAGGTAGCGGAACGGCTGCGCGAGCCGCCATTGCGGCCAGGTGTTGGTGGAGAAGCGCTGGTGGAAGACGATCAGACTGGACGCGAACCGCGGGTCGTTGAGATCCGGGTAGAACACCGGCAGATTGGCCGGCATCACCAGGCCCTTGTAGCCGATCACGCGCGCCGACAGGGTGGGGATGTAGAACACCGGATCGCGGCTTTCCAGTGCCTTTTCGGTGCGCCGCCGGGCGATGTACAGGCGCCGCTCGAAGCTGTCTTCGTCGAGGTCCGCGGGCGCGTTGACGAACACCTGCTCGATATGCGGCAGCGAGGCGAGCGCCGATTCGCCGCACACCCGCGGGTCGGTTGGAACGCTGCGAAAGCCGGCGACGGCGAGTCCCTGCGCCTGGAGTTCGGCGACGAGGGTGGCGCGTGCGTGATCGGCCAGCGCATCCTCGCGCGCCAGGAACACCAGCCCCGCGGCATACAGCGACCCGAGCGACAGCCCGGCTTCGCCGGCGACCGCGCGCAGGAAGGCGTCCGGCTTCTTGAACAGAAGCCCGCAGCCATCGCCCGACAGGCCGTCCGCAGCGATCGCGCCGCGGTGCGTCATGCAGGCGAGCGAGGTGATCGCGGTGGCGACCAGCGTGTGGCTGGGCACGTCGTCCATCTGTGCGATCAGGCCGAAGCCGCAGCTATCCTGTTCGAAGTCCGGGGCGTAGAGCGTCCCGTCAAGCCAGCGTTGTCTGTTCATTTCGGTGTCGTGAGCACGGGCGCCGGTCACGGGACGTGGCCGGACGCGAAATTCGGGCAAAGGGGCGTCATTTTAGTCCCGGCGCCGCCCGCGGGCAATGGGCACCCCTGAAAACCCTTGGAAACACAAGGGATTGCGGCGCGGCGACCGGTGGCGCCGTGGCTCCGGCGGTGTTTGTCATCGGGTAGGGAAAAACGTTCACCAGAAACCGTGAACGGCTCGCTTTACGGCGTAGTGAAGTGGGAGCATCCATCTTGACTTGCTCGCACCCCACACATGCTTTTTCGCAATGCGACGTTGCCGATACGTCTACATACGAATTGTATTGACAGGGAAAAATCGGAACACACGGGTATAGTCGCGCCTTTTCCGCGGCAGCATGTTCCCGCGCGCAGCGCATACTGCGATCATGTCCGAAGCCACCTCCCACGAAATCTTTCTCGGCCGCCAGCCCATTCTCGACCGCAGCGGGCGCCTGGTCGCGTATGAACTCCTGTTTCGCGCCGGCCACGCCAAGGCGGCGGCGGTGACCGACGACGCGCTCGCCACTTCGAGCGTGCTGCGCCACGCTTTTGCCGACCTCGGGTTGCAGTCGGTGCTCGGCGGCTGCCGCGGGTTCGTCAATTTCGACGCCGAAATGCTGCTGAGCGACGTCGTCGAGCTGCTTCCCAAGTCGCAGATCGTGCTCGAGCTGCTCGAAACGGTCGCCGTCGACGAGACCATCGTCGCGCGCTGCCGCGCGCTCAAGGCAGCCGGATTCACGCTTGCGCTGGACGACTTCGTGTTCGACGAACGTTACCGGCCGCTCCTGGAGATCGTCGATATCGTCAAGGTCGACCTGTTGCTGCACGACGCGCAAGAACTCGCGGAAGTCGTCCGACGGCTCAGGCAATGGCCGGTGAAGCTCCTGGCGGAAAAGGTCGACAGCAAGGCGCAGGCCGACTACTGCCACGACCTGGGTTTCGAGCTCTTCCAGGGGTATTACTTCGCGAAGCCCGCGATCCTCACCGCCAGGCGTACCGATCCGGCAAGCCTCACGGTCATGCGTCTGCTGGGGCTGGTGATGGGCGATGCCGAGAGCCACGCGATCGAAGCGGTCTTCAAGGAAAACCCCAATCTGACCTACAACCTGATGCGCCTGGTCAACTCCGCCGCCAGCGGCATGCCACGGCGCGTGGGCTCGGTGGGCGAGGCGATCATCGTGCTGGGGCGGCGCCACCTGCAACGCTGGTTGCAGTTGCTGCTGTTCTCGCTGCAGCAGGGGTCGCCGCATCCCAGCCCGCTTCTGATGCTGGCGGCGGGCCGCGGCAAGCTCATGGAGCTTCTGGCTGGCAGGCTGCCGGCCGGGGATTCGGACCTGGAAGATCGCGCCTTCATGGCCGGCATCATGTCGTTGCTCGACGTTCTGCTGGAGCGGCCGCTTGCCGACATCTGTGCGGAGATCGGGCTTGCGGACGACGTCAGGGCAGCGCTGCTCGGGCGTGAGGGCATGCTCGGCACCCTGTTGCGCATCGCCGAGCTTTGCGAGACCGCCGACGCGATCGACGCGATCAGCGCGCTGGCCGAAAGCCTCGGTCTTGCGCCTGGCGATGTCGGCGCGGCCGAGATCGAAGCGTTCAAGTGGGTGAACGACATCGCGCTCGGCGAGGTGTGAACGTCAGGGCCGCCGTCTGCCCCGCGCCGGCCGGGCAGCGTGCGCCGCGTAGACCCAGTCGAGCAGGGCGCGCAGGGCCGGCTCCGCGCGCTCGGCGGCGGGATGGTTGACCACGAGCACCACCGCCACCCGCCTGCCGGTGCGATCGAACACGTAGCCGGCCAGCGCGCGAACGTCCTTGAGCGTGCCGGTTTTCAGGTGCGCGTGTCCGGCGAGCGCCATGTCGTCGAAGCGTTTTTTGAGCGTGCCGTCGACGGCCGCGATCGGCAGTGCCGATTCGAACTCGGAAAAATTCGCACTGCGGTAGGCCAGGTGCAAAAGCTGCGCCAGCGTCGCCGCGGCAATGCGCTCCGCGCGCGACAGACCGGCGCCGTTTTCGAGCACCAGACCAGGGGCGGCGACGCCCTTTGCGGCGAGCCAGGCGCGTACCGCGCGCTCGGCTTTTTCCAGCGTCGCCGGCGCGCCGTAGGTCTCGGCGCCGAGCGTCAGGAAGAGGTTGCGGGTCATCAGGTTGTTGGAATACTTGTTCAGGCTGCGCAGCGCGTCGCCAAGCGGGATCGATTCGAAACGCAAGAGCGGCGGCTGGCCGGCCGGCGCCGTCCCCAGCTCGGTGGCGCCGGCGATCACGCCCCCGGACTCCGCCCACAACGCGCGAAAGGCGTAGTCGAACGTGGCAGCGGGGTCGAGCAGGTTGAGGTTGAGCCGTTTCTCGCCGCAGGCGCGCGCGAAGCGACCTTCGAGCACCAGCTCGCGGTGTGCCGCATCGGGCAGGGTATGGGTCAGCCGCCCCTTCCAGTCGTCGCAGGGTGCGTCGTCGGCGACCAGGCGCGAGGCGATGGTCAGCCCCGGCAGCTCGAATTCGGGAACCACCGCGACCGTGTCGCCGCTGGCCGAAAGGCGCAGCGGGATCGCGTTGAAGTTGACCAAGAGCGCCGCGGGCACGGCATTGTAGGCGGCCAGCGGCTCGCCATCGAAGGCACCGGGGTCGAGCGCGGGCAGCGCGAAGTGGCTGGTGTCGAGAATCAGCCGGCCGCGAACCTCGCCGATGCCGCGTGCGCGCAGTTCGCGTTGCAAGAGCCAGAGCCGCTCCAGCGTCAGCGTCGGGTCGCCGTAGCCCTTGATCACCAGGTCGCCGTCGAGCACGCGCCCGTTCAGCGTCCCGTTGGCCCACACCTCGGTTTTCCAGGTGTAGGCCGGTCCCAGGCCGTCGAGCGCGGCGAGCGAGGTGACGAGCTTCATCACCGACGCCGGGTTCATCGGTCGCAGCGCCTGGTGCGCCAGCACGGGACGCGCGGCATCGACCGGCTGCACGACCAGCGCGACGGCGTCGAGCGGGATGCCGGCTTCCGCCAGTGCGGCCTTGAACGTGGCTGGAAGCGGCGTCGCCCCCGCAGGCACGACGCACGCCACCCAGAGCACGATCAGCAGAAGCCGAAGAACGCGGGGAAGATTCGGCCGGGCAAAGCGCATGGCGCTATTATGCCCAAAGTGCGGAGCCTGCCATGCGCCATGAAATGAAACTTCTTCCTTGCAATCCGTCCGCGCGGCTCGCGAGCCAGGGCAAGGCATTTGCCGGCGAAGCGGGGGCCGTGAAATGAAGTGGGTCACGCGCGAGCGCCCCAAGATCGACCGCATCGCCTGTCCCTGGCTGATCACCCGGTTCATCGACGAAGCGCCGGAGTTTCTCTACGTGCCTGCCGCGGATGTCCTGAAGGTGGCGGCGGAGACGGGCGCCATCCCCTATGACGTTCCCGGCGTGGCGTATGGACATCACGGCGACCGGTGCAGCTTCGACGCCTTTATCGACAGGCATGGGCTGACCGATCCGGCCCTGCTCCGACTGGCGCTGATCGTGCGCGGCGCTGACTGTGGTCAGCCGCAACTGGCGCAGGAAGCGGCCGGGCTGCTCGCCATTTCCAAAGGCCTGTCGCTCAACTTCGCGGATGACCACGACATGCTCGGACACGGTATGGTGATCTACGACGCACTCTATGCCTGGTGCGCGGGCATTCCGCTCAAAGCGTCTGTACACCTGCCCGGGCGCAGATGATCGTTCCGGCCGGGGCCGCGCCCGAGGCGCGGCTGTTGCTCATCGGCCGCGGCTTACGGGCTTTCGTCGATGGCTACGTTGCGGTGCTGCTGCCCGCCTACCTGTTGGCGCTGGGCTTCGGCACCGGGGAAGTGGGGCTCGTCAGCACCGCCACACTGCTGGGCTCGGCGCTCGCCACCCTGGCGGTGGGTGCCTGGGGGCACCGTTTTCATCCCCGTCGACTGCTGCTCGGCGCCGCGCTGCTGATGACGTGCACCGGGCTGGCCTTCGCCGGCCTGTCGGCGTTCTGGCCACTCATGCTGATCGCTTTCGTCGGCACGCTGAACCCGAGCTCCGGCGACGTCAGCGTGTTTCTTCCCCTGGAACATGCCCGCCTGGCGGAAGCCGCCCAGGGAGAGGCCCGCA
>Ga0272446_1004148_pt1 | contig 17418 bp, 20 predicted proteins | sample YNPCB0061_FD_194587 | JGI IMG/M metagenome (GOLD analysis project Ga0272446, IMG submission 194587) | Hot spring microbial mat communities from Yellowstone National Park, WY, United States - YNP-CB-006-1 | ecosystem: Environmental > Aquatic > Thermal springs > Hot (42-90C) > Sediment | place... | reverse complement strand
CCTTTTTTATGTTTCAATCCACGCTCCCCGTGAGGGGAGCGACCGCAACATCTGGGTAAAAAAATATCTCTACCGCCAGATGTTGGCATTCATTCTATCAAGACAGCGCCCCAAAGTCAATTTTCGCTCCAAAAATGTCGCTATTCAGTTGTTAAGGTGCAAAATTTCCTGCGAACCTCCCAGGGATTTTCTGTTCACTTCGGGTTCGCAAATCAAACCAGCAGCGTCCCTTCCAGGTCCAGGCTCGGCTTCGCGCCGATATGCTCCACGCGGCTCTTCCAGTTATCGCCGAGATAGTAGAAGCGCAGCGAATCCACTTCCGGGTCAATGATTTTGAGCAGTTTCGCCTGCAATTGCTTCAATTGCGCCGCGTCCACCAGGCACTCGAAGACCGAGTTCTGCACGCGCTGACCGTAATCCTGGCATTTTTTCGCCACCTTGCGCAGGCGGCTTTTGCCCGCTTCGGTTTCGGTACTGACATCGTAAGTGATGAGAACCATCATGGAAGATTTCCTCTCTGGTGAGCAGATTCCTTTGACGCCTGGTCTCGATATGGTCGAGAAAAGCGTTCGCCCTACTCGACCGACGGCGTCTCGCACCGACCGCTCAACTCCAAAAGAACGGCGGGTAGGCGTCCAGGTCGCCGCGCAGGTGACGCGCCAGCAGCATCGCCTGGACGTGCGGCAGCAACCCAAAGGGAATTTTCTCCTTCAGGTATGGGTGAATCAACTCCTCCTTTTTGCGCTCCTGCCAGGCGGTGATGACCGCTTTACGCGTCTCGTCGTCCATCAGGATTCCGCCGCTCTCCTTCTTCGTAAAGCCCTTGCCCGTCACCTGCTTGCGGTTGACCAGCGAAAGCGCCAGGCGGTCAGCCATCACCGGGCGCAGTTCCTCCATCAGGTCGAGGGCGAGCGAGGGGCGGCCGGGCCTGTCCCGATGGAGAAAGCCCACGAACGGGTCCAGGCCGACCGTCTCCAGCGCCGAAGCGGCCTCGTTCGTCAGCAGGGTGTAGAGGAACGAGAGCAGGCTGTTCATGTTATCCAGCGGCGGGCGGCGGTTGCGCTCCTCGAAGCGGAACTCCTCCTTCTGCTGCAAAATCAAATGGTCGAAGACGCCAAAATAAATCTTCGCTGCGCTGCCCTCGAAGCCCATCAGGTCGGCGGTGGATTTGCACTGCGGAAGCGCGCGCAGCGTCTCTTTCAGGAAGTTCGACGCGCCCGTGAGCGCCTTCACATCTACGAGCATGGCATGGTCGCGGATGGCGCGCTCGAGGACTTTGCGGCTGTTGGCGATTTTCCCCATCAGGAACGATGCGGCGATGGGAACGCGCTGCGCTTCGCTCTCTGCGACCTCGAACTGCTTCCGCCGCAGCAGGACGTTTCCCTGCACCCGGCCGCTCACCCGCGCCAGGAAGCGCCCGCTGGGAGCGAGGAACGTCAGCCCGATGTGACGCTCGGCGCACGCGCCCATCAGCGCCGGGCTGACTCCCTGCCAGTTGAAGCAGACGATGTTTTCGATGTTGTGCAGCGGCAGGCGCGTGGAGGTATTCTCGTCTTTTTTGATGACCACATTCTCGCCATCCAGCGAGAGGTAGGTCTCGGGGGTGGTGATGTAAAGGACATTAGCGAGGTGTTTCATGGGATTTCACCACGAAGGACACGAAGGTCACAAAGGAAATTACAAAGGTCAGACATTTTCCAGTTGTTTTTGGATGTATTTCGACGCGGCGAGGACGTTTTCCTGCAGCACGGGCAGGCACACATCCGCCAGTGAACACGAGCGGCAGCCTTTGTGCGGTTTGACCTTCGGAGTGTAGCCGCGCCGGAAGTAGTGATGCATCTCGGCGGATATTTCTTCCACCAGAGTCCGCAGTTGGGGCGTAAACTCGACCTCCTCGCGGTGGCGGGTTTGCCCATAAAAGAGATAGCCGCGCGGGATGTGCGTGGAGAGCATTTCTTCCAGGCACATAGCTTGTGCGCACAGTTGGGCTTCGTCCATCGGGTCGCGCTTGGGATGGCCGCGTTTGTACTCCACCGGCACGGGCTGATACAGCCCCTGGCGGTTGGGGAGTTTGATTCCCCCCTCTCCCTCACCCCCGTCCCCTCTCCCATGGGGAGAGGGGTGCAGGGGTGAGGGCAAAAACTCGACCACATCGCACACCCCCGTCAGCCCCAGGCGATACGATGCGACAGGCACGGAACGCGCGATGACCGTGCCGTTGCGCGCTTCGCTAAAGAACGGGTCATCTACGCGCTCGTGCATCTGTTTGCCTTCGACGGTCAGCACGTTTTCCCGCCACTGCATTTCGACGTGAATCAGCGCCCACTGCCGGCGGCAAAACAGGAAGTGTTGAATGCCCGAAAGGGGCAGGAGTTCATCGGAGGTGTATTCGGGGGTCATGGCTTTCCAGGCGGGCAATCAAATGTGTTAGAATGTGAAGCAGAGGCAGCCAGAGATGAAAACCACTTTGCGACGCGAACAATTGCATAAGCAGATTGACCTCCTGCCCGACGAACTGGTGCAGGAAATAGCCGATTTTGTCCTTTTCCTTCTGGCAAAACGCAAAGCCGCGCCGTTGTACGAAGATTGGGATGAGCAACAGTGGCGCGATTTCTCGCTGGAACAATTTTTCCGCGAAGAAGACGATGAAGTGACCTACACCATTGCAGATGCCAGAGAAGTCTATCGTCCATGAAGCCCGGCGATGTTGTCCTGCTCCGCTTCCCGCAGACCGACCTGGCGGCGGGCAAACTGCGTCCGGCCTTGGTAGTTGCGCTTGCGCCCGGCAGGCATCCAGATGTCTTGCTGGCGCTTATCACCTCACGGGCATACCAGGAAATTCCAGATCTCGATGAGACCATTGAGCCTGCCGATGCCGATTTTCCTGCAAGCGGTCTGAAAGCGCGCTCGATCATCCGGCTGACGCGCCTGGTGACAGTGGAAGAGAGAGTCGTCAATGCCCGCCTGGGCGAGATTTCACCAGAACGGCTGCGCCGCATAAAAATGCGCCTGGCGGGTTGGATCATGAAAGATTGAAATGGCTTCTCCATATCGGAACGAAAAACTGGTCGAACGTCTGGTCACTTATACCTTGCTGAAGGATGGGCAGCTCTTCGTGGTAGAAAATGTCCCGGCGCGGGTGGATGTGGAGACGGGCGAGCAATACTTCTCTCCGCAAACAGTGGAGCGGCTTCAGCGCATTTTGCAAGAGAAGCGCCCGCCCGCCCGATTCATCCAAACGCCCGTGTACGAATTTGCATAACCGTCACTGCAACCGTTCTTCCCTCCCCCCTTCCTGAAGAGAAAAGGGGGAGGGTCGTTTCTTACAGTTTCTCGATGAGCGTCACGCCCTGGGGGACGCCAGCCTTGTCCACCGTCACTACATAATCGCCAAACTGACGCGGAACGACCACGCCGTCCTTCTTTTCAACCTTCACCAACTCGAACAACTTGTGCGAAGGCGCATTGCCCAGGTCGCTTTCGTGCTTGAAGACAATCAGCCGCCGCGCCGCCATCTTGCCGCGCGCCGCCGAATGGTCATGCTCGAACAGGTTGACCAGCGCATCCCAGAACAGTTCCAGATCTTCTTCCGAGAAGCCCGTGCCTTTGGTCGGGTCGTTGGCAAGTTTGGCAGAGACGTAGCCCTCGGCGCGGTACAAGCCGTAGGGGACGATATGCTTGCGTCCCATCGTGCGTTCTTTGTCGGCTTCTTCTTCGCGGGTGACGGTCAGGCGTGTGATGGTGACTTCTTGCTGAACAATCGGGTCAATGCTGCGCGAAAAGTTGATTTGCACGGGTCCGCGCACCTGACCGCAGTTATCGCCTACGCTTAATACCGCCCCAAACGTGCGAATGTCATAAAAATTCTGGCACATCCAGGCACGGGCTTTGTTCACGCCTTCGACGGATGCCTTTTTGCCAGGTTCAAGACCGACGGCGAGATAGGCTTCCTTGTGGTTGGCATTCAGCGGAATGCCTTCCTTGACGTAAATGCGATAGCCCGCTGCATCGCCTTTGACCATCTCCACATAATTGCGGACTTTGCGCTTCAGGCAGACATCAGTGACAATGCCATAGCCCGTTTCGGGGTCAATGCGCGGCATGTTGCCCGCGTCGGGGTCGCCGTTGGGGTTGCCGTTCTCCACATCGTAGAGCAGGACGAATTCATAGCGGTTGGAAAGGGTAGTCATGGGGTAATCTCCTTGTTAGATTGTAGATTTTTGATTGCAGATTGCAGATTTTTGATTGATGGTGGGTGATGTCACTGCGAGCGCTGGTCGAGTAACCCCGTGCTTTTCGGGGTGTATCGAGACCGAGCGAAGCAGTCTCCTGTTTGTGGGGGATTGCTTCGGGCTTCGCCCTCGCATTGACATTGTTATTCGACTTCTTCAGCCTTCTCGCCATTTTTGGCATAGAACGCGGCGCGCTGGTGATAGTAGCCCAGCACGAACACGCCCTGTTCCTCCAGCGTCAGGCGGGACGGGAAGGGTTTGGCGTCGAGCATACCCAGCAAGTCCTGTATCCTTCTGTCCGAAATGCCGCCGTATTCCGCTTTGGCTGTCCAGTGATGGGCGAGCCGCAGAAGCGTGGGGAAGACGCTGGCGGGCGTGGCGCAGGCGGACGTGAAATAGCGGTCTTTGATGGTGGCGTTGATGTTCTGACCGATGGCTTCGCGCTGTGCTTTTTCCAGCACGGCGAACAGGCGTCCCAGCACATAGGCGGGATGGGTGAATGATTCATTGAGTGACATTTGCAAAGCCTCCTGATAGGGATTGTGATCTTGACGGCGGTATTTCCGTAACAAATGCGCCTTGATGTACGCAGCGCGGACGTAGTTGATTTTGACGCTGCGCGTTTTGCCTTTCTCGTTGGTTTCATCCGAATCGTGGCGGATGCGGTTGAGGATGGCGGCGTACAAGCCTTCGGGGTAGGGGGCGCCTGTGAGAATGGCGCGCATCAACGCCCCGCCCAAGAGCGACCAGGACGATTTGACTTCCTCGTCCCGCCGCGTCACTTTGGGCGAGACGCACTCTGCCAGAATGCGATAGGGTGAGAGATAATCGGGCTGATTGGCGAATTCCTTCTCGATTTTCAGGTCTTCGTAGTGTTGCATGATGCGCTCGGCGAACACGCCAAACGGCTCGGTGAGATAGAAACGCACTGCCAGCCGCGCCGCGTTGGATGCCAGCCCCAGTACATAGAAGCGCGTGCTGTCATCCAGCCCCTCGCGCAGTTTGGCGACATCCAACGCCTGCCCTTTCTGCACTTTCTCCGCCGTTTCGCCCATTTTCTTTTCCACTTTTTTACGGGCGCTCTGGTCTTCGGCGCTTTCGCCTTCCAAAAACTCTGGGTTGATGAACGCCGCAAACGCGCTGGCATAACGTTTATCTTCGCTTTCTGCCCAGTAAACGACGGTGGTATCGCCCAAATAGATTTTGCGATTCGGGTTTTGGTTGGAAAGCAGATAGTTGAGCGCCACGCCATAGCCCGAAGCCACGCGCTGACTGACGGGCGAATTCAAACCCTGACCTTTCATGCGGTTGTAGGATTCATACGCGCGTTCATTGAAGCCGACCAGCGACGCCCCTGTGGGGTTGGCATCGCGCACACCCTGAATACTGGGATGCAAACGCGCAATCGGTTCGACCTCGCCTGTCACCAGGCATTGCATTTCGACGGCTTCCTGCCCAAGTTTGTATTCCTCCCAAGCGCGCCTGATTTCGGGGTCGTCCAGCACGCTTTGCCCGTTGACCTGAAAAATCATGTTGCCGCCTTCGAGCAGGGCTTCCAGATGGCGGGCAATGACGGGATGCTGGCGGGCGGTTTGCGGGTCGTGTTTTTGCAGGAAGGCAATCACCGCGCGGGCAACGGCGCTGTTCGCTTTGGCGAGAATTTCGGTGTTGAGTTCACGAAATGCTTCGAAGCGTTTTTCGGCGTAATTCAGGTCTTTTGCCTCTTTGCCAGAAAGTCCCAGAACGTAGGCGGCGTTGTCGCAAAGAAAGTTGGCAGCAATGCCCACCGTTCGTTTCACCTGCTCTGGCACGACCATGCGGCGGTAATTTCTCTCGCGTTCTTTCTTGCCGTCGAAAAACTTGCTCGTGAAGGGGAAAATATCCAGCAAGTCGCCTGCTGGCGAGAGATTGAGCGCAAAACTGACGTTTGCCGCGCTGTAGCCTGGCGGGGCAATGTCCAGCGAGTCGTCCTTGAGCAAAATCTGATAGTAGTTGTAGAGCGACTGCAAAATCATTGCCGCACCTCCACATGCGTCAGGTCAATCACGCCGTCCACCATCCTGGCTTTGAAGAACTTCGGGCGGATGTCGCGCGGGTTGGAAAAATCCAAATCGTAGAGCATCCATCCGAAATCGCGCGCGCCCGTCAGCGGGCTTTTGGGGATGTCGCGCTTGTCTTCGATGAGTTCCACTGTCGCGCCGAATTCGCGCGTTCCCAAACAAGGCGCATGAAAGCGCTGTCCCTGCCGCAGGCGGCGCAGGACGATGTTGTAGTGCTTCTCTTCGGTGTCCTCCGCGCCTGCCTTGTCGGTCAACTCGAAGTGCGCCTCGATGACGTAATCCACGTCCTTCAGAACCATCGAAGCGCGCTGCTGACGGCTATCCACTGCGGAAATGTAAAGCGGTTTTTGCGCTCCCTTCATGACCTGCATGGCATTATCCACAGACGCTTTTTCGCTCACCTCGTTGCGGCGGATGTTGGTGAACTGGATTTCGCTCAGGACGTGGATTTTATCTATCACCCAGCGGATGGCGGGCTTCCAATAGACCGCCTCGATGATGCCGCGCGCCGCCGATGGGGTGATGACATCGTAACTGACCCTTTCCACCTTCATTTCTGGTCGGGTGAACAGGGCATAGGCTCCGCGCACGCGAATGGTGATACCGTATCCCATAGTGTTGAACCTCCTTTCGTGTTTTACCGTCCCGAAGGCTGCCCTGAAAGGGCGTGAACCTTCGGGACGCTTTGCAATCAGGCAATAATCCCATCCCCGCCGCCGCTTTCGGGGACAAGGATGCCTCTATCGGGCGAGTAGTATTCGTTGAAATACTCAGGTTTTAGCACAGTATATGTATCATTTATCGTCAAAAACACTCCTTTCGCGCTCAACCTCTCGAACTCGCCCGATTGATTTTCTGGTTTAGAGAAAATCGAAACCGTGTACGGCTGCAATTTTCGCAGGGCGATTGATGGGTACTGCGTATATTTTAGTTCTTCAATCAGATTCTTTGCCTCCTCGTTGAACGGAATAATCACGGTCTCGGTCACGTCTTCGATGACCTGGAACGCTTGCGCCGCCGTTTGGAATTTGAATTTTCCCTCGCTGTCCTCGAAGCATTCCATGATGCGCTTGTAGTCGAATGCCTGCGGGTCTTGCAGGGAATAGAGCCGCTCAAAATACGCCTCAATCGCGGGGATGGAAATCGGCATGTCGGCATGGTCGCGCAAGACGGCGCGGGCAACCTCCACCGCCTGCGAAATGTAACGCGGCGTTTTCTTGATGAACTCCGACTGCGGCTCGAAGACGAACATCTCGCTGACGTCGCGCTTCATCTCACGGTTGACGCGCCCCGCCGCCTGATTGATGGAATCCAGCCCTGTGAGCGCGCGGTAGCCGACGGGAAAATCCACGTCAATGCCCGCCTCCATCACCGTCGTGGAGATGACGCGGCACACTTGACCGCTCTCCAGCCTTTGGCGAATCTCCGCCAATTTCTGCCGACGGTGGGCGGGACACATCAACGTCGAAAGGTGGTAATTCCCTTCGCCTTCCAGCATCCCGAACAATCCGCTGGCGTGTTTGCGCGTGTTTACGATGCACAAGACCTGCTGGTGAGCCTTCAGCCGCGCAATCAATTCGTCATCGGGCAGTTTTTCCGCCAGCGGCTTGACCTCCACCCGCTTGTAAAAGTCGAACAACTCCTGTGGGTTGGGCGCCAGTTCCGTGATGGGCGTGCCAGCGGGCAGGAAGCGCTCCAGGTTGGGCTGCGTGGCGGTGCAGAAGACCGCGCTCGCGCCGTAATTGGTCACCAGTTCCCACACCGCGCTCATGGCGGGGCGCAGATAGTCGCGCGGGAACATTTGGGCTTCGTCGAAGACGATGACGCTTTTGGCGATGTTGTGCAGTTTGCGGCAGCGGGACGATTTGTTGGCAAACAGCGACTCGAAAAACTGGACGTTGGTCGTGACTACAATCGGAATGTCCCAATTCTCCGCCGCCAGTTTGAGTTTGACATAGACGCTGCGCGTGCGGTCATCGGCTTGCTCTGCCGCCTCGCGCTTCTTTGCCTCCCAATCGAAGTTGGAGTGATGCTCCAGCACGTTTTCTTCACCGAGAATCTCCTTGAACACGCCCGCGTTCTGCTCGATGATGGTGGTGAAGGGAATGACGTAGATAATGCGCTTCATGCCGTGCGCGGCGGCGTGATTGAGCGCAAACGCCATCGAAGCCAGCGTCTTGCCGCCGCCTGTTGGCACGGTCAGTTTGAAAAAGCCAGGCTGCTGCGCCGCTTTTTCCACGCATGCCTTGAGCGTCTCGGTGCGCTTGCGGTTGATGTCGCTGGTTGGGTTTTCGAATTGTCGCAGGTGAGCATTCAACTTATCGCGCAGGGTGGGAATGTCCTCATGACCGCCGCGCGGCTTTTTGCCCTGCATGAATTCTTCGGTTTCCTGAAAGTCCGCGTCCACCAGCGCTGAGTAAATCATGCGTGTCAGAAACGAAAGCGAAAAACCCAACTGACCCTTCAGCGGGCGAATGGGTAACCGTTGCGGGAATGCCAGCGCAGAAATGTCCACTTCGCCTTTGTAGGCGCTGTAATCGCATACATCCGTTTTCAGGCGCGCGGTCAGCGTGCCATCGCCAGGCAGGTCGCTCGAATTGCCGTAATCCAGCAAACCCGTGTGATGCCCGCTGATGCAATACGCCAGCAGGGTGGCAAGATGTTTTTGCGGCGTGCCTTCGAAGACCTGAAGCACTTCCTTTGCGCCTGCGGTGGCGTGGTCCACTCTGATTTTTGCGCCGCGCAACCGCGCCTGAAACTCTTTGGAATACTTCCCCAGGTCGTGAATCATCCCCGCCGCCCGCGCCAGTTCCGCCACGCCCGCGTCGCGCCCGAACTCGGCGGCGTAATCTGCCACGCGGGTCAGATGCTCAATCAACGGCTGCCATTCGGATTCGTCCGCCCCGTCTTTGGTGTGAGCGTAAAACAGATTTTTGTCTTCGGCGTGCATGACAACCCCATACACCTCCGCCATCCTCCTCACCTCCCGCTCCAACGCCTTACGCAGCGACTCCGGCTCCAACACCTCGCAATCGGATCCCCACCCCCTCACCCAGGGGAGCATTTCCAGCGGCTCGGCAATGCGCGCCCGCCAGGTGATGGAACCATCGGCTTCCAGCGTTTCCTGCTCCGAGCGATGCCAGCGCGTCTCCTGCACGCGGCGCGCTACCTTTGGGCTGAAGCGCAAAACCACCTCTACCGGCTCGCCCTCGCTGTACCAGATGCCCCAGGCATCCGCCAGCAGGTCGCGCGGGTCGAAATCGGCGGGGATTTCGTAAGGGTCGCGGGTCACTTCGGCGCGGCGGATGCGCTCGATTTTGAAGGTGCGCATCTTCTCCCCGCTCCAGCCCTTCTCCCCCAGCAGTTGCGCCCGCCCCATCACATGAGTCGTCTGCCCAACGGCATACGGCTCGATGAAATATGGGCTGAGCAGGTATTCGAACACCCGCTCACCAGCCTCGCCCTGATGCCAGATGCGCGCCTTGCGCTGTTCAGCCCAGGCCAGGGTCAGTGTTTCCAAAACCTGAAGGTACACCGGGTCATCGCGCTGCGCGGCGTCGTCCATCACATCTGCCGATTGCAGGACGTGAACGCTGATGCGTTTGGCCAAGCGTTCCATCGCCAACCCCAGTTTGCGCAGCGCTGCCGCAGTGTGACGATTGTGCCGGTCCATGCGCGTCGCCATCAGCCGCGCAGCCAGATGCACTGCCATCGCTTCATGCAGGGTGAAGGCCACTTTGACCAGATAGGCTGAACGGTCAAGGCTGACGCGCCCGTCGTCGTGAACCACGGTGGGGTAAATTTTCTGGAAATCGTCCAGGTTTCGAAAGATAGTGGAACGGTCCACACCCAGACGGCGCGCCAGTTCGGCCTGCGCCAGGCCTTCGGGGTGCGCCAGCAAGAGATTTTCGATTTGAAGCAGGCGCGCGGCTTTGTTTTCGGCTTTGGTCATAAGAACCTCCGCAACAAAAAGTGACTTGAGAAAACTTTAGCATAACTGTGTGGCAAATTCTGCAACATTCGGCTGACAATTTTGTTAATCGGATTTTTTAAACGGCCACAAACCTCCCTTCTCATCTTCCACGAGATACAACTCTTTTTCTTCAAGAGCCGGCAACGCTCTTGTCACTTCAGAACGATTCAAGCCCAAAAGGCGGGCAATGAATCCAGCCTTCTTGCCAGGATGTTCTTCGATTTTCCGATAAATCTTTTCCAGTTGGTGATCATTTGGTAACCGCGCCATGATGCGCCTCCGCAAAGTGGATTTCCTGCACATTGCAGGATTTCATCCACTTTACGAGAGGCATGTTGCAGGTAATGCAACAACATGAAAGGTTTTATAGCAAATTCAGTAGATCACGAAAACTTGGCGTAATTTGCGCTCTCTAGCGCAAATGCGGCGATAGAGACCGCCTAATACACGCTTTTGTGAAGTACCGAAATTGGGAGTAACGTCGTATACGTGCCAAATCTTCCCCGTGTTACCGCCCGCTACCGCTGACTGTTTTACTCGAACTCGATCTCGATCTCCTCGTCTTCCGACCAGTCTTCCAGGCGGTCGAGTTCGATGTCGCCAAACAAGCCTTCCTGATGGGCTTGAATGCGGTAACGTTTAATGAGCTCGAGCATTGCCAGAAAGGTGACCACCACCTCAAGGCGCGACTTGCTGTCTTTGATCAACGCGCTGAAGGCAGTGCGCTGCACCTGTCTCAGCGTTTTTGTGATCAATTCGATTTTTTCGCGGATCGTCACCCGCGGGGCAGCGATAACCGTCCCAAGCGGTTTGCGGGCTTTTTCGCGTGAAAACACTTCCTCCGCGGCAGCAACCAGTTTTTCCAGCGTGATGTTCGAGAGGTCGAGTTTCGGCTCCACCTTGGGGGGCGGCGCGACGCGCAGATACGTCCGCAAGTTGGCTGCCTGACGGGTATGCAGCCATTCGCCAATTTCCTTGAAGCGCTTGTACAGTTTCAACTGATCCACCAGCGCCTGCCCTGCATCTTCCTCGCCGGCTTCACGGACGGGCGGGCGGGGAAGCAGCGCCTCCGACTTGATCTGAATCAGTTTTGCGGCGATCACCAGAAAAGCAGAAATTTCATCGGCGTTGAGCTGCTCGAGGCTGTTGATGTGCGCCAGATACTGGTCGGTTACCGAGGCGAGCGAAACGGTAGTAATATCCAGCTCGGCGCGCTCGATCAGGTTCAGGAGCAGGTCGAGCGGTCCCTCGTATACCGGCGTCTGTACTTTGTAGTTCAACTGGCGTCCCAGCAGATTTTCCATAGGGCAGGGATTATAACACTGCAAATCTTCGATATAATCAGCCCATGCCCAACAAATTAACCCATCTCGATGAGTACGGACGCGCCCGCATGGTGGACGTCGGTCACAAGCCAGATACCGAGCGGACGGCAGTAGCCCGCGGCGAAGTCCACATGAAGCGTGAAACGCTCGAGTTGATTCGCGCAGGACAAATCAAAAAAGGCGATGTGTTGACCGTGGCACAGATTGCCGGCATCACCGCTTCCAAACGGACCTCAGACCTGATTCCGCTATGTCACCCTCTTCCACTCTCCAAAGTGGACGTGGAATTGACGCTGGACGACTCGCTGCCTGGCGTGGTCATCACTGCCACCGCCAAAGTGACCGGCAAGACCGGCGTGGAAATGGAAGCGCTGACGGCGGTCTCAGTGGCGGCGCTGACGGTGTACGACATGGCAAAAGCCGCCGAAAAGACGATGCGCATCCAGAATATTCGTCTTGTCGAGAAACACGGCGGGCAGAGCGGAGATGTTGTGAATGAATAAAATACGTCTGTTGTTTTTTGCTACTCTGCGTGAACGCGCGGGAGTTAAATCGCTGGACCTGGAAATTCCTGAAGAAATGACCGTTCGGGGGTTGAAAGAGAAACTTGCCGCCGAGTACCCCAGCCTTGGCGAATCCCTGAAAAGTGTATTGATTACCATCAACCGCGAGTACGCCTTCGATGAAGCCGTCATCCCGCCTGGTGCTGAGATGGCGCTGTTCCCACCGGTCAGCGGAGGGTGATCTTTTACCATGCAAACCTCAAACTTTCCGACCATATTCTCGATTACCGAAGAGGAAATAGACCTGAACGACCTGTTGGCGAAAATCACCCTGCCCTCTACCGGAGCGGCGGCGATTTTCACCGGCATGGTGCGCGGTGAGACCAAACGCGGCGAAGCACACCAGACGGAGTTTCTGGAATATGAAGCCTACGTGCCGATGGCGGAAGCCAAGATGAAGCAGGTGGCGGAGGAGATCCGCGCCAGATGGGAAAGCATCGAAGGGATTGCCATCGTCCAGCGGATTGGCAAACTCTACCCCAAAACGCCGACGGTGCTGATTGCCTGCACTGCGGCGCACCGCGATACCGGCGTCTTTGAAGCGGCGCGGTATGGAATTGACCGCCTGAAAGAGATTGTGCCGATTTGGAAGAAAGAGGTCGGTCCTGCCGGCGAGGAGTGGGTGGAGGGCGAGTACATTCCGAGGGCAGGAGAGTAGGAAGAGAATCGGGGAGAAAAGGCTGTTTGGGCAGTGTCAGGCAACGGTTTTGGGAAGAGGCGCAGCCTGTCTCCGGCGTGACGAGTAAGCCAGGTTGGGGTTTTACTAGTGCGTATGTCAATTGAACCGTGAGGTGTGAATGGAAAAAGTTGTTATTACAGGCATGGGAACCGTCAACCCGCTGGGGTTGACGGTGGAAGAGAGCTGGCGGAATGCGGTCAACGGCGTTTCGGGAGTGGGGCGGATTACGCATTTCGACCCTTCGGGGCTTAATGTGCATATTGCCGCTGAGGTGAAAAATTTTGCCCCCGAAAATTATATGGATGCGAAGGAAGCGCGCCGCCGCGACCGCTTTGAGCAGCTGGCGGTTGCTGCGGCGAAAGACGCCATCGTCAGTTCGGGGTTGGAAATTACCGAGGAAAACAGCGGGCGGATTGGCGTGCTGGTTTCCTCTGCCATCGGCGGAATCAAATCGCTGAGTGATGCGGTGATTACCAACTATACTGAGGGACCGCGCCGCGTCAGCCCATTTTTGATTCCGATGCTGATGCCCAATGGCGCCTCGGGCATGATTGCAATTGATTTTCAAATCAAGGGTCCTTGTTTTTCTGTGGCGTCGGCGTGTGCTTCGGGTGCAGATGGAATTGGCACGGCGTTTCTGATGATTAAGGCAGGGATGATTGACGCCGCTTTGGCAGGCGCAACGGAGGCAACGATTTGCCCGGTGGGCGTAGCGGCGTTTGACCGCGTGGGGGCGATGTCGCGCCGCAACGATGATTATTCGATGACGCCCCAGCCGTTCGACAAGAATCGTGATGGTTTGGTGATGGGCGAGGGGGCGGCGGTGCTGGTGCTGGAACGCGAGTCTTATGCAAAGAAGCGCGGGGCGAACATTTTGGCAGAACTGGCAGGCTATGGCGCGACCGCTGATGCCTATCATGTCACTGCCCCGCATGAGACAGGCGCCGGCGGTGCAGCGGCGATGCGCATGGCGCTTGACTCGGCTGGAGCGAATGACGATGAGTTGGGCTATATCAACGCACACGGGACCGGGACGCCGCTCAATGACCAGTCGGAGACGCGGGCGGTCAAAGCGGCGTTTGGTGAGCGGGCGTATCAGATTCCGATTTCCTCCACCAAATCTATGACCGGGCATATGATGGGTGCAACCGGCGCGCTGGAAGCCATCTTCTGTGTGCAGGCGGTGCGGGAGGGCATCCTGCCGCCAACCATCCATTATCAAACGCCCGACCCCGAATGTGACCTGGATTACATCCCCAATCAGGCGCGCGAGAAGAAGATCACGCTGGCGATCAGCAACGCCTTCGGGTTTGGCGGGCACAATGCCGTGTTGGCGATACGGAAGTACTCGTAAATGGCGGGCGAGATTTTCATCCACTTTATGCGGCATGGGCGCTCCCGGGCGGATGATGAAGGCGTGCACGAAGGCAGATACGACATTACGACCCGGGCGGGCATTATTGGGTATTGCAGGAATTACGCCCCGGGGATTGATTGCCCCTGTTTTGCAGGCAAAACTTGCTTGTAAACCTCGAAAATGCGTGCTATAATCCGCCCGCTCTGAAAACGAAATCATGCAAAGTTAAGAAGGAAGAACGACAATGGCAGACATCCTCAAGGCTCTCGAAGCCAAGAAAAACGAAAATATCCCTGCAATCCGGTCCGGCGATAGTGTGAGCGTGCATGTCAAAATCAAGGAAGGCAACCGCGAACGCATCCAGGAGTTCAAAGGCACCGTCATCCGCGCGCGCAAAGGCGGCAACGACGAGTCCATCACCGTCCGCCGAATCGCCTCCAACGGCATCGGTGTGGAGCGCACCTTCCTGCTCCGTTCCCCCCGCATTGATAAAGTGGTGGTGGAGCGTCACGGTCAGGTTCGCCGCGCTCAACTCTACTTCATGCGTGAGCGCACTGGCAAATCTGCCCGCCTCAAACAGAAATTCGATAAATAGCCAACGCAAAAGGATGTCCGCACGGACGTCCTTTTTGCTTTAAAATGGGGATTATGAAACCACTCATCGGGATCACTACCAATCAGTCCACCAACGCTAACGGTCACCCAACCGTCACCCTCATGCAGGCATACATTCATGCTGTCATGCAGGCGGGCGGCGTGCCGGTTCTCATCCCGTCTATGATTCATGCCGATGGATGGGATGCTCTCTATTCCCGCCTCGACGGGATTCTCTTCTCCGGCGGCGGCGACATCGCCATTGAGCATTTCTCGGGCCAGCCGCATCCCCGCGTCTATGACGTGGACCCGGAGCGGGATGCCATCGAATTGAAAATGATCCAAGCCTCAGCCGCCGACGGCAAACCTTTCCTTGGCATCTGCCGCGGCTGCCAGCTGGTGAACGTGGGCTTGGGGGGGACGTTGTACACTCACCTGCCCGATCAACTGCCCGGCGCGCTCGACCACGCCTACCCCGGTCACCTGCGGACAACGCTCGTGCATCAGGTAAAAATTGAGGAAGGAACGCACCTGGCGGAAATTTTCGGCGAGCCAATCGTCAGGGTCAACAGCCTGCATCATCAAGGGGTGAAAGACCTGGCGCCCTCCCTGCGCCCTGCCGCTTATGCGCCAGATGGGTTGATTGAAGCCGTAGAATTGCCCGATCATCCCTTCGGCATTGCTGTGCAGTGGCATCCCGAATGGCTGACCGATCAACGACCCACGCGGAACTTATTCAGAAAGTTTGTTGAAGCGGCTGAAAAGGAATGAAACAGACTTCCGAAGTCTGCCGGACTTTGGAAGTCTGCCCCCCACCCCTGCCCCTCCCCCGTCCGCCCGCGAGCCTTGGCGCAACGCGCGCCGTTCGGACGGGGGAGGGGATGGAGGAGCGCGCAAGGTGAGAGCAGGCAATAACTCTTTTTCTGGTTTTGCCTCCGTACTTGAGCAGTGAATTTTTGGGTTGCGGCTGGAAGCCGCGCTATGATATTGCATTCCTCTTCCCCCATTGGCATCTTCGACTCCGGCGTTGGCGGGTTGTCTGTTTTGCGGGCGATTCGCATGCAAATGCCGGAAGAGCCGGTTATTTACTTCGGCGACCAGGGACACATCCCTTACGGTCCGCGCCCGATGGAGCAGATTCGGGAGTTTTCAGAAGCGATTACGAATTTTCTGCTGGGGCGCGGCGCAAAGATCATTGTAGTTGCCTGTAATACGGCTTCGGCGGCGGCGCTCCGGTATTTGCGTGAGAAGTTCCCCCAGGTGCAGTTCGTAGGCATGGAGCCGGCGGTCAAACCGGCGGCAGAGACTACCCAAACAGGCAGGGTTGGCGTCCTTGCCACGCCGGCGACCTTTCAGGGCGCGTTGTATGCTTCGGTTGTGGAACGGTTTGCCAACGGCGTGCAGTTATTTCAGGATACCTGCCCCGGTCTCGTACAGCAAATCGAACAGGGGAATCTGAGCGGGTTGGAAACCCGCCGCATTCTGGAGAATGCCCTGCTCCCCATGCTGGACCACAACATTGATACCGTTGTGCTGGGATGTACCCATTATCCGTTTGTCATTCCGCTCATTCAGGAGATTGCGGGGAACAAGGTTCGGGTGATTGACCCAGCCCCCGCGGTGGCGAGACAGGTCAAACGTCTGCTGGAGGCGGGAGGGTTGAAGAATGTTTCAACGGCGCGGGGGAGGGTCAGGTTTTATACGTCGGGTAATCCTGATGCGCTGCGGCGTCTGCTCCCATTGCTGTTGGGGGAGAGCGGGGATGTGGAAGGAGTCGAATGGATAAACGACTCTTCGATTAAAGCGCCCACGCCAGCATAAAGCCGAAGATCGCCACAATGACGCCCAGGTGCAGGAACAGGTGGGTGCCCGTCACGATGGTGTACGGCCCGAGGATGAACAACAGGGCGTAATTGAGGATAACCAGCAGAATGCCGATGAGCGGCAGTAAACCCTTGCGGTGGGCGAAAAAGGTGGAAGCCTTGTCAACCAGTTTGGAAAGCCACTTCATACTTCTTCCTTCTCTTCGATATCATTGTTTGAAACTTCCCATTCGCTGAATTGCGCCAGCAGGCGCCCGGGGATTCGCCCCTGCAGGTACACTCCGCCGCGCCCATGTTCCACCAGTTCCACCTGTCCGGCTTCGTGGAAGAGCGAAATGAGGGCGCCCTGCTGATAGGGCAGTTTGACACGGATGGGGGAGTACGTTTCGAATAATTCTTCTTGAAGAACGCGCAGCAGGTCGCGCAGACCGGTTCCCTCTACGGCGGAAATTGCCACTGCCTTCGGGAAGTTTTTCGTCAACTCCTGGGCTGCTTTGGGGTCCCGCAGGCGGTCAATTTTGTTCAGGGCGGTGACGACGGGGATGTGCTGCGCTTCGATTTTGTTCAGCGTTTCCTGCACGGCTTCGAATTGGTTCATGGCGTTTGGGTGTGAAATATCCACCACGTGCAGGAGCAGGTCGGCTTCGGCGATTTCCTCCAGCGTGGCATGAAAGGCTTCGATGAGCGTGGTGGGCAGTTTTTGGATGAAGCCGACTGTATCGGTAAAGAGCGCCTGATACCCGCCGGGCAGTTCCACGCGGCGGGTGGTGGGGTCGAGGGTGGCAAAGAGATGGTCTGCCGCGTACACGCCG
>Ga0272446_1004147_pt1 | contig 17420 bp, 11 predicted proteins | sample YNPCB0061_FD_194587 | JGI IMG/M metagenome (GOLD analysis project Ga0272446, IMG submission 194587) | Hot spring microbial mat communities from Yellowstone National Park, WY, United States - YNP-CB-006-1 | ecosystem: Environmental > Aquatic > Thermal springs > Hot (42-90C) > Sediment | place... | reverse complement strand
GAAAACAGCGAGCTGTTCTGGGGTTTGCGCGGTGGCGGCGGTGCGTTCGGCATCGTCACGGCGATGGAAATCAACCTCTATCCGGTGACAACCGTCTACGGCGGCAATCTCTTCTACCCGGCGTCGCAGGCAAAGGCTGTGCTGACCCGCTATCGCGACTGGGTGCAGACCCTGCCCGACGCAATGACCACCTCGGCGGTGATTATGAACTATCCGCCGATCCCTGCCGTGCCTGAACCCTTGCGCGGCCAGACGATGGTGATCGTGCGTGGCTGTTTCGCTGGCGACGTTGAGGAAGGAAAACGGCTGATCGACGAATGGCGGCAGTGGCGCGCGCCGCAGATCGACGCGTTCCGCGTCATGCCCTTCAGCGAAGTCGCCGCGATCAGCATGGACCCGGTCAACCCGATGCCATCGCAGCACACCGGCGCCTGGCTCGCTGGCCTGACCGATGACGCCATCGAGGCGCTGGTGCGCGGCGGCGTGCCGCACCATAGCCCGCTGCCGTTGGTCTTTATCGAAGTGCGGCATGGCGGCGGCGCTATTGCCCGTCACAGTGACGGCGCCTTCAGCCATCGCGACGGAGTCTTCAACCTCTTCATCAACGGGGTGACGCCGACGCCGGAAGCCAGAGCCGCCTTCACGCAGCACACCGAGGCCATCAAGGCGCAACTGCAACCGGTGATGACCGGCGGCGTCTATCTCAACTTCCTGGCGGGTGAGGAGGCGCGACGACGCACGGCGGCAGGCTTCAGCCCGGAGAGCTACGCCCGCCTGACGGCGCTCAAGCGCACCGTCGACCCGAGCAATCGGATGGCGTTTAGCTACGAAATTCCACCGGCGTAGCCTTGCGTGAAGTAGAGCCGAGATAAAACCCGGACGCCGTCGCTTCTGGGGCTGAAGCGACGGCGTCGACTTGCGCCGCCGACTGTGCGCGGCGGGTTCAAAAGAGGGTGTAAATGAACGGCCCCACCACCGACGCCTGAGCGATGATCAGAAGACCGCCGAAGATCAACAACACCAGCACCAGAGGCAGCAGCAACACTTCACCCCGGCGCACGGTGAAGGTCAGCAATTCTCCGACTGTGCCCAAATTGATCGACACCTTGCGCCACCACGCCGCCAGCCCGTTCTTGTAGATGCTCCACGCCAACGAAATCACCAGCAACGCCAGCACAGCGAAGCCAAGCGCACGCCAGAAGAGATGTCGCCAGTCGTTGTACTGCGGCGCACTCAGCGGTTGTTGCACGCTGAGCAATGTCGGGGCTGTCGTCAGCCAGGCGCCTGTTGCGAGCGCGGCCTGGCGCTGACCAGCCGCCGTCCAGTGTCCATCGTGGGGAAAGTGCAGGTGGACGCCTTGTGCTGTTGCCCGTGTGAAGTCCGGCGCCAGGTCCAGCACCGGAACGCCAGCGTCGGCCAACAGTTGGCTGGCGATCGCTGCCGGCTGTGCCAGTGACCACCGCCGCCCCTGCATTGCCGGGTATTGTTGCAGGATGCGCTGCCAGCGCGTCGGGTCGATCTGCTCTGGCGCCGTCACCAGCACTGCGCGCAGCGGAACGCCCAGGCGATCCGCTGCGCTGCGCAACTCAGCGAAGATCGCGCCCGTCAGCGCAAAGGCAGCCTCCCATTCCGCGCTCGGCGGTTGGCCGTAGACCCCGTAAGCGACGGGAATGTAGTCCACACCCTGCACCTGATCGCTGCTTTCCTGGCCAGGTTCAAGGAGCCCCCAACGCGCCAGCTCCGCCGCCAGCCCTGGCGCAGCTGCGCGCAGGCGTGGGTCAAGAAAGCGGTGTAGCGCCGCATGTTCGTGCAGCCACGCACCCAGCGCCGCCAACGGGCGCGTCGTCAGCGCATCGGCTTCGTCAGTCGCGACGACGGGGCGTCGGGCGCGCAACTGGCGGGCGGTCTCACGCGCTGTCTCCGGGTCAAAGGGATAGTCGTGCAGCACCAGCGCGCCGTCTTCCAGGGCGTACCAGGGCTTGCGCACGCCGCCAAAGTTGGCAAACTCCAGCGGCAAATAATTGTTCATGAAATCGTTGCCTGGGTAAAAGGCGAGCAAGATCAGATCGGGCTGATATTTGTAGCCTTCCTCGCGCAGCCACAGCAATTGCTGATCGGTGCCCCAGCCAGAAACGCCGGCATTGATTGCCTCCACCCGCACGGGCTGACCGTTATGTTCGGCGCCAGCAGCGTTGAGCGCCGCCGCCAACTGCTGGGGGAAACTCTCTTCCAGCGCCACTTGCAGCGCCTCCACGTAGGAATCACCCAAGACCAGGATGCGAAAGACATCGGCTGGCTTCTCGTAACCGATCTCTTCAGGCGCGCGCAGACCGCGTGAATTAATCGTGATCTCCTGATCATACTCGTACATTGGGTTGTACCAGCGCCCGTGTGCGCCTGGCGCCAGCTCCCAGCCAGTTGCAGGCGCCGGTTGGCGCCAGAAGTAGCCCACCGGCGTATCGGGCGGCGTCGCATGAAACAGGCGCAGGAAGCCCTCGACCGCCAGCGCCAGGACAACCAGATAAAACGCAACCAATGCCACCAGTCCAAGCAGTTTCCGAATAAACTGCGCCATTGCTCACTCTCCCACTGCCCCCTTGTACGCCGGGTCCCAACGACCGCCCATGTCCTCCTTACGCAGCATGAAGTTGCCCAGCACCAGCACATCGATATCACTGCCGACAAAGGTGTTGAAGGCGTTGCGCGGCGTGTTGACGATCGGCTCGCCGCGCAGGTTGAAGGAGGTGTTGAGGATCACCGGCGTGCCTGTTGCGGCGCCGAAACGGGCGATCAGGTCGTGATAGCGTTGATTCCACTGGCGACGCACGGTCTGCAAGCGCCCCGTGCCGCCAACATGCGTGGTGGCCGGAACCTCGCCTTGTTTCGCAGGCGCCACCGGGCTGACCAGAAGCATGTAGCGCGCCAGGTAGTTCTCTTCGAGGCCAGGTGTTACAAAATATTCCTGGGCGCGCGGTTCGATCACGGCGGGTGCAAATGGACGGAACGGCTCGCGAAACTTGATCTTGCTGTTGACGACTTCCTTCATCTCCTCGCGCCGGGGGTCTGCCAGGATGCTGCGGTTGCCGAGGGCGCGCGGCCCCCACTCGAAGCGCCCCTGAAACCACCCCACCACGCGCGCCTGGGTGAGATCATCCACCACACGATCGATGAGGACATCGTCAGGCAATTCGTGGAAAGGTAGCTCCATCTCACGTAAGAACGCCGCCACCTCTGCCGGTGTGTACTCGGCGCCCCAGTAGGCATGTTCCAGCGTTTCGACACGCGGTTTGCCCAGCAACACGTGATAGACCCACAACGCTGCGCCCAATGCGCCACCACTATCGCCCGCCGCCGGCTGAATCCAGACGCGCTTGAAGGGGCCTTCACGCACGATGCGCCCATTTGCCACGCTGTTGAGCGCAACGCCGCCTGCCATGCACAGATTCTCCATGCCTGTGCGTCGGTGCAGATCGCGCACCAGCGCCAGCATCGTCTCTTCTGTAACGCGCTGAATCGAAGCGGCCACGTCGGCGTAGTACTGGTTGCGCTCGAGCGCAGCCCGGTCGAAGCTGCTGGCATCGGTGTGCGTGCGTGTGGTGAAAAACTCTGCTTTCGGATGTCGCGGCGGGCCAAAGAGATCGACGAATCGTTGATTGTAGGTGTGCTGCGTCGAGTGATGGAAACTGAAGTAGCGCATGTCCAGGTGAAAAGAACCATCGCTGGCGACATCAATCAGCTTGCGCACTTTGTCTTCGTAGCGCGGCTCGCCGTAGGGCGCCATGCCCATCACTTTGTATTCGCCGTTGTTCACCTGGAAGCCCAACCAGGCGGTGAAAGCGGAATAAAGCAGCCCCAACGAGTGCGGGAAGCGCAGCTCGCGGTCGAGGACGATCCTGTTGCGCCCACCATCGCCCCAATCAGCCTGGGCATAGCCAGCCGCCGTCGTCGTCCACTCGCCGACGCCGTCCAACGTCAGAATCGCAGCTTCCTGATAGGGTGCACAGAAAAAGGCGCTGGCGGCGTGCGCCATGTGGTGATCGGTGAAGATCACGCGGGCGGGCGCGACCCTCAGCCGGTCGACAAGCAGCGACTTCAGCCAGAGCTTCTCGCTGAACCAAGTTGCCATCGCCTCGCGGAAGAAGCCAACGCTGCGCGGAGCAGTTGCCAGCGCCGATTGCAGGATGCGCTCAAACTTGAGCAGAGGCTTCTCATAGAAGACCACATAATCCAACTCTGGCGCGGAAATGCCAGCGCGCTGCAGGCAAAACTCGATAGCGTGGACGGGAAAACTGGCGTCACCCTTGATGCGGGAGAAGCGTTCTTCTTCAACGGCGGCAATCAGGCGGCCATCCTGAATCAGGGCAGCGGCGGCGTCATGATAGAAGCAGGAGATGCCAAGCACAAACATGTCGTCACCTGCAATTACCCTTGCCCCCGCGCCTGCGCCAACGTAGCGTCGGCGGGCGCTTTCGGCTGCCAGTGCGTGACCGGGCGCCGGGGACGCCGCAGCCGCAGAGCATCATCGCTCAGTTGCGCCACCAGGCCGGTCGGCGCCACGAAGAGATAATAGAGCAAAGTCAGCAGGATTTTCGCCTGAACATCTGCAATTTTCTTGGAGCGCTCTTCAATGGCTCGCCAAATGGTTTGAAAACTTCGCATACCTTGATGAGTGAAATCTCACCGACGCCGACGCGGCTGCACAAGGCGGCGCTGTATGTAGGGTGCGCCCTGCGGCGGCTCCAGACCACACAACACGCAACCCATCACCTCTCCTGCGCGTGCACCGGCGTCTTCCCCCTTGCAAATCGCCCCCATTTTGCCATGTTGCCGCTGCGCCGCCAAGTTGCAGTTCAGTCAATTGGAAACGCCAATCCGGGCATCGAGCCACACAGCATATTAGCGCCCGGCATCGTCGAGGGCATCCATCTCATCCGTTTCTTCTTCGTAACGGGGATCGGCGGCGGGCGGGGCGCCGGCTGTAGCGTCGATGGCGCTCCAGGTCACGGGCTCTTCAACCGGCAGGCTGTCGTCGCCGGTGGCGGAATAGGGCGGCCATCGGCTGGTGATCGAGGCAATCACCGGCAAATCATCCAGCGTGATGACTGGTTTTGCCGCCGGCGCCGCTCCCCTCGCGGCGCCACCCTGATCTTCCAGGCGCGGCGTGGTTTGGAGCTGGCGATAGATCGTCGCCAAAATCTGGCTGGCTTGTGAGGCGTTGAACTGATGGCGCAGGCGCGCGTCATTCTTTTCCCACAGTGCGCGCAGGTCGGCAAACTCCCACTCTGCCGTCAACACACCCTCGCTGGTGAAGTCGCCCATCTCGACCAACACGCCGTTGAAGCGCGGCGTCAGCTCCTGTGGGGCAAAAATGGCGGACTTGCCCAGGTAAGTTGTGGTGCGACTGGGATCGAACGCATCCTGACCCACCAGGAAGGCGCACGCTGCCAGCAGTTGATTGTCCTGCATGCGCGCCAACGCGCCGGCGCGCAGCTTGTTATAGTCGGCCTGGCTGGTGGCAGCCGCCAGGGTGATCAACGCCTCAGCGCCCTGGAACGCCAGCAGGCGGCCCACTTCTGGGAACAACACATCGCTGCCGATCATGATGCCCAGCGCGCCGGCTTCAGTATGGATGACTTCCCAGTTCGATCCTGGCTGGCAGAAGCGCTCATCCGCCGCCGAGAGAATGACTTTGGCCTGCGTCCCCAGTTGTGCACCATCTGGCCCAAAGACAACCGTCAGGTTGCGAATGACGCCGTCGAAGGGATCGGGCAGATAGGCGCTGGGCGCCACGAGAGTCACGCCAAATTCCTTTGCCAGCCCGCCGAACACTTCGACGTAGCGATCCCAGAGCTGCGCCGCGGCAACATCCAGCAAGCCAGCCATGCCCGTCTGATAGTTCGCCTTGAGCATGCCCGCCGCCCCGCCGGCTACGGCGCCAACAAGTTTTTGCCAGGGCGAGGCGCTGCGTCGGCGTCCGAGATCGGCGCGCAGCAACAATGAGGAGCGAAAGTCTCCCAGCAGCGGCGGCGCCAGCATGACGCCCGCCAATTCGGGGAAGATCACCAGTCGCGCCCGCTTGTTTTCGGCGGCGCGCAAAAAGCGGCGCAGCCCCTCGCGGTATTCATCCACCGTCACAGGTAAACGCATGCGTTGCTGAACACAGGCTACAGTTAAACGCTCCAAGCCTCGCACCCCTTCACAGCAATTGCTCGCTGCCAGATTACTGATTTCTCGCTTGACTGCACATCAGGCGTCACTCGTGACGCTTCGCCTGAAAATAGAATGCGGATTGACGCGGATTGGACGGATTGGCGCTGATCCAAATCAGTGAAATCTGCATCATCTGCGGTTCTATTTTCTTGGGCTTACGCAGATTCCAGTGTGTCACCTTCCTGGAAGCTGAGAGCTTCCAGGAAGATTGCTGAGCTAAATGCGTAAGTCCTATTTTCATTGTTCGTTGTGCCCCAGAGGAGCATGGACACTGACGAGCAATAAGACCTCCATCCAACTGCGTCAAGTCTACCACAATTGTAAAACGGGAGGAGAATGCTGCGCTCAGCTAACGGTCTGGAACGCGCCCCGCCCTGCGGGTGTATTTCAAGTTGGCAACCGTCGCAGGTCATCGCCTCTGGCGTGACATGGCGCCACGTCACGCCAGAGGCAATGACCTACGGCAAAAGTGATTTCGCCCCAATATGAAATAGACCCCGCCCTGCGCGTAATTTGACGGCAACGCCAGCCACAGGTACAATGCGCATGGTTTGATGAGTGTGGCCCCATCGTCTAGAGGACTAGGACTCAGCCCTTTCAAGGCTGCGACCGGGGTTCGAATCCCCGTGGGGCTACTGTAACTGAAGGTCGAGGTAAAAAGACTCCGCTCATGTGAGCGGAGTCTTTTCGTTTTCAATTATTCGGTTAGTTTCACGCCTTGCTACGCTGCGAAGGCGCCTGTGGTGCGTGACGTGCGCACTTATCCGGCGCGCCCGTTGCTGTAGGTCTGCCGGATTGCAATCGGCTGATGTTGCGCCTTGAGGCGTGCGCCCGCCGTCTCCAGCCACTCGCCCACCCGGTACAGTATGGTGCTGAAGTAGCCAGGTTGCGTTTCCAGTTGCCCCAGGCGCCGCTGCGCCTCTAGCATCTGTTCCACTTTGCGCACACGCGCTTCGTACTCCTGCCGTGCAAATACAACATATCCGTAGTCAAACATAATCTAAACTCCTTTTCTTACGACGATCAGACGTCGTGGCGCCCGGTTTGGTTCCCAGGCAACGCCCAGGCAATCAATACGACCAACCCAGGTCAGCGCCACGGTGCAGGCGTTGCGCACATAGCAAGGTGCGTCGCCCGGCGTATGCCGCTTTCAGCATAGCCGTATTTGATTCTACTGCATGTGAGGAAATTCACAATAATTCAGCCTTTCTGTAATCGATTTCAGGAGCAGGTTGGAAATTTTGCGACATGACAACTCTGTCAGTTATGTGATATTGTTTATAGATGCTCGCCGCTGAATCCAGATGATTACCATTTGCAGGCCACGACCATGAACGACACCGGCTCAGAAGCGTCAGAGGCTAACGAAATTCAGCACAACCCTCATCTTGCCAGGCGGGCGGCGCTGGCATTTGCGCTCTTTGGCAGCATGTGGATTTTGGCTTCCGATTGGTTGCTGGCGCTGGTGGCGCCAGACCCAGACACATTTGCACGTTGGCAGATCTACAAGGGGTGGTTGTTCATTGCCATCAGCACCCTGATTATCTATGGTGTGTTGGCGCGCACCGAACGCAGGCGCGCCAGCGCCGCCGCTGCCCTGGCCGCCAACGAACGGCATTATCGCCTCTTGTTCGCCAGCAACCCCCACCCGATGTGGGTGTACGACCTGGAAACGCTACGCTTCCTGGAAGTCAATGATGCGGCGGTGACGAATTACGGCTATACGCGGGAGGAGTTCCACCGCATGACCTTGTTCGACATTCGCCCGGCCGAGGATGCTGCGCGTCTGCGCGCAGACCTGGAACGCACAGCCAATGTCTTGAATCATGCTGGCGAGTGGCGGCATCGTAAGAAGAATGGCGAAATCATCACGGTGGAGATCACATCACACCGCCTGGAATACGCCGGCCGCCCGGCGCGGCTGGTGGTGGCCATGGATATCTCCGAACGCAAACAGGCGGAAACGGCGCTGCGCCTGAGCGAGGAAATGCTGGCGCGCGCCCAGCAGATCGCGCACATCGGTCACTGGCGCTGGGACCTGGTGACCGACACGGTGACGAGTTCTGACGAACTGAAGCGCATCCTGGGCACCGAGGAAGACCGCAACACGCGCGACTTGTTTGCGGTCGTGGCGGAAATCTTTCACCCAGACGATCGCGCCCGCGCCCTGCAACATTTGCAGGCGTTCATCGAACACGGCGACACGCGCGACGGCGAGTACCGCATCGTGCGTCGCGACGGCAGCGAGCGCGTGGTCTGGGTGATCCCAGATGCGCGGGTCATGGATGACACCGGCAAAGTTGTGCTGCTCTCCGGCGTGATGCAGGACATCACGGAGCGGAAACAGGCGGCGGCGACGCAACGGCTGCAGGCGGCGGCGCTGGAATCCGTCGCCAACGGCATCGTGATCACGAACATCGATGGCACGGTCGAATGGGTCAATCCTGCGTTCACGGCGCTGACGGGCTACACGCTGGACGAGGCAAAGGGGCGCAACCCGCGCGATCTGGTGCGTTCCGGGCTGTACGACAATCTCTTCTACGCCGGGATGTGGGCGACAATCCTGGCTGGCCAGGTCTGGCGCGGCGAGATCACCAATCGGCGCAAGGATGGCTCGCTTTACGTCGAAGAGCAGACTATCACCCCGGTGCGAGACGAACAGGGGCGCATCAGCCATTTTGTCGGCGTCAAGCAAGATATCACGGCGCGCCGGCGTGCCGAAGCGGAACGCGAGCAACTGCTGAAGACTACCCAGGCGCAAGCCGAGCAACTGGCGCAGATCATGCGGAGCGTGCCGGAGGGCATTCTGTTGTTGGATGCGGATCAACGCATTCTTCTCGCCAATCCCCTGGCGGAGACTTACCTGACGCAACACCTGGCCTCTGCTGAGGTGTTGACGGATGCCCAGCCGTTGACGCACCTGGGCGACTGTCCCCTTGCGCGGCTGCTCGATTCGCCAGCGCAAGGCCCCTGGCACACCATCAACGCTGCGCAGTGCACTTTCGAGGGCGTCGCCTGGCCTGCGACAGCGGGGCCAGCGACCGCAGGCTGGGTCATCGTTCTGCGCGATGTCACTGCGGCGCGCGCGATCGAGCAACAGTTGCAGCGCCAGGAGCGACTGGCTGCGATCGGCCAGTTGGCGGCTGGCATTGCTCACGACTTCAACAACATTATGTCGGTCATCTCGGCGTACGCGCAGATGCTGATGCAGGCGCCGGGGTTGAGCGAACGCGAGCGCGAACGAGTGATTACGATCGACCAGCAGTCGATGCGCGCCACCCAAATGATCCGGCAGATCCTTGACTTCAGCCGCCGCTCGCCGGTGGAGCGCCAACAAGTTGATCTGCTGGCATTGCTCAAGGAGCAAGTCGCCCTGCTCCAGCAAACGCTGCCCGAAAACATCGAGATCGAGCTTCACGCTGCACAGGGCGTCGACGCTCCTTACGTTATGCATGGAGATCCAACGCGCCTCCAGCAGATGGTGATGAACCTGGCTGTCAACGCGCGCGATGCCATTGTCGACAGTGGTGTGCTGCGCTTCGAAGTGGCGCACGTGTTGGTGACTCACGCCAAAGACGCACCCCTGCCCAACATGAAGCCCGGCGCCTGGCTGCGCCTCACTGTAGCCGATTCCGGCGTCGGGATGCCGCCAGAGATCATGGAGCATATCTTCGAGCCGTTCTTCACCACCAAGAGCGCAGGAGAGGGGACAGGTCTGGGGCTGGCGCAGGTGCATGGCATCGTCGCCCAACACGACGGCCAGATCACCGTCGCCAGTCGCCCCGACGGCGGCACACGCTTCGACATCTTTCTGCCGGCGGCGGCGGTGGTGACGCCGGGCATGGCAATCGATGTGACAGCAGGCGTGGCGGAGGGTCACGGCGAGCACATCCTGGTGGTTGAGGATCACGCTCCGTTGCGCACGACGCTGGTCGAGTTAGTGGCGGCCTGGAACTACGATGTTGAAGCAGCGATCAATGGCGAGGATGCATTGGCGCGGATCAAAGAAACTCGCAAGCCATTCCGGCTGATCATCAGCGACGTGGTGATGCCGAAGCTGGGCGGTGTTGGGCTGTTGCGGGCGCTTCGCACCGCTGGCGACGCCACACCGCTGATCCTGTTGACCGGACACCCGATGGGCAATGAACTGGAGCCGCTGCGCGCCCACGGACTACACGGCTGGCTGGCAAAACCACCCGACGCCGAACAGCTATCACACATGATCGCTGCGGCTTTGCAAACCACTTGACAGGGAGAGTGAGAATATGCCCACCACACGACGACGCTACACCGTATTGTTGAGCGTCCTGATCGAAGAGAGCGATCCAACCGGGACGTTCACTGCCATTGGCTACGCGCCCACCGGCGGGAACGAAGGATTGGAAGCGGAAATCGCCCGCCAGCAGGCGATCCACGGTTGGGCGCTCGGCGCCGCACCGGACACCCTGCTCGACAGCGGCGCCAGCGACGCGTGGAGCGCGCGCCTGCCAGAGGAGTTTGGCGAGACCGTCCTGAGCGAGCCAGACCCGGTCGCGTGGAGTGAACATGACACGCTGCTGGATGCCCTGCTCGAAATTCAGGCGCTTTTCGATCTGGACGAGACCACAGATGCCGCCGAGCCAGCGCCCCCCACACAGCCGGGTGTCATCTTTATGGCAACCAAAGTCACCGACCCCAAGGAAGCCGCACAACGCCTCTACGCTGAGCTGCAACGCCAAAGCGAGGAACGACGCAACCGGACAGCCGGGCAATCGTGAGCAACGCCAGCACCCTTTTTGTCCGCAATTGTTCCGGGAAATAGACTGTTTGATCGCTCTTTGGTACACTTTCCGCGTCACGGCTCCGGGGGGAACAGAGCGCAAAAGACCTCAAATACAGGCATATATTTCGGTTGGAATCAATTGCCTCAACCACAAGAAGGAGTAAGAACTCATGGCTTTTCAGAAAATTACCATCCCACAGGGTGAGAAGATTCAGCTCACCGACGGCAAGCTCCACGTCCCAGACAACCCGATCGTTGCCTTTATCGAGGGCGACGGCACCGGCGTCGACATCTGGGCAGCCAGCCAGCCCGTGCTCGACGCTGCGGTTGCGAAAGCATATGGTGGCAAGCGCAAGATCGCGTGGATGGAAGTCTACGCTGGCGACAAAGCCAACGAAGTCTACGGCGAACCCATCTGGCTGCCGCAGGAGACGCTCGACGCCATCGACGAGTACATCGTCGCCATCAAGGGTCCGCTGACCACCCCCATCGGCGGCGGCATCCGCAGCATCAACGTGGCGCTGCGGCAGCGGCTCGACCTGTACGCGTGCGTGCGCCCGGTGCAATACTTCACCGGCGTGCCCAGCCCGGTCAAGCACCCGGAACTGATCGACATGGTCATCTTCCGCGAGAACACCGAAGATATCTACGCCGGCATCGAGTGGGACGCCTACTCGGCGGGCGCCAAGAAGATCATCGACTTCCTGCAGAACGAGATGGGCGTCACCAAGATTCGCTTCCCGCAGAGCAGCGGCATTGGCATCAAGCCCGTCAGCGAGGAAGGCACCAGCCGCCTGGTGCGCGCCGCCATCCAGTACGCCATCGACAACAACCGCAAGAGCGTGACCCTGGTGCACAAGGGGAACATCATGAAATTCACCGAGGGCGCCTTCATGCAGTGGGGCTACAAGGTGGCGCGCGAGCAGTTCGGTGCAGCGCCGCTGGATGGCGGGCCGTGGCACAAACTGCCCAACGGCATCGTGATCAAGGATGTGATCGCCGACGCCTTCCTGCAACAGATCCTGACCCGCCCGGCCGAGTACGACGTGATCGCCACGTTGAACCTCAACGGCGACTACATCAGCGACGCGCTGGCGGCGCAGGTGGGCGGCATCGGCATCGCGCCCGGCGCCAACATCAACTACGAGACCGGGCGCGCAGTCTTCGAAGCGACGCACGGCACGGCGCCCAAATACGCCGGTCTGGACAAGGTGAATCCATCCTCGGTCATCCTCAGCGGTGAGATGATGCTGCGGCACATGGGCTGGAGCGAGGCTGCCGACCTGGTGATCCGCGCCATGGAAAAGACCATCGGCCAAAAGGTCGTCACCTATGACTTCGCCCGCCTGATGGAAGGCGCCACCGAAGTCAAATGCAGCGAATTCGGCCAGGCGTTGATCGCCAACATGTAATGGTGACCAGATTGGGGCAAATGGCGTTGCGGCTGTTTGCCCCTGTCCACACCACCTTCCGCCGCATGGAATCCACATTCGCCAATCTATTCGAACGCGCCATCACGTCGGAGCGGCTGCCCGCCGACATCCGTGGCGGCGCCCATCGCGACCTGCTCGGCAAGGGCACTGTCACCTTTGTCCTGCGCGCCCCGTACAAGCCGTTGGTCAGCCTCGTCGGCGACTTCAATCAGTGGGACACGCGGCGCCACCCCATGCAAACGGACGGTGAGGGCGCCTGGTGGATCACGGTGCCCGACCCCGGACGCACGCGCTACGGTTTTTACGTCATCGTCGACAACGACACCCACGCCTGGGTGGGCGATCCCTACGCGCACGAAGTGCAATGGAGCCAGTACACGCCGTGGGGCGTCCTGCCTGGCCGCGAGGCGCCCTTCGTCTGGCGCGACGCGCGCTGGCGCACGCCCGCGCTGCGCGATCTCGTGATCTACGAACTGTGTGTGCGCGACTTTGCCGGCACGTGGCACGGCGGCCATCCTCACTATGGCAACTTCGAGCGCTTGACGCGGCAGCTTCCCCACCTGAGCGAGCTGGGCGTGAACTGCGTCGAGTTGATGCCGATCCAGGCGTTTCCGGGTGAATCGAGTTGGGGCTACAATCCTGTCTTCTATCACGCTATCGCCAACACCTATGGCGGCCCCTACGACTTCAAGCGCTTCGTCGATGCATGCCACCGCGCCGGCATCGCCGTACTCCTGGATGTGGCTTTCAACCATGCCTGGGGCGACCACCCTTACTACAACATCTACCCGCCGCTTTATGGACCAAAGGGCGAATGGTGGACGCGCTGGAACCCCTTCTTTCACCACACGCCCTCCAGCATCAACATGTGGGGCGGCGTGGACTGGGATCATTTTCATCCAGAGACGACGCGCTACTTCCAGGACATCGTGCGCTTCTGGCTGACGGAGTATCACGTCGATGGCTTCCGCTTCGATTGGGTCGGCGGCGTCGACTACGACAGCAACGACCCGATGCGCCCCGGCTTCAATCCCTACCATGGCATCGCGGCAATTTGCTGGGCGGCGCGGCAGACGAAACCCGATTGCATTCTGATCGGCGAGTATTGGCAGCTTGAGGGAACCCACCCCGACAAGACCGCAGCCAGGCTGGTGCATGAAACAGAGATGGACGCCGTCTGGAACGGCGCCTTTCACCACACGCTCGACGACGTGCTCAACCAGCGATGGGAGTGGGAAAAAAAGGACATTTTTCGCGCTATCGGCGGCTATCGCGACCTGGGCTTCAGCACAGCCACACAGGTCATCAACTACTCGAGCAGCCATGACGAGGTGCGCCCCGAACACGAAATCAAGTTTTACTCTGGCAAACACATCCCGCGCCCCAAAGGCATGACCCTGCAAGATGTGGCGCTGGCGCGGGCAAAGTTGGGGCTGGTGGCGGTCTTCGCCGCGCCCGGCGTCCCGATGATCTATGCAGGGCAGGAGTACGGCGACGACAGCCCGCGCACGATCGACTTCTCGCCGCTCCAATGGAGCAAGTTGACACAACCTAAGCACCGCGCGCACATGGCGATGGTCAAACGGTTGATACGCGCACGGCGTCGCCATCCCGCCCTGCGCAGCGATCACATCCGCTTCTTCGACAACCACTTTCCCACCGAACACTTGCTGCGCTTCTGCCGCTGGGACGACGCTGGCGACTACGCGGTGTGCGCCATCAACTTTGGCGCCGAAGCGCGCACAGTCTCGCTGCCCGTGCCAGCCGACGGGAACTGGCGCGACGTTGTCGGCAACCGCCAGCGCACGGCAGAAGGCGGGTGGCTGACGCTGCGCCTGGAGCCGCATGACGCTGCGCTCTTTGTCGCCGTGGCGCGACGGGGCGAAGACACAGAATGAGCCCTCGCGCTGCATGAGATCGCGCTGCATGAGGACGCGCGGATGCATCGCCAATTATGCATCGCCAATTGTGGACGCATTCACAGTCGAACCTCCGCATCACCAGCTATAATGTACCAGACAAAAGTAGGACTTACGCATTTAGCTCAGCAACCTTCCTGGAAGCTCTCAGCTTCCAGGAAGGTGACACACCAGGATCTGCGTAAGCCTAAAAAAAGAATAGACGCACCGCAACTGAAAAGGAATACAGATTATGTCAAACAATTCCAGCAACGGCGCCCCTGCGGCAGAAACTGTCGTCTGGACGCCGATCAAACAGTACACCGAAATCCTGTTCGACCTGTACGATGGCATCGGCAAGATCACGATCAACCGGCCGGAGAAGCGCAATGCCTTCACCCCGCTCACGGTGCAAGAGATGATCGACGCGATGCACATTTGTCGTGAAGACCCGCGCATCAAGGTGGTCGTGCTGACTGGCGCCGGCGACAAGGCGTTTTGCAGCGGCGGCGACCAGAGTGTGCGCGGCGTTGGCGGCTACGTGGGCGTCGATCAGGTGCCGCGCCTCAACGTCCTCGACCTGCAAAAGATGATCCGCTCGATCCCCAAGGTGGTGATTGCCATGGTGGCTGGTTACGCCATCGGCGGCGGCCACGTGTTGCACGTCGTCTGCGATCTGACCATCGCCGCCGACAACGCTCGCTTCGGGCAAACAGGGCCTAAGGTGGGCAGCTTCGACGGCGGTTTTGGCGCTTCGTATCTGGCGCGCATTGTCGGGCAGAAAAAGGCGCGCGAAATCTGGTATCTGTGCGACCAATACGACGCCCAGGAGGCGCTGCAGATGGGGCTGATCAACAAGGTGGTTCCGCTCGACCAGCTCGAGGCCACCACGATCGAGTGGTGCCGCAAGATCATGGAGAAAAGCCCGCTGGCGATCCGCATGTTGAAAGCCTCCTTCAATGCCGAACTCGACGGCCAGGCCGGCATCCAGGAACTGGCGGGCAACGCCACTCTGCTCTACTACCTGTCGGAAGAGGCGCAGGAAGGCAAACAGGCATTTCTGGAGAAACGCAAGCCCGACTTCGACAAATTCCCCAAGTTTCCATGATGCCGCACGTGCGCGGGCGGCGGTGCAGTGCAGACCGTCATCTGCACCGCTGCCCGCGCACGCTTCGCCGCTACACGCCAACGCGTATGTTGCAACTCGCTGCTACACCGTACACGCTGCACTTTCGCCAGCCTGCGCCCACTTCGCGCGGCGCGCTCACCACGCGGGCGATCTGGTTCGTGCGCGCCTGGGATCACACCGCGCCCGACGTCGTTGGCTGGGGCGAAGCCGGGCCGCTGCCAGGGTTGAGCCGCGACGACGCCCCGGACTTTGCCGCCAGGGTCGAGGCGCTGTGCGCCCGTTTCAACCAGGCTGGCGTTGCTGATTTTGCGACGGCGCAGGCATGGGTGGCGCGCCTGACAGCCGCCTGGCCCTCGCTGGCTTTTGGCCTCGAGATGGCGCTGCGCGACCTGGCGACGGGCGGACGCCGCCAGTTGTGGGACACACCGTTCGCACGCGGGGAATGTGGTCAGCCGACCCATGGGCTCATCTGGATGGCCGACGTCGACGGGATGTTGCGCCAGGTGGAAGCCAAGATCGCCGCGGGCTTCGACGTGATCAAGCTCAAGATCGGTGCGCTGCCCTTCACCGAAGAGCTAACCTTGCTGCGCACCCTTCGCGCCAGGTGGCCGGAGATTGAGGTGCGCCTCGACGCCAACGGCGCCTTTACACCGGAAGAAGCGCTGGATCGCCTCGACAGTCTGGGAGAGTTCCGCATTGCCTTTGTCGAACAACCAGTGCGCCCAGGACAATGGGGGGTGCTGGCCGAGCTTTGCCGCCACTCGCCTATCCCCGTGGCGCTCGACGAAGAGCTGATCCCAATCCGCAACCCCACGGACCGCGCCCGTCTGTTGAGCGAGGTGCGCCCGCAGTTCCTGATTCTGAAGCCGACGCTGTTGGGTGGTTTCACCGCCAGCAACGCCTGGATCGCCGAGGCTGAACGGCGCAGCATTGGCTGGATCATCAACTCGCTGCTCGAATCCAACATCGGTCTCAACGCCATCTGCCAGTGGGCAAGCGCCCTCGGCGGCGATCGGGTGCATGGGCTGGGAACGGGGGGGCTGTTTTCCAACAATGCACCGTCGCCGTTATTCTTGCAGGGGAATCGCCTCTATGTCGCGCCCAGGCGGTCGGAACCCGCCTGCGAGCAGGAGACACCGGCTGACGTCCGTCTGGCGACGGACACCGGGGTGTATTAGCGCCCCGGCAGCCTGCTCTGGTGCACATGGGACTGAGGAGATCGGGGTGCGTGTTGCGTGTTGCGTGGTGCGTGTTTTGCAGTGACATCGCTCCCCGTCACGCCGGCGGCGTGACCTACGGGAGCGACTTCGCCCTCAGCGCAATGTCACGCCGGAGGCGATGACCTACGGCAGCGACTTTGCCTCTCCTGCGTGAATTAGACGCCTCGGTTCTTTCCTACTTGACAAACCGTATCCGCGTGCGCTACAATTTGCGGCATACCCCTCCCCATAGGGGGTGGGGCAACAAAGGACAAAGTGAGCCTATGCTGGATGCTGAACACAAACAGATGTTGATCAACCGCCTGAAGAGCATCGAAGGGCACGTGCGCGGCATCGAGCGCATGGTGGAGGAGGACGCCTACTGCATGGACATCCTCAAGCAGGTGAAGGCAGTCCAGCAGGCGTTGGAGCGCGTTAGTGCGCTCACCCTGGAAAACCATCTCAACACCTGCGTTACGACAGCGATCCGCAGCGAGGATGAAGCCGAAAAGTCACGCGTCGTCACCGAGATCATGGATGTGTTCAAGGCCACCGGCAAATTGTAACAAGTACGCGTGGGCATAAACCAGTCGCTGGTTGCGTGTCACGTGTTGCGCGCTGCATAGTGAGATGGAACACGCAACACGCAACACGCAACACGGGCGCCATTCGTCTGTTCAAGCCCGTGTGCACCAGGAGCAAGCTGCTGAGCCGTTATGATTATCCACCCGGTTCTGGCGTTCAATCACCCATTTCATCAACCAACAGGAGCAACTACACTATGACAAC
>Ga0272446_1004146_pt1 | contig 17425 bp, 12 predicted proteins | sample YNPCB0061_FD_194587 | JGI IMG/M metagenome (GOLD analysis project Ga0272446, IMG submission 194587) | Hot spring microbial mat communities from Yellowstone National Park, WY, United States - YNP-CB-006-1 | ecosystem: Environmental > Aquatic > Thermal springs > Hot (42-90C) > Sediment | place... | reverse complement strand
ACACCAGCCCGCGCCTGGACCGCATCCCACTGTGGCTGGCCGGCACCGTGTTGGGGCGGGATGTGATGCTCCTGTTATTGGGCGTGTTGGTGTACTACCTGGTCGGGCACGTCACGGTGCGGCCGCACTGGATCGGCAAGACCGCCACGGTGTTGCAAATGGCCTGCGTGGTCTGGGCGTTGTGGAAAGGCCCGGCCGCGGGGTTGTTCTGGCTGGCGGTGGCAGCCACGGGCCTGACGGGGCTTTCGGGGCTGATTTACCTGCGGGACGGCGTGCGGTTGATCCGCCAGCGGCCGCCCGGGCCGCCGGGGCGCTCGGTGTGAACCGCTCCGGCCGGGCGGCGAGGGGCCGGACTCACGCCGGCGGGGCCGGGGCAAATTCGTCCGCGTGGTAACTGCTGCGGACCAGCGGCCCGCTGGCCACGTGGCGAAAGCCCAGTTCGCGCGCGCGGCCGGCCAGTTCGGCGAAGCGCGCCGGCGGCACGAACTCGACCACCGGCAGGTGCTGGGGGGTGGGTTGGAGGTACTGGCCGAGCGTGAGCAGGTCGCACTCCACCGCCCGCAGGTCGCGCAGGGTCTGTTCGAGCTCCGCCGCGGTTTCGCCCAGGCCCAGCATCAGGCCGGACTTGGTGTACAGCCCGGGGCCGCCGCGTTGTTTGGCCGCCGCCAGCACGGCCAGCGAGCGCTCGTACGTGGCGCGATGCCGCACGGTGGGGGTGAGGCGGCGCACCGTCTCGAGGTTGTGGTTGAAGATGTGCGGGCGGGCGGCCAGCACGCGGTCCAGCGCCTCGACGCGCCCGTTGAAGTCGGGGGTGAGCACTTCGATGACGATGCCGGGGTTGAGCGCGCGCACCGCCTCGATGGTCTGCCGGAAGTGCTCGGCGCCGCCGTCGGGCAGATCGTCCCGGGCCACGGCGGTGATGACCACGTGGCGCAGGCACAGGCGGCGGGTGGCTTCGGCCACGCGCTGCGGCTCGTCCGCCTCCAGCGGCAACGGCCGGGCGGTGTCCACCGCGCAAAACCGGCAGGCGCGCGTGCAGCGGTCGCCGCCGATCATGAAGGTGGCGGTACCGCGGCTCCAGCACTCCCAGTGGTTCGGGCATTTGGCGCTTTCGCAGACGGTGTGCAGGCGCAGCTCGTCCAGCAGCGCGCGGGTGTGGGCGAAGCTGGCCGTGGTGGGCAGGCGCAAGCGCAACCACTCCGGCAGCCGGAGGCGGGCGGCGGGCGCGGCGGGCGGCGGCGGACTGGCGGTCGCGGCGGTCATGGCGGGTGAACTTAGCGGCGCGGGCCGGGCGTGCCAAGGTCCGGGCCGCGGGGCGCGGGTCACGGTTTCACCGTGACGGACAGGCCGGCCACGTGGCGATCGTACTCGCGGCCGCTGGTGCCGGTGTGGAGGGCTTGCGCCCATTCGTGGGCGTACCAGGCGGCCAGGGTGAGGTGGCGGTTGAGCGCGTACTCGAGGCGAGTTTCGGCAGTGAAGACCTCGTCGCGCAGGGCCAGGCCGCGCACAAAGTCGTACTCCTGGAGGTCGAAGCGGAAGCTGCCGCGCACGGCGGGGTGGAAACGGTGTTCGAGCGTGCCGGTGGCGCGGATGTTTTGGAAGTTGGCGCGGCCGGCGGTCGAGGGCAGCAGGTGTTGATAGGCCGCGGCCTTGAAGGTGGTGTTCGAGCTCAGGGTGAGCGTGGCGTTGGCCTGGAAGTAGAGCAGGGTCTCGGTGTCGCGCGCCCCGGGCGGCAGGCTGGCGGGGTTGAACTGGTGGAAGCTCGGTCCGAGCTCGCCGCCGAACTTGAGCCAGCGGGCCGGGCTGGCGTTCCACACGCCCAGCACGCGGTGGTAGTCGTTTTGGTACGTGTACGGCAGGCCCGCCGGCAGGCGTTCCTGGTCCTGGTGCCCGAAGCGGTAGCCCACCGCCGTTTCCCAGCCCCGGCCCGGCTTTCCGCCCAGGTCCACGCCGCCGTTCACGTCCGTGCGGTCCATGTAGTTCTGGTAAAACGCGCCGGGCAGGACCTTGAAGTCGGTCATGATGTCCCAGAGGCGCGCCTCGAACACGCCGCGCAGATAGGCGCGGGGCAGGTCGTAGCGGGCCTCCAGCGGCGATTGCCAGAAGAAATTGCGCCGCCGATACCGCACCTCCGGCCCGCCCAGCGCAGGCGGCGAGCCGGGGTGGTCCGGCGTGGACCAAACGGGCCCCTCGGTGCTGCCGTCGGTGAACTGTGCGCGCACCTGGGCGCTGGCGGCCCACGGCCCGTCCTTCAAACTCAGCCGCAGCAGCCCCACGTGCCGCAGGTACGATTCCTCGTCCCGTTCGTGGAAAAAGGTGAAGTCCGGCGCGTACTGGACGCCGAGCTTGAGCGGCGCGGCGCCGGGCGGCGACCACTCGAGGCCGGCCACCGGCTGGACGGACGTGACCCAGGAGTGGAGGCGCGCGAGCGGACCGTCGTTTTGCAGCATGAGGTTGCTGTCGAAACGCTCACTGACGCCGGCCGAGAGCGTGGTTTGGAGCGCGGGCCGCGGCTCGGCGGCCTGCCCACCGAGGAGCAAACCGCCGACGACGGCCAGGAGCAGAACGCGCCGACGCGCGATGGTTTGGGGCTGCCGGGCGGGGCCGCGGGTGGGCGGACGGGTCGAAGTCGTGTGCATGGTCAGGGTGTCGCGGGGCGACCGCAACTCAGGGCATGGCCGGGGCGGGGGGAGTTCCGGGGAGGAGTTGCCGGAGGGAGCCCTTGCCGGGCCAGGCGCGGCCAGTCTAGACGCGAGCGGCCCGGGCGGGCAATCGGGAAACCGCGCGCGCTCGGGCGCGGCCCGGCCCGGAAAAGCCGGTTGAACCGGACCGGCCGCGCGGCCAAGCTGGCGGCGCTTTGCCATGCACCCATCCCTGCCCCGAATCGCGGTGACAGTCCTGCTCGCCGGTGGCGCGGTCACGACCCCCCTGGCCGCGCCGCCGCTGGTGACCCATCTCCGTTGCGAGTTTCTCGAAGACCCCGCGGCGGTGGACACGCCCCGGCCGCGGTTGTTTTGGCAGCTCGAGTCCGATGAACGCGGCCAGCGCCAGACCGCCTGGCAGGTGCTCGTGGCCAGTTCGCCCCGGTTCCTGCGCGAGGACCGGGCGGACCTGTGGGACTCCGGGCGCGTGGCCGGGGACGTCACCACCCACGTCGAGTACGCCGGCCGTCCGCTCGCCTCCCGCGAGCGTTGTTTCTGGAAGGTCCGCGTCTGGGACAAGGACGGCAAGGTCTCGCGGTGGAGCGACGTGGCCGCGTGGACGATGGGGCTGCTCGAGCCGGGCGACTGGCAGGCGGCGTGGATCAGTTACCGCGACCCGGACCCGCTGCCCACCAACCGCGAGCGGTTGCACCTGCCGCCGGCGCGGTTTTACCGGCGCGCCTTCGCCGTGCCGGACAAGCCGATCCGGCGCGCCACGCTGTACGCGACCGCGCTGGGCCTTTACGAGCCCTGGCTCAACGGGCGGCGCGCCAGCGAGGACTTTTTCGCGCCCGGGTGGACCGATTACCGCCGGCGGGTGTACTACCGGGCGCACGACGTCACGGGGTTCATCGAGCCCGGCACGAACGTGGTGGGGGCGGTCGTGGCCGATGGTTGGTACGCCGGCTACCTCGGTTACGGGCGCCTGGTCGGTTACGGGCCGCACGGAGTGGGGCGCAACATCTACGGCAAGACCCCCGCCTGGCTGGCCCAGCTCGAGATCGAGTTCGAGGACGGCACCCGCCAGGTGGTGGGCACCGACCCCGCCTGGGAGGTCAGCGCCGACGGGCCGTATCGCGAGGCCGATTTGCTCATGGGCGAGGCGTACGACGCCCGGCGCGAAGACCCCAACTGGTGTCGGCCGCCGGCGTTGCACGTCCCCGGCCCCGGCCCGGAGCAACCGTGGACCTGGGCGCCGGCCATCCGCGCCGCCGACAACGGGAGCGTGAAGGCGCCCTTCACCGACGGCGCCGGCACGCGCGAGCAGGAGTTCGGGTTTGTGCGGCCGGCCGTGCTCGAGGCTTATCCCGCCCCGCCGGTGCGGTTCATGCAGGAACTGCCCGCCCGCGCGGTCACGCCCCGGCCGGACGGCACGTACATCGTGGACCTGGGCCAGAACTTCGCCGGGGTGGTGCGCCTGAAGGTGCGCGGCCCGGCCGGCACGGTGGTGCGGCTGCGGCACGGGGAGATGCTGCACCCGGACGGCCGGCTCATGACCGAAAACCTCCGCCAGGCGCGCGCCACGGACACGTACATCCTGCGCGGCGATCCGGCGGGCGAGGTGTACGTGCCGCGCTTCACCTTCCACGGCTTCCGGTACGTCGAAGTCAGCGGTTATCCGGGCGCGCCCGGGCCGGAAGCGGTCACGGGCGTGGTGCTGCACTCGGCCACGCCCTTGACCAGCAGCTTCGTGTGCTCGGACCCGATGGTGAACCGGCTCTTCCAAAACGTGGTGTGGACGCAGCGGGCGAATTTCCTCGAGCTGCCCACCGATTGCCCGCAGCGCGACGAGCGCCTGGGCTGGATGGGCGACGCGCAGATTTACGCCCGCACCGCCACGTACAACGCCGCCGTGGCCGCGTTTTACGCCAAGTGGCTGCGCGAGGTGGTCGAAGCCCAGCTCCCCGAAGGGCCGTTCCCGGACTACTGCCCCTGGCCGTTCCAACACGGCAAGGCCTTCGCCACCGCCTGGACCGATGCCGGCATCCTGGTGCCCCGCGCCTGCTGGCAGGCCTACGGCGACACCCGCCTGCTCGAGCGCCTCTGGCCGGCGATGACCCGGTTCATGGCCTGGCGGCAGAGCCGCGCCACGAACGACCTGGGCGGGGTGCACCCGGACGCCAATTCCTGGGGCGACTGGCTCAACCTCAACGAACCCACGCCGCTCGAATTCGTGGACACCGCCTACCTGGCGCTCACCCGCCGGGCCATGGCCGAAATGGCCGCGGGCCTCGGGCGCCGCGAGGAGGCCGCGGCTTATCAGCGCCAATTCGAGCGCACCCGCGCGGCCTTTGCCGCCAAGTACCTCCGGCCGGACGGCACCTTGAGCGTGGACACCCAGAGCGCCTACGCCCTGGCGCTGGAGGCGGACCTGATTCCCGAGCCCTTGAAGCGCGCGGCGGGCGCGCGCTTGGCGGAGAAAATCCGAACCAACGACGTGCGCATGGCCACGGGCTTTTTGGGGACGCGGCCGCTGCTGCCGGCGCTCAGCGCCACCGGGCAGCACGACCTGGCGGCGCGGCTGTTGCAAAGCCGGCGGTTCCCTTCCTGGGGGTACGAGGTCGAAAACGGCGCCACGACCATCTGGGAACGCTGGGACAGCTTCACCCACGAGCACGGCTTCAACGGCATCGCCGGCAACCAAAACGCCAGCATGAACAGCTTCTCGCATTACGCCTTTGGCGCGGTCTGTGAGTGGATGTTCCGCACGCTGGCGGGGCTGGACACGGACGGCCCGGGCTTCCGCCGCCTGTTCATCCGGCCCCGACCGCCCACCCCGGGCAGCAACCCGGAACACCCCGCCCTCTCCTGGGTGCGCGCTCGGTATGACTCGCTGACCGGGCCAGTGCGCGTGCACTGGCGGGTTGCCGAAGGGCGGTTTGCGCTGGACCTGACCGTGCCCGCCAACGTGAGCGCCACGGTGTGGTTGCCCGCACGCGACCCGGCCGGGGTGCGGGAAAGCGGCCGCCCGTTGCGGCGGGTCAAGGGCGTGCGCCGGCTGGGCGAGATCGAGGGCGGGCTGGCCCTCGAAGTGCCGTCCGGAACCTGGCGTTTCACGGCGCCCTGGCCGTGAACCGGGACCGGAGCGCGCCACGGCCTCCCCGCCGACCAAATCCGCTCGCCTCGACGCCGCCGGACTGGCACACCTTCGGGGCATGAAGCGTCCATCCGCCCCGTCAGTCGCCTCGCCCGCCGCCGGCGCGGGGGTGCCGCCCCGCGCCCGGCCGCCGTTGCAGCGCATGTTGCAAATCCACCAGGCCCTGGCCGCGGGCGACTTCCCCAACGCTTCGACCCTGGCGCGCGCGCTCGAGGTCAGCGTCAAAACCATCCAGCGCGACCTCGAGTTCATGCGGGACCGCCTCAACCTGCCCCTCGAGTACGACCCGCGCCGGCACGGCTACTTCTACACCCAGGAGGTCAGCGCCTTTCCCACGCTCCAGATCACCGAGGGCGAACTCTTCGCGCTGGTCGTGGCCGAAAAGGCGGTGCAGCAGTACCGCGGCACCAGCTTCGAGAAGCCGCTGCTGAGCGCCCTCAAAAAAATGGCCGCCGCCCTGCCGGACACCGTGTCGCTGCACCTGGCCGACTGGGACCAAACCATCTCCTTCCGCACGCGCGTCGAGCCGCTGCTGGACCGGGACATCTTCGAGGGCCTGGCCCGGGCCACGTTGCGGCGCGAGCAGCTCGAGATCGCCTACCGCAAACCGGGCCGGGCCGCGCCCGAGCCGCGGGTGGTGGACCCCTACCACCTGGCCAACATCAACGGCGAATGGTACCTCTTCGCCTACGACCATCTCCGCCGCGCGGTGCGCACCTTCGTGCCGGGCCGCATCCGCGCGCTGCGCCCCACCGGCCGGACCTTCACGCGACCGGCGGGCTTTTCGATGGATGCCCGGCTGCGGGACAGTTTCGGGGTGCATTCGGCCGAGGGCCGTTTCGACGTGGCGCTGCGCTTTACGCCGCGGGTGAGCGACTACATCCGCGAGAAACGCTGGCATCCCTCGCAGGAACTGCGTGAGCGGGCGGACGGCGGGGTCGAATTGCGCCTGCGCTTGTCCAGCCTGGTGGAGATTCAGCGCTGGGTGCTGGGCTGGGGCGGGGAAGTGACCGTGCTCCAGCCGCCGGAGCTGCGCGCGGCCGTGTGTGCGGCCGCCCGGGAAATCCTCCGGGCCAACGCCTGAGCCGGGCGGCCGGGCAACTTCGGTCCGCGGGCGGTGTTTCAGTCCCGGCTCCTGCCCGGGAACATTGACAAGCCGGCGGGCCGGGGCGTAACTCTGAAGCACCACAGGCCGCGGCCGCCCGACCTGCGGGGCCGGCAAGCGAGGCGGCGCAGCGACGACGTTTTTGCCTATGCGTATTGCAGCACCAGCTCGCTCGGGGTTCACCCTGATCGAGATCATGATCGTGGTGGCCATCATCGGCCTGCTGGCGGCCATCGCCATCCCCAACTTCGCCAAGATGCGCCAGAACGCCCAGCGCCAGGCCTGCATCATGAACCTCCAGGCCATTGACAGCGCCAAGGAGGCCTGGGCGGCCGAGAACCGCAAGGCCAACGGCGACGCGGTGGACGAGGCGGCCATCAACGCCATGCTCAAAAAGGGCGCGCCCGAGTGTCCCGCCGGCGGCACTTACTCGTACAACCCGGTGGGCGTCCCGCCCACGTGCAGCCTGGGCGATTCCGCCGGCCACAAGCTCTGAGCCGAAACGATTCGGTAGGTACCGCGCGCCCGCGTTTGGAGTGCGGTAGCTTGCTGCCGCTTTCCGGCCCGTGTGGGACGGCCTACCAGGCCGTTGTCGGCGGCAACCTGCCGCGCCCTGGAGCGCCGGCGTCCTCGCCGGCTTTGAGCTTCGCGCCTCTGGCACGCCCTGCGGGGGTAAACCCGACGGCTACTGAAGGCCGACACGACCTCGCCCCACAGCGCCGGCAAGCCGGCGCACTCTATACGCTTCGCGATTCACCGGACGCCCGCCCGCGCGCCCGCGTTTGGAGTGCGGCCGCTTGCGGCCGCTTTCGGCTCCGGGTGGAACGGCCTACCAGGCCGTTGTCGGCGGCAACCTGCCGCCGACCCGATTCGGGGAACGCCTGCGCCTTCGCCTGCCGCCGACAGCACCCCGCCGTCAGCACCGGAGCGCCGGCGTCCGACCCCCGGGTATCCGGCATCAGGTATCCGGCATCCGGCATCTGGCATCTGGCATCTGGCATCTGGTATCCGGCATCTGGCATCCGAACCCGCCCTTGCAGCGCCGGCAAGCCGGCGCACTCCACGCGCTTCGCGAGATAGGCCCCCGCTGCGACCCGGCATTGACCGGCCGCGGGGTTGGGCGATGCTGGCGCCCATGCAAGACACCACGTTCGCTCGTCCGAACACCACCCCCCTGCCCGCCCTTCGAAGCGTCCTCCCGAAGAGCCGTCGCGCCTTCGTGGCGCTGGCCGCCCTGGCCGGTCTGCTCAACACAGGCCACGCGGCCGACTGGCAATTGGTTTGGGCCGACGAGTTTGATCGCGACGGCCTGCCGGATCCGGCCAAGTGGAGTTACGAGGAAGGGTTTGTGCGCAACCGCGAGTTGCAGTTCTACACGGCCGGCCGCCGGGAAAACGCCCGGGTCGAGGGCGGCCATTTGATCATCGAGGCACGCCGGGAACGCTGGCCCAACCCGCGCTACCGCGCCGACGCCCCGGAGAACCGCTGGCAAGAGCGCCGCCAGTTCGCCGACTACACCTCGGCCAGTCTCACCACGCGCGGCAAGGCGGCCTGGACCTACGGCCGCCTCGAGGCGCGGGCCAAGCTGCCCACCGGCCGCGGCACCTGGCCGGCGTTTTGGACGCTGGGCACGAACATCACCCAGGTCGGCTGGCCCGCCTGCGGCGAGATAGACATCCTCGAGTACGTGGGGCACGACCCGGGCGTGGTCCACGCCAACGTGCACACCCGCGGCTTCAATCACGCCCGCGGCAACGGCCGCGGGGCGAGCACGCGCGTGCCGGACGCAGAGAAGGCCTTCCACGTGTACGCGGTCGAATGGTCGCCGCAGCGGCTGGAGTTTTTCGTGGACGACCGGAAGTACTTCACGCTCGAAAACGACGGCACCGGCCCGGACTCCTGGCCGTTCGACGCGCCGCAGTTTTTGATCCTGAACCTGGCCATCGGCGGGAGCTGGGGCGGCCAGCAGGGCGTGGACGACGCCATTTTTCCGCAACGCTTCGTGGTGGATTACGTGCGGGTGTACCAGCGCGCCGGCGCGGGGCAGTGAAGTCCGGTCCGGCATGGCGCGGCCCGGCGGCCGGCCCAAAACGCCGCCGGCGCTCAGGGCCGGTAGTCGTCCGGCACAAAGGCCTCGAGGACGTCCAGCACGGCCATGAGGCTGTGCTGCACGTTGTCCACGCGGATGGCGTTGTCGTAAACCGTGGTGCGCACGCCGCCGCGCACCGCCGCGCGCCGGCTCACGTAAAAGAGGTCCGTCTCGTCGCGGAAGGTGAGCTGGGTCAGGCTGCGCAGGCCGCGCACGAGGGTCCGGCGGTAGGTCTCCTGACGGGCGGTGTCACCGGCGGCCCGGGCCACGCGCCACGCAGCGACGAGCCCCTCGAGGTACACGCCGGTGGAGGAGGCGTGCGGCGGACCGAAGGGTTGGTCCGGCGCGTAAAAGCGGCCCATCGTGTCGGGGAAGTCCCGCTGCGCCTCCCATTGCTGGAGGCCGACCAGCCAGTCGTTCATCTCGAAAATCCAGTCGCGCAATTCCGCCTCGCGCGTGAGCGCCCACACCCGCGCGCCGGCCAGGGTGTGCCACGGCACAAAGGCCGGGTTGCGGTGCGCCCGATGCCAGTCGCGGTAAAACCGCACGCTGCGCCGGATGCGGTCCAGCCGCGCGGGGTCGCGCGTTTGTTCGTAGAGCGCGGCCCAGGCCAGCAGGGCCTCGCCGGGGTAGAAGTTGACGTTGTCGCCGCGCCGCTCGGGCGGATGCCAGAAGGTGTGGAACTCGCCGGTGGGTTGCCAGAGCGCGTCCAGCGTCCGGAGCAACGCCCGGGCCGGCGCGTGGTAACGTTCGGCCTGCGGATGCTCGTGCAGGGCCAGCCAGGCCAGGGCCACGGCGCCCAGTTTGACCGCGCCGCCGCGGTCGGTGATCAGGCCGTGGCCCTCGGGGTCCTCGCGGAAGGTGCGCGCCAGGTTGTAACGCACGTTCAGGTCGGCGCGCGCCACCAGGCCGGTGTCGCCGCGCGCGCGGGCCAGGCGCAGCAGGGCGCGCGTGGCCATCCATTGCCGGAGCTGGTTGTTCGCGGGGGATTCCTCGCCGCGGCTGGGCCAGTACAGGTACGGCAGGCGGCCGTCGGCGCCGAGGTTGGACAGGAGCCATTCGGCCTGGGCAGCGGCGAGCTTTTCGACCGCGGGTCGCGTGATAGCCTCGACCGGCACCACGGTGTTGCCGCGGTAGAGCACGGTGGTTTGCGCCGCGCCGCCGGCCAGCGTCACCAGGAGCTGGTCCGCGGCGAAAAGCTGCACCGGGCCGGGCGGCCCGCCGGCTTCGGGGCCGGGGGCGCCGGCGCGCTCGGCCAGCCGCTCGAGGGCGCGGGGAAAATCGAGGTTGAACGCGATGAACTCGGTGGGCGCGTAGCGCCAGGCGCGCCCGTGGTGGACCAGCTCGAGCCCCATCAGCCCGCGGTAAATCGGCGCCAGGCGGGCGGTGTCGGTTTGCAGGTTCACGCGGCGGAAAGAGTGCGCGAGATTGGCCTCAAGACACGTGACCGCGGCGCGCCGCGCCGGGCCGAGCCGCTCGTGGAGCACTTGCACGGCGCCGCGCAACGCCTCGGCGCCGGTGGCGGCTTCATACCAGGTGTGCGCGAGCCGTTCGCCCTCGGCCCGCGCCGCCAGGTAGACCACCCCGCGTTGGCGCTGGAAGCCGTCCGGCAACTCCGGGGCCGGCGGAGACTCCCCGCGAAAACAGCCGGCGAGGAAGCGCCCCACCGCCGCCGCCTCTGCCGCGGTCAACGGCGCGCGCGCCAGGCGCACCTCCGCGGCGGCCGTCCGGCGGTCCTGGCCCGCCGCGGGCGGGCTGATTTCCTCCGGCAGGTCTGCCGCGCCCGCCGCGGTGAGCCAGCCGAGCAGGGGCACTTTGCGCAGCCAGCGCCACAGGGGGGCGCGCGGTTGGGCGGGTCGAGGTCGGCGCACGGGGTCCAAGCTGCCACCAAACCGGCGTCCGGCAAAGGCGCGGCTGCTCCCGCGCGGGGAGCGCGCGGCGTTGGCGGCTTGCAGCGAACTGCCGGAACGGCTTGAGTGAGCGCGATGCAACCGGGGTGGTTCCGCGCCTGGCTGGTGTGGCTGGGGCTGGCCGGCAGCGCGCACGCTTTCACGCTGCTCAGTTGGAACGTCAGCGGCAACGGCGCGCCGGACTGGAGCACCAACGCCGCGCAAGTGCAGGCCATCGGCCGCGTCTTGAGCTGGCTGCGGCCGGACGTGATCACCCTGCAGGAAATCCCGTTCGACCAGACCCACCAAATGCCCCAGTGGGTGCGCGCCTGGCTGCCGGGCTACGCCCTGGCCACCAACTCGGGCACCGACGGCTACCTGCGCAGCGTCGTGGTCAGCCGCTTTCCGGTGCGCCGCAGTGCCAGTTGGCTGGACGGCGCGGCGCTGCGCGACTGGGGGTACGAGGGCTCGTTCACCCGCGACCTGTTCGAGGTCGAACTGGCCGTGCCGGGGTTTCCCACGCCGGTGCACGTCTTCACCACCCACCTCAAGCAGGGCAGCACCGAGAGCGACCTGCGCCGGCGCGCGGCCGAGGCGGCGGCCATCTCGAACTGGCTGGTGACCGTGTTCCTGCCCGGGCATGCGGACCGGCCGCACGTGTTGACCGGCGACCTGAACGAGGACGTACTGGCGCCGCCCGCCGGCTCGCGCCAGCCCGTGGCCAAACTGGTCAACCCGGCCACGGGCCTGCGGCTGCTCACACCGCGCGCGGCCGGCTCGAACAGCGAAAAGACCTGGTCCACGCGGCCGCCGGGCTTGCTGTACCGGTTCGATTACGTGCTGCCCGGCGGCCTCTTGTTCAGCAACGTGGTGCGGGCGGAGGTGGTGCACACGGCCACGCTCCAACCGCTGCCGCCGGGCGTGAACCGGGACGATGAAATCGTCGCCTCGGACCACCTGGCGTTGTGGGTCGAGTTTGCCAACCCGTACGCCCGACCCTTCCGGCTCACCCGCGTGGCGCGCGCGGCCGAGCGGTACATCGTCGAGTGGGAGGCCGCGGCGGGGTTTGCCTACGACCTCGAGACCTCGACCGACCTGCGCGACTGGCGGGTCGTGGTCGCCGGCCTCACCAACGCTGCCGGCCTGAGCTGGGAAGGCCCCGCGCTCGAACCGACCGCCTTCTTCCGGGTGCGCCGTGTGCCGTGAGGCGGGCCGGCGCGCCGGCGGAACTTGCCGGCGGCCGCCGCCGCGGCCAGACTGGCCGCCGTTCGGACCGCCCGTGAACTCGTTTCCGCCAGCCCGCTGGGTGTTGTTGACCGCGCTGGTCGCGGCGCCGGCGGGGTGCAGTCGGTCGCGCCCGCCGGAGACGGCGCCGGTGCTGGCTGCCTTCGAGGTGATCACCAACACCAACCGGTTTCTCCTGGACCTGGCGGTGCAGCAAACCCGCGAGGGCAATTACACCGGCGCCCTCGCGTCGCTGGCCGAGTTGGAACGCCGCTACCGGCTCAGCCCGGAACAGGAAATCGCCGTGCGCACCTTGCGCCGCGACCTGCAACGCCGCGTGCCCGCCGGCGCCGCGCCCACCCCCGCGCCGGCCGCGCGACCGGCGCGTTGAAGGCGCCAGTGCGACATTGCACGCCGCGCGGCCCGGCCCACACTGCGCCCATGCAAGACCTCATTGCGAAGGCGGCCACGTTGCTCGAGGCCCTGCCCTACATCCAGCGCTACAGCGGCGCCACGTTTGTCATCAAGTACGGCGGCAGTTTCATGGACTCGCCCGACCCGGAGGTGCGGGCGAGCGTGGCGCGCGACATCGTGTTCCTCGAGGCGGTGGAGATTGACCCGGTGGTCGTTCATGGCGGAGGCAAGGCCATCAGCCGCGCGATGGAACGGGCGGGCTTGCAGCCGCGCTTCGTGCAGGGCCAACGCGTGACCGACGCCGCCACCGCGGCCCTCGTGGACCGCGTCCTCTCGCGCGAGATCAACCCGGAGATTGTTGAACTGATCCGCGCGCACGGCGGCCAGGCGCAGGGCTTCGCCGGGCCGGACATCTTCCGCTGCCGCCCGGCGCGCGTGACCGGGCCGGACGGCGCGCCGCTGGACCTGGGCCTGGTGGGCGAGGTGGTGGAGGTCAACACCGCGCCGCTGCTCGAGTGCCTCGCGCGCGGGGTGACGCCGGTCATCAGCCCCACCGCCCGGGGCGAGGACGGGCAGATTTACAACTGCAACGCCGACGTGGCGGCGGCGCAGACGGCCATCGCCCTGCGCGCGCGCCGGCTGGTCTTCATGAGCGACGTGCCCGGGCTGCTGCGCGACCCGCGCGACCCGGCCACGTTGATCCCCCACCTGCGCGTGGCGGAGGTGGCGGCGCTCAAGGCCGCCGGCGTGGTGGACAAGGGCATGATCCCGAAAGTGGACAGCGCCGTGGCCGCCATCCGCGCCGGGGTCGAGAAGGTTTCGCTGGTGGACGGGCGCGTGCCGCACGCGGTGTTGCTCGAGATTTTCACCGACGCCGGCATCGGCACCGAGGTGGTGCTGTGAAGCCCTTGAACCCGGCCGCGAAACCCTCCATGAAAACCCAACTCCTCCTCCTGCTGGCAGCCACGCTGTTCGCGCCTCTGCCCCGCGCCACGGCGGGGACCGGCGAGGCCGCCCTGCCCCGCCGCCTGAAGCGCTCGGAGGCTTTCCTGGGCATCCACTTTGATTTCCACGCCGGGCGCGACTGCACCGAGATCGGCAAAAACACCACGCGCGAAATGATCGCGGCCATCCTCGACCAGGTGCGGCCGGACTATCTCCAAATTGACTGCAAGGGGCATCCCGGCCTGTCGAGCTACCCCACGCGCGTGGGGCATCCGGCGCCAGGCTTCGTGGGCGACCCCCTGCGGCTCTGGCGCCAGGTCACCGCCGAGCGCGGAGTGGCGCTCTATATGCACTACTCCGGCGTGTGGGACTCGGAAGCGGTGCAGCGGCACCCGGACTGGGCCGCGGTCCATGCGGACGGCACGCCGGACAAGAACGCGACTTCGCTGTTCGGGCCGTACGTGGACCGGCTCTTGATCCCGCAACTGCGCGAGCTGGCCGGGGAGTACGGCGTGGACGGCGTGTGGGTGGACGGCGATTGCTGGGCGGCCATCCCCGATTACAGCCCGGCGGCGGTCCGGGCCTTCCGCGAAGCCACGGGCTTCGAGGCCGTGCCGCGCGGAGCCGGCGAGCCGCACTGGACCGCGTGGATGGACTTTCACCGCGAGGCGTTCCGCCGCTACCTTCGCCATTACGTGGACGCGCTGAAGCAATCGCATCCCAACTTCGAGGTCGCCAGCAACTGGGCCTTCAGCGACCACATGCCCGAGCCGGTCACGGCCGACGTGGCGTTTTTGTCCGGCGATTTTTCGCCGCAGGACAGCGTGAACTCGGCGCGGTTCTCCGCCCGCTGTCTGCAAAACCAGGGCAAGCCGTGGGACCTGATGTCGTGGTCGTTCACCGGGCCGCAGAGCGAACCGGCGCGCAGCCTGAAGTCGGTCACGCAGCTTTGCCAGGAGGCGGCCGTCGTGCTCGCGCAGGGCGGCGGCTACCAGGCCTACTTCAAGCAGAAGCGCGACGGCTCGATCTACGACTGGCAGATGCGCCTCATGGCGGAGGTGGCGAAGTTCTGTCGCGCCCGCCAGGCGCTCTGCCACCGCGCCGAGGCGGTGCCGCAGGTGGCCCTGTTGTACGCCCGCGCGGCGCATTACCGCGCCAGCCCGCGGCTGTTCGCGCCCTGGGGCAGCGCGGGCGTAAACGCGCTGCGGGGAGTGTTGCAGGCGTTGCTCGAGGGGCAGCACTCGGTGCAAATCGTCAGCGAACACCACCTCGCCGGGCAGATGGCGCGCTGGCCGCTGCTGGTGGTGCCGGAATGGGACTACCTGGAACCGGCCTTCCGCGAGGAACTGACCGCCTACGTGAAAAACGGCGGCGCCCTGCTGCTGGTGGGGCCGGCCGCGGCGGCGTTGTTCGCTGCCGAACTGGACGTGACCCCCGAAGGCCCGCCGGAGACCGGCGCGCGGTTTCTGGCGCACGGCGACTGGTTGGCGGGCGTGCACGGCACCGTGCAAAAGGTGCGACCCGGCCCGCAAACCCGCGTATTCGGCCGGCTGCACACGCAGAACGACCCGCGCAGCCCGGCCCACCCGGCGGCCACGATCACCCCGCTGGGCCGCGGGCGCGTGGCCGCGGTGTGGTTCGACTTCGGCGACCGCTACTTGAAAGCGCGCACCCCCACGGCGCGCGACTTCCTCAACGCCCTGGTGCGGGAATTGTTCCCCGAACCGCTGGTGACCGTGAACGGCTCCCACCTCGTGGACGTGTCGGTCATGCGCAAGGACGGCCGGTTGCTCGTCAACCTGGTCAACACCGCCGGCCCGCACGCCGACGCCAAAGTGCACGTCTTCGACGATCTCCCGGCCGTGGGGCCGCTGGAGGTGGCCGTGCGCCTGCCCCGCAAACCCCGGACGGTCACGCTCGAACCGGGCGGGCGCCTGCAACGCTTCGGCTACCGCGAGGGCCGGCTGCTGCTGACGGTCCCGCCCGTGGCCATTCACGAGGTGTTGGCCATCACCGAATAGCCCGCGCCCGCCCCGGCGCGACCCGCCGAAAGCCCGGCGTCTGTCGCCCCGTCCCGGCGGACGGCGTCCTGCCGTCGCGACTCGACCCGAACCCGCTTCGCCCCTAGGCTGCGCCCATGATCACGCGCTACTCGCGCCCCGAAATGCGGGCCATCTGGACCGACGAAAACAAGCTCCGCCTCTGGCTGCAAATCGAACAGCTCGCCAGCGAGGCGCTCGTCAAAGAAGGCATCGTCCCCGCGGCCGACTTCGAGAAAATCAAGGCCGGCTGCGCCGCTGCCGAGGCCGATTTGCCCGGCCTGCTCGCCCGCCAGCGCGAACTGGAAAAGACCCTCAACCACGACGTCATCGCCTTCACCACCGCCGTCGCCGAGAAGATCAACCACCCCGCCAGCCGCTGGTTTCACTACGGCCTGACCAGCAGCGACGTCATTGACACCGCGTTCGCCGTGCAAATGGTGCAGTCGGCCGACCTGCTGATTGCCGATGTGAAGGCGCTTCTGCCCGTCATCGCCCGGCGCGCGCGCGAACACAAATTCACCCCCTGCATCGGCCGCAGCCACGGCATCCACGCCGAGCCGATCACCTTCGGCCTGAAACTGGCGCTCATGTATGACGAGTTCCAACGCGCCCGACGCCGGCTCGAATCGGCGCGATATTCGGTCGCCGTCGGCAAACTCAGCGGTGCGGTGGGCACGAGCGCGCACCTGCCGCCGCGCGTCGAGGCCTACGTCTGCAAAAAGCTCGGCCTGCGCCCCGCGCCGCTCGCCACGCAGGTCGTGCAGCGCGACCTGCACGCCGAGTTTCAGACCACGCTGGCGCTGGTGGGCGCGAGCATCGAGCGCTGGGCCGTCGAGTTCCGCCACCTCCAGCGCACCGAGGTGCTCGAGGCCGAAGAACCGTTCACCAAGGGCCAGAAGGGCAGCAGCGCCATGCCGCACAAGCGCAATCCCATCACGTGGGAACGCCTCACCGGCCTGGCCCGCGTGCTCCGCGGCAACGCCCTGGCCGCACTGGAAAACGTCGCCCTCTGGCACGAGCGCGACATCAGCCACAGCTCCGTCGAGCGCATCATTTTCCCCGACTCCTGCACCCTGCTCGACTACATGTTCGGCCTGCTCACCCGCCTGATGGACGGCCTGAACGTGTATCCGGAAAACATGAAGAAGAACCTGCGCCTGAGCCTGGGCATGTGGAACAGCCAGACCGTGCTGCTGGCGCTCATCCGCAAGGGCCTCACGCGCGAAGAGGCCTACGCGCTGGTCCAGCGCAACGCCATGAAAACCTGGGAGGTCAAGCACGCCGGACGCGACGACGCTGATTTTGTCGAGCAACTCAAAGCCGACCCGGACGTGGCCCGGCACTTCCGCCCCGGCGAACTCGAACGCCTGTGCTCGCTGGATTTCCACTTCAAAGACGTGAACCGGCGCTTCCGGAGGCTGGGGCTGTAAAGTCGAAGCGCCAAGCCGACTCTTGGTGACGACATCCGGGTGCCGCTTGCAGACGGACTGAACCGCGTCCTGCCAAGCCAAGCAGCTGGCTTGACACCGGACGGAACCAAGCTGATGGGGGAGCGCGTCGGAACGAACTCCCGCCCTCACCGGTTCAGCCCCAGCGGGGCGCCATCTTTGTAGCACGGCCAGGCCGGAGAAAACCCTAGCTCCGTCAGGAGCGGCATCTTCCGCCCGATGGGGCTTCGGATGTTTCCGGGTTTGCGGGCTACAAAGATTCCGCTCCTGACGGAGCTGGGAGGCGGCCCACGGCAGGCTCTGCCTCTCTGCGCCTTTGGGTTGAACTGCCGGGCATCGGCTCGCAGCCGGCCTGACGCCGGACGGAACCAAGCTGATGGGGAGCGCGTCGGAACGGACTCCCGCCCTCACCGGTTCAGCCCCAGCGGGGCGCCATCTTTGTAGCACGGCCAGGCCGGAGAAAACCCTAG
>Ga0272446_1004145_pt1 | contig 17438 bp, 15 predicted proteins | sample YNPCB0061_FD_194587 | JGI IMG/M metagenome (GOLD analysis project Ga0272446, IMG submission 194587) | Hot spring microbial mat communities from Yellowstone National Park, WY, United States - YNP-CB-006-1 | ecosystem: Environmental > Aquatic > Thermal springs > Hot (42-90C) > Sediment | place... | reverse complement strand
GCCATCGAGGACCGCACGACGCGCGCGAGCAGCGCCGCCGTCGGCAGGCCCAGGGTGACGGCGGGCAGGGCGAGGTGGCGGAGCGCGGCCGCGAAGGCATCGGCCCGGCCGGCGATGACGCTGTCCACCAGCAGGAAGCCGGTGACGCGCGCCACCTCGAGGTCGAAGGCGGTGCGCCCGCCCACCGGGAAGAGGCCGAGATGCACGGCGAAGAGCAGGATCAGCAGGATGCCGAACCAGAAGCCCGGCAGCGAGACGCCGAAGAGCGAGACGGCCGTCAGCGTCCGGTCGATCCAGGTGTCGCGGTTCACCGCCGCGACCACGCCGAGGGGGATCGCCACCGCGAGCGCGAGCAGGATGGCCGCGAGCGTCAGCTCGATCGTCGCCGGCAGGCGTTCCGCGATCACGTCCCAGACCGGACGGCGATGGAAGAAGGAGATGCCGAAATCCCCGCGCAGCGCATTGCCGAGGAAGACCAGGAAGCGTTCGGCGAGCGGCCGGTCGAGGCCGAGATCGGCGCGCAGCCGCGCCGCCTGCTCGGGGGTGGCGCGGCTGTCGGCGAGCATGATCTCGACCGGATCCCCGGGCGTGAGCGTGATCATGAGGAAGACGATCAGGCTGACGCCGAAGAGGACCGGCAGCGTCTGGAGCAGGCGCTCCAGCAGGCGGGAAGCGCTCAAGCCAGCCGCACGCGATGGAGGTTGATGCGGCTGTCGGCCTGCGGGCGCCAGTTCTGGACGCGCCGCGCCACGCCGTAGATGTCCTGCGGCAGCCAGAGGAAGATCCAGGGCGCCTCATCGGTCACGATGGCCTGGGCGCGCCTGTACATCTCGGCGCGCTTCGCCTGGTCGGCCTCGGTCTCGGCGGCGTCGAGCAGGCGGTCCACCTCGGCGTTGCTGAAGCCGGCGGAGTTGCCGCGCCCGCCCGTGCGCAGCGTGGGCACCATGATGTCCGAGGGATCGAGCGCGCCATTGCCCCAGGAGGTGAGATACATGTCGCGCTCGCGCCGCCGTTCCGGGTTCTGCCACATCGGATTGAGCACCGCGCCCTCCCACACCTGGGCGCGCACGCGCAGGCCCGTGCGGGAGAGGAGGGCGGCGATCGCCTCGGCGATCTCCTTGAGCGCGGCGGTGGTGTCGATGACCATCTCCGTCCCCTCGGCGACGCCGGCTTCGGCCAGCAGGGCGCGGGCGCGGGCGAGGTCGTGGGCGTATTCCGGGAGGTCCGGGTTGAAGCCGAAGGCATCCGGGCTCATGACCCCGCGCAGGGGGGTGGCGGTGTTGGCGAGGATGCGGGAGATGATCGCGCCCTTGTCGAGCGCGTGGTTGAGCGCGCGGCGCACCCGCACATCGGTGAAGGGCGCGCGGGCGTTGTTCATGGCGACGAAGAAGGTGCGCGTGCCGTTCACCTTCATCACCTGCGCGGTGCGCGAAGCCTCGACCTGCCGCATCGCCGAGGCCGGGAGTTCGCTGATGATGTCCACCTCGCCGGCGAGCAGGGCGGCGATGCGCGCGCTGTTCTCCGGCATGACGCGGAAGATGGCGCGGTCGATCTGCGCCGGGCCGGCGCCGGGGATCTCGGTGCTGCCGCCGTAGTAGTCGGCGAAGCGCTCCATGATCACCGCCTCGCCGCGCCGCCATTCGGCAAGCCGGAAGGGGCCGCAGCCATCGGGCCGGGTCTGCATGCCCTCCTGGCCCACGCGCTCGACCTGGCGGCGGTTCACGACCTCCTGGAAGGGGAGCATCGCGGGCAGGATGGGCCACGGCGCGGAGAGCACCATGCGCACGGTGCGCTCATCCACCACGACGGTGTCCGCGAGCGGGCCGAGCAGGCCCTTGCGCGGGCTGGTCTGCCCGCCCATCGCGCCATCCTTCACCAGGCGGTCGAAGGTGAACTTCACATCATCGGCGGTGAGCGCGTCCCCCGAGTGGAAGCGGATGCCCGGGCGGATGCGGAACTCGTAGGTCCTGGCATCGATCTGGCGCCAGGACTCGGCGATCTCGGGACGGATGCGCATCTCCGCATCGCGGGTGAGCAGGCCGTCATGCAGGTTGCGGATGATGGTCTGCGTCTCGCGGTTGCGATGATTGGCCGGATCGAGTGTCAGCGCGTCCTGGGAGACGCCGACGCGGATCTCCCGAGCCCGGCCCTGCGCGGTGACGCGGCCGGGGGCGAGTGCTGCGCCGGCGCCGGCGATCAGGGCGTTCCTTCGTGTCAGCATTCCGTCCAGCCTCCCGTTGTTCGGCTGCCGTCCCATCCGACAGCCGTGGCGCGCCGCGCGCCCCGCCGGGCGGCGCGTCGCCGCAGCGCCCGTCGCGCGATCTTCGCTCGGGCCTGCCACCAGGATAAAGCAATGAGTGTGCCATGGGCCGGCGGGGACGCCGATCCCGCACGCCGGCGCGGGTCGCGCCCCGGCGGCGCCCGAGGCACGGAATGAGCGGATTTCACGCCCTGGCGTGCATCGCGCACATGCCCCCCCGCACCAGGACGTCGGCGGAGGCGCGGGCCCCGGCGCCCATGGCCGCCCGCGCCCGAGGGGGGCGGGAAGGCGCGGGGGCGGGCCCGGCCCCCCCCATCCGCCCCGCGCGGCCGACCCGGGCCGCCGGCAAGCGGCGTTCTTGACAGGCCGCCCCCTCTCGGTCCCTCTGCGCCGCCTCCCCCATCGCAGAGCACGGTTCCGTCCAGATGCACGCCTACCGCACCCATACCTGCGCCGCGCTGCGCGCCGCCGATGCCGGCAAGACCGTCCGCCTCTCGGGCTGGGTGCACCGCAAGCGCGACCATGGCGGGCTCCTCTTCGTGGACCTGCGCGACCACTACGGCATGACGCAATGCGTGGTCGCGGCCGGCTCTCCCATGCTCGCCCTGCTCGAGGAGGTGAGGCCCGAGAGCGTGATCACGGTGACGGGGGAGGTCGTGCTGCGCGAACCCGGCACGGTGAACCCGAAGCTGCCGACGGGCGAGATCGAGATCCGCGTGCGCGACGTGGTGGTCCTGTCCGCGGCCGAGATGCTGCCGATCCAGGTGGCGGGGGACCAGGAGTTCCCCGAGGACCTCCGGCTCCGCTACCGGTTCCTCGACCTCAGGCGCGAGAGGCAGCACCGCAACATCATGTTGCGCGCGAAGGTGATCGCCTCGATCCGGCGGCGGATGATCGAGCAGGGCTTCACCGAGTTCCAGACGCCGATCCTGACCGCCTCCAGCCCCGAGGGGGCGCGCGACTTCCTCGTCCCCTCCCGCCTGCATCCGGGCAAGTTCTACGCGCTGCCGCAGGCGCCGCAGCAGTTCAAGCAGCTCGTCATGGTCGCGGGCTTCGACCGCTATTTCCAGATCGCCCCGTGCTTCCGCGACGAGGCCTCCCGCGCCGACCGATCGCCCGGCGAGTTCTACCAGCTCGACTTCGAGATGAGCTTCGTGACGCAGGAGGACGTCTTCGCCGCCATCGAGCCGGTGATCGCCGGCGTCTTCGAGGAATTCGCCAACGGGCGGCGCGTGCATGGCGCGCCCTTCCCGCGCATCCCCTATGACGAGGCGATGCTCGTCTATGGCACCGACAAGCCGGACCTGCGCAATCCGCTGAAGATCACGGACGTGACCGAGCACTTCGCTGGCTCGGGCTTCGCGCTCTTCGCGCGCATCGTGGCCGCGGGCGGCGTGGTGCGCGCCATCCCCGCGCCGGGGGCGGCCGAGAAGCCGCGCGGCTTCTTCGACCGGCTGAACGAATGGGCGCGTGCGGAAGGGGCGGGGGGCCTCGGCTACATCCAGTTCGCGCCCGACGGGCCGAAGGGGCCGATCGCGAAGAACCTCGAACCCGACCGGGTGGAGGCGATCCGCGCGGCCTGCGGGCTGCAGCCCGGGGATGCCGTCTTCTTCGCCGCGGGCAAGAGGGACGAGGCGCCGAAATTCGCGGGCAAGGTGCGCACCCGCCTCGGCGAGGAGCTCGACCTCATCGAGCGCGACTGCTTCCGCTTCTGCTGGATCGTCGATTTCCCGATGTACGAGCTGAACGAGGAAACCGGGAAGATCGACTTCAGCCACAACCCGTTCTCGATGCCGCAGGGCGGGCTCGAGGCTCTGAACACCATGGACCCGCTCGAGATCAAGGCCTTCCAGTACGACATCGTCTGCAACGGCGTGGAACTCTCCTCCGGCGCCATCCGCAACCACCGCCCCGACATCATGATCCGCGCCTTCGAGATCGCCGGCTATACGGCCGAGGAGGTGGAGGCGCGCTTCGGCGGCATGCTGAACGCCTTCCGCTACGGCGCGCCGCCGCATGGCGGCTCGGCGCCGGGGATCGACCGCATCGTCATGCTGCTGGCCGAGGAGCCGAACATCCGCGAGGTCATCCTCTTTCCCCTCAACCAGCAGGGGGAGGACCTGATGATGGGGGCCCCGGCCCGCGTGCCGCCCGAGCGGCTGAAGGAACTGCACATCAAGCTCGACCTGCCCCCGGCCAAGGGTGCGGCCGGGGCCAAGACGCCCTAAGTTGCGGCGACGCACCTTGTTCCGGGAGCCCGCGATGCGGCTGCGCCTCCTCTCCGCCCTCTGCCTCGGCGCCGCGCTCGCGGCCCCCGCCGGCCACGCCCAGCAGGCGCCCCCGGCCGCCCCTGCGCTCGCCGTGCCGCCCGGCCAGCCGATCGAGGCGCGGCACCTCGCGCCGCACCGGGCCGCCTACCGCCTCAGCCTCTCGCGCGCGCGGGACCCGGGCAGCATCAGCCGCGCCGATGGCGCGATGCTCTATGAGCTGGTGGACGCCTGCGAGGGCTGGGCGAGCCGGCAGCGCTTCACCCTCACCCTCACCGACCGCGACGGGACGGAAATCGAGACGGCCTCCGACTACGCCACCTACGAGAGCAAGGACGGACGGCGCCTGCGTTTCACCCTGACGCAGACGACGCAGGGCGCGGTGACCCAGCGCATCGTCGGCGAGGCCGAGATCGGCCCGGACGGGGCCGGCACCGTCCGCTATACCGAGCCCGAGGAGAAGCGCGAGCGCCTGCCCCCCGGCACGCTGCTGCCCAACCTGCACACCATCCGCGCGCTCAATGCCGCGCGGAGCGGGCAGCGGCTGCTCGTCGCGCCGCTCTTCGACGGCACCTCGGCCGACGGGGCGCAGGACACCACCACGGTGCTCTCGGCCTGGGACGCCCCGCGGGAGGTCGCCGCCTTCCCGATGCTCTCGCCGCTCGGCTCGGTGCGCATGCGCATCGCCTTCTTCGACCGCGAGGCCCAGAGCCAGGGCGGCGGGGCGACGACCCCGTCCTATGAGGTGTCGCTCCGCTACTGGGAGAATGGCGTGGCCGACGACCTCCTGATGGATTTCCGGGAGTTCGTCGTGGAAGGGCGGATGGCGACGCTCGAGCCGGTGCCGGGCGGCTGCTGATCAGCCGCGCCGGAGGTTCCAGACGAAGGGGTTCGGCCCCTGCAGCACGCCGGTGATCTCCCGGCGGAAGGCGGTGCGCAGTCGGAACAGGCCGGTCGGGGCGAAGGGCACCGATTCCCAGGCGAGTTCCTGCAGCCGGCGCATCGCGGCCGCCTGCGCCTCGGCGTCGGTGGCCATGATCCAGGCCTCGACCTGCTCCTCGACCGCCGGATCGGACGGCCAGCCGGGCCAGGCGCGCTCCCCGTTCATGCGGATGATGAAGGAGACGGCCGGATTGGCGATGGTCGCCGCCGGGCCGTTGGTGTTGTGCAGGTTCCACCCGCCCTGCGCCGGCGGGTTGCGGTTGGTGCGCCGGGCCAGGATCGAGGCCCAGTCGCTCTCCACCGGCTGGATGTTCACGCCAAGCCGGCGCATCAGCTCCACCGTCAGCCGCCCCTGCTGCGTCACCGCCGGGAAGTCGGAGGGGTTGATGTGGACGATCGGCTCGCCGTTGTAGCCGGCCTCGCGCAGGGCGGCCCGCGCGCGCTCCATCGCCGCCTCCCCGCGCGGGGCGGGGGGGAACTCGATCACGCCGGGCAGGCCGCAGGGGAACATGGCGTGGCATTCCTGCCAGTCGCCCTCGAGGGCGACCGCCGACATGAAGTCGGACTGGACGATCACGTCGCGGATCGCGCGCCGCACCCGCACGTCGTTGAAGGGCGGGTGGAGGTGGTTGAAGCGCAGGAAGCCGAGGAAGCCGTTGGGATCGTAGATCTGCGTGCGGGTGTTGCGGTCGCGCTCGAGCACCGGCACGAGGTCGGGCAGCGGGTACTCGATCCAGTCGATCTCGCCGGTGCGCAGCGCGGCGGCGGCGGTGCCGCCATCGGGAATCCAGATCAGTTCCAGCCGGTCGAAATGCACGCGCTTGCCGCCCGTCGCGCCCTCGGCCGGCTCGTCGCGGGGGATGTAGGCGTCGTTGCGCACATAGGTGCTGCGGCTGCCCTGCACGTACTCGCCGGCCACGAAGCGCCAGGGGCCGGAGCCCACCATGTGCTCGACCCCGAGGGGACGGTCGGCGGGAAGCGAGGCGATGCGCTCGGGCATCATGAAGCAGGGCGAGGAGCCGGGCTTGGCGAGCGCGTCGAACAGCGCCGGAAAGGGACGGCGCAGGCGGAAGAGGATGGTGCGGTCGTCCGCGGCCGAGAGGTCCTCGGTCGCGGCGAGCAGCACCTGGCCGAAGGAGTCGCGGCTGCCCCAGCGGCGGATCGAGGCCACGCAATCGGCGGCGCGCACCGGCTCGCCGTCGTGCCAGCGCAGGCCCTCGCGCAGACGGATGCGCACGCGGCGCCCGTCATCCTCGATGACGTGGCCCTCGGCCATCTGCGGGCGGGGGCGCAGCGCCCGGTCGGCGCCATAGAGCGTGTCGAACACGCAATAGGCGTGGGTGGTGATGATGGTGCTCGGGCTGAAGACCGGATCGAGCGAGGCGAGGGCGGCCTGCGGCATGAAGCGCAGCACCCGGGCGCGCGGCGTCTGGGCGAGCGCGGCGCGCGCGAGCGGCAGGGCGGCGGCGGCGGTGAGCAGCGAGCGGCGGTCGAGCATCGTTCCCTCCATGGCCGGCGGGCGGGACGATGGGCCCGGCTCGCGGCCGCGCACCGGCGGCCCCCGCGAAGGGGCCCGGCATGCGCGGACGAACGGGTGGCACCGTTCCCTTCGCCGGTCCGAACCGGATCAGGTTCCATGGGTCGCGGGCAGGGCCCGCCTCTCAGCCCCCGCTGGGGCTCCCCAAGGTGTCCGGGACCTTCATGCGACGGATGGGCGCGCCGCGCAAGCGGGGTGGTCGCACCCCGCGGCGCCGCTAGACTGCCGGCCGAACGACGGAGGACGACCGCCATGAGCACCACCACCCTTCAGCCCGTGATCCGCCTCCATCCCGAGGACGGGGTGGTGATCGCGCGCCGGGTGCTCGAGCCGGGGACCGAGGTCGCGCCCGGCGTCACGGTGGGGGCGCGGCGCATCCCGGCCGGGCACAAGGTGGCGGTGCGCCCGCACGCGAGGGGAGAACCGATCCGCCGCTACGGCCAGATCATCGGCTTCGCCACCGATGCGATCGCCCCCGGCGCCTGGGTCCATACCCACAATTGCGAGATGGGCGACTTCGCGCGCGACTATGCCTGGGGCGTGGATGCGAAGCCGACGGCCTATGTGGACACCCCCGCGACCTTCATGGGCATCCGCCGCCCGGACGGGCGCGTGGCGACGCGCAACTACATCGGCATCATCACCTCGGTGAACTGCTCGGCGCATGTGGCGGAGCTCATCGCCCGGCAGTTCGAGCGCAACCCCATCACCGGCCATGATCCGTTGGAAGCCTGGCCGCAAGTGGATGGTGTGGTGGCGCTGACGCACAAGAGCGGCTGCGGCATGACCATGGACGAGCCGCTGCGCGTGCTGCGCCGCACGCTCGCGGGCTTCGCGCGGCACGCCAACTTCTCCCACGTCATCGCCATCGGCCTCGGCTGCGAGGTCAACCAGCTCGGGCCCATGCTCGAGGAGCAGCGCCTCGCCGGCCGGCTGCGCGCGATGGACATCCAGGACAGCGGCGGGTCGCGTGCGACCGTCCTCAAGGGGATGGACTTCGTGAAGGAGGTTCTGGCCGAGGCCGATGCCGTCCGGCGCGAGCCGGTGCCGGCGAGCGAACTCTGCGTGGCGCTGCAGTGCGGCGGGTCGGACGGGTATTCCGGCATCACCGCCAATCCGGCGCTCGGCGCGGCCTCCGACCTGGTGGTGCGGCATGGCGGCACCGTCATCCTCTCCGAATCGCCGGAGACCTACGGGGCCGAGCACCTGCTCACGCGCCGCGCCGTCTCGCGCGAGGTGGGGGAGAAGCTCGTCGCCATCATGAAGTGGTGGGAGGAGTACACCGCGCGGGAGGGGGCGGAGATGAACGCCAACCCCTCCCCGGGCAACAAGGCGGGGGGCTTGACCACCATCCTCGAGAAGTCGCTCGGCGCCATGGCCAAGGCCGGCACGACCAACCTCGTCGAGGTTTACCGCTACGCCGAGCCGGTTACCGCCAAGGGCTTCGTCTTCATGGACACGCCGGGCTACGATCCGGTCGCGGCGACGGGCCAGGTGGCGGGCGGGGCCAATCTCGTCTGCTTCACCACCGGCCGCGGCTCGGTCTTCGGCATGAAGCCCGCGCCCTCCATCAAGCTCGCGACCAATACCGCGATGTACGAGCGCCTCCGCGACGACATGGACATCAACTGCGGGGAGATCGCGACCGGCGGCGAGACGGTCGAGGCATGCGGGCGGCGCATCTTCGACCTCATGCTGCGCGTCGCCTCGGGCGAGCGGACGAAGAGCGAGGCGATGGGCTTCGGGGCGCAGGAATTCGCGCCCTGGGTGCTCGGGGCGACGATGTGAGCGCGCCGCCCTCTCCGGCCGCGGCGCTCATCGAGGCGGCGCGGCGGCTCGACGCCGCCGGGTTCATGCCCGCGAAATCCGGCAATCTCTCGGTGCGGGAGGAGGGGGGCTTCCTCATCACCCCCGCCGGCCTGCCCTATGCCGAGACCACAGAGGCGGACCTCGTGCGCGTCCTCCCCGACGGGCGGGCGGAGGGGCGGCATCGGCCGTCCTCGGAATGGCGGCTGCACGCGGCCATCTACGCCGCCCGGCCCGAGGCGGCGGCGGTGGTGCACACGCACAGCCCGCGGGCGACGGCGCTCTCCTGCGCGCGGCGCGGCATTCCGCCCTTCCACTACATGGTGCTGCTGGCCGGGGGCGCGGTGCGCTGCGCCGAGCACGCGACCTTCGGCACCGAGGCGCTGGCCCGGAACTGCCTCGCCGCGCTCAAGGGGCGCCGCGCCGCGCTGCTTGCCAATCACGGCGTGGTGGCGATCGGCCCCGGCCTGCGGGAGGCGGTCACGCTGGCGTTCGAGGTGGAGAACCTGGCGGGCCAGTATCTCGACTTGCTCGCGGCCGGGCTGAGGCCGGTGCTGCTCGGCAAGCGCGCCCTGGCCGAGGCGGCGGCGCGGTTCGCGGAGTATGGGCGGGGGTAGCGCCGCCCCCGCGCGGCCGGGCCGCTATGCCACGGGCCCGCGCGTGATGGCGGTGAGCGGGGCGTTGATGCTGCGATAGGTCGCCTCGATGCCCTGGATGCCCATGGCGGCGAGGCGAGCGGCGTGCTTGGCGTGATAGGCCTCGGCCGCGGCGCGGGAGCGGAAGAGGTAGATGCCCCCGGCGCGACCTCCGGCCCTCTCCTCGATCCAGATCTTCCAGAGCAGGTCGGGCTCCGCAGCGATGTCCTCGGCCAGGGCGCGCAGCGCGGCGGCCTGTTCGGGCCCGCCGGGCGGGCGGGCGGGGAAGTCGAAGATGACGATGGTCGGTTCGTCGCTCATCGGCGTCGCTGCTGCTGGCGCGGGGGCGGGGGCGGGGGCGGTTCGAGCTGCCGCTCGATCTCGAGGATGCGGCCGAGGTAGAACTGGAGCTGGCAGGCGGCGCGGTCGGCCGGCGCATTCTCGCCCCGCTCGGGGTCGCTGCCGGCGAAGTCGCAGCGGCGGTCGCGGTAGGCCGCCCAGGCCGCCTGGACCTCGGCGAGCGCGGCGCGCCGGGCCGGGTCCTGCTGGGTCGCGAGCAGCCGTTCCACCGCCCGCTCGAGCCGCGGGGCGATGGCGGCGCGCTGGCCGTCCATGCAGCGGGCGGCGAGGGCGACATCCTGCGAACTGCCCATGCAGGCGCGGATGTTCCGTTCCACCTGCGCGCCGAGGTCGTCCTGGCGGGGCTGCGGGCGCTGCTGCGCCATGGCGAGGCCGGGCGCGAGCAGCACCAGCGCGAGGGCGGGCGCGCGCATCAGGCCGAGGCGACCAGGCGCTGCTGCTGTTCCCCGAGGCCCTGGATGCCGAGCCGCATGACCTGGCCGGGCTTGAGGAAGACCGGGCTCGGCTTCTTGCCGAGGCCGACGCCGGGGGGCGTGCCGGTGAAGATCACGTCGCCCGGATTGAGGGTGATGCACTGGCTGACATAGGCGATGAGCTGCTTGACGCCGAAGATCATGGTGCGCGTCGAGCCGTCCTGCTGGCGCACCCCGTCGACGTCGCAGAACATGGAGAGGTTCTGCGGATCCGGAATCTCGTCCTTGGTGACCAGCCAGGGGCCGAGGGGGGCGAAGGTGTCGAAGCCCTTGCCCTTGTCCCAGGTGCCGCCGCGCTCGGCCTGCCACTCGCGCTCGCTGACGTCGTTGCCGACGGCATAGCCGGCGACGTGGTCGAGGGCGTTCTCCTCGCTCACGTACTTGGCGCGGGTGCCGATGATGACGGCGAGTTCCACCTCCCAGTCGGTCTTCACGCTGCCGCGGGGGATCACGACGTCGTCATGCGGCCCGTTGAGCGCGTTGAGGGACTTGAGGAAGACGATCGGTTCCTTCGGGATGGGCGCTCCGGTCTCGGCCGCGTGGTCGGCGTAGTTGAGGCCGATGCAGACCAGGTTCCTCATGCCCGTCACCGGGGGGCCGAGGCGCGGGGAGCCCTCCACCTTCGGCAGCGAGGCCGGGTCGAGCGCGGCGAGGCGGGCGAGGGAGGCTGGGGAGAGGGCATCCCCGGTGAGGTCGGGAATGACGCCGGAAAGGTCGCGGATGCCGCCTTCGGAATCGAGCAGGCCGGGCTTCTCCTGTCCGGCGGGTCCGTAGCGCAGCAGCTTCATCGTCGTGGTCCTGGCTGGTTCACGGGAGGCGACACCTTGCCAGGGGAAGGCCGCGGCCGGAAGGGCCGCGGCCGCGGCAGCGGTCAGATGCGGCGCGGGGCACCCCGGACATGGCCGAACAGCGCGAAGCCGGCCGCGACGAAGCCGAGGGCGACGGCCTGCTGCGGCGGCATCACGATGGTGCCGTTCCAGATCAGCAGGGCGACCAGCATGGCGAGGCTGCCGAGCGTCATGAAGGCGGGCATCGCCGCCTCGTCCACCATGCCGGCGAGCACGACCGCACCCATCATGGCGAGCAGCGGGACCGCGAGTTCAAAGCCCATGGAAAGCCTCCTTCCGCAGATGACGGTCTCATAGTCACAACGTCCACCCGCCGTCTATGACAATGGCCTGGCCGGTGACGAAGGCGCTCTCCTCCGCCGCGAGATAGACGACGAGGGCGGCGATCTCCTCCGGCGTGGCGAGCCGCCCCATGGCCTGGCGGGCGACGAAGGCGGCGCGCGCGGCCTCCATGGACCCGGCGGCGGCCGCATTCGCCGCGATCCGCTCCTGCAGGGAGGGCGTGTCCACCGTCCCCGGGCAGAGGCAGTTGCAGCGGATGCCCTGCGCCACGTAGTCGGTCGCGATCGACTTCGTCAGGCCGATCACGGCGGCCTTGGTGGTACCGTAGAGGAAGCGGTTCGGCGCGCCCTTCACCGAGGAACAGGCGCTCGACATGTTGATGATCGAACCCGACCGCCGCTCGATCATGCCGGGGAGGAAGGCGCGCGCCAGCTTCCACATCGCCCGCACATTGAGGGCGAAGGCGAAATCCCACTCCTCGTCGGTGCAGGTGAGGACGTTGTTCTGGTGGACGAAGCCCGCGCAGTTGAAGAGCACGTCCACCGGCCCCGTTTCGCGGGCGACGCGCTCGATCGCCGTATCGTCCAGCACGTCGAGCGCGAGATGCGTGATGCCGCGCGCGCCGAGCTCGCCGACCTTGTGCGCGTCGCGGTCGGTGGCGATGACCGCCGCACCCTCCGCCGCCATGGCGAGCGCCGCGGCGCGGCCGATGCCCTGGCCCGCGGCGGTGACGAAGCAGCGCTTGCCTGCGAGGCGTCCTGCCATGGGGCCCCTCCCTCAATGGTTGTGGCGGCTCTCGCCGCGCGTCTCGAGAATGTTGAGGTAGAGGGTCGCGGGCTCGAGGCAGCCGCCGGTGCCGAGGCTGCCGACCATGGAGCGGTAGATCTCCTCCCACGGCGTCTTGTGCAGGAGTTCCGGCGCCTTCCAGGCGGCGCGGCGGGCGGCCAGTTCCTCGGCCGGGATCAGCACGTCCACGCGGCGGGTGTTGAGGTCGATGCGGATGGGATCGCCGTCCTTGAGCAGCGCGAGGCCGCCGCCGACCGCGGCTTCCGGCGAGACATTGAGGATGGAGGGCGAACCCGAGGTGCCCGACTGCCGCCCGTCGCCCATGGTCGGCAGCGCCATCACGCCGCGCTTGAGCAGCGCCGCCGGGGGCTGCATGTTCACCACCTCGGCCGAACCGGGATAGCCCACGGGGCCGCAGTTGCGGATCACCAGCACGGTCTTCTCGTCGATGCCAAGGGCCGGATCCTCGATGCGGGCATGGTAGTCCTCAGGCCCTTCGAAGACCGCGACCTTGCCCTCGAAGACGCCCGGCGGGTCGGAGAGGAAGCGGTCGCGGAAGGCCTTGTCGATGACGCTGATCTTCATGACCGCATTGTCGAACAGATTGCCCGAGAGGACGATGAAGCCGGCGCGCTCCTTCATCGGCCGCGAGAGCGGGCGGATGACCTCAGGGTCGGGCGGGGCGACATCGGCAAGGTTCTCGGCCAGCGTCCGGCCCGTGACGGTCATGACATCGCCGTGCAGCAGCCCGGCCTCGAGCAGCTGCTTCATCACGGCGGGCACGCCACCGGCGCGCCAGAAGGCCTCGCCGAGGAAGCGGCCGGCGGGCTGGCAATCGACCAGCAGCGGAATGTCCGCACCGACGCGCTGCCAGTCCTCGACCGTGTGATCGACGCCCATATGGCGGGCGATGGCGACCATGTGGATCGGGCAGTTGCTGCTGGCGCCGATCGCGCTCGCCACCGCGACCGCATTCTCGAACGCCTTCTTGGTCATGATGTCGGAGGGGCGGAGAGCCTCCTCCACCATCGCCACGATGCGCCGGCCGGTCTCGTAGGCGATCTGGCCGCGCTGGCGGTAGGGGCCGGGGATGGCGGCGCAGCCGGTGAGCGACATGCCGACGGCTTCCGCCAGCGCGTTCATCGACAGCGCCGTGCCCATGGTCGAGCAGTGCCCGACCGAGGTCGCGCTCGCGGCCACCATCTCGATGAAGGTGTCGCGGTCGATCTCGCCGGCGGCGAGCATCCTCCTCGCCTCCCAGACGATGGTGCCGGAGCCGGCGAGCCGCCCCTTCCACCAGCCGTCCAGCATCGGCCCGCCGGAGAGCACGATGGCGGGGATGTTGACGGTCGCAGCCCCCATCAGCATGGCGGGCGTGGTCTTGTCGCAGCCCGTGGTCAGCACCACGCCGTCGATCGGGTAGCCGTGCAGCACCTCGACCAGCGAGAGGTATTGCAGGTTGCGATCGAGCGCGGCGGTCGGGCGCTTGAGCGTCTCCTGGATCGGGTGGACCGGAAACTCGAGCGGCACGCCGCCGGCATCGCGGATGCCGGCCTTCACGCGTTCGGCGAGTGCGATGTGGTGCCGGTTGCAGGGCGCGATGTCGGACCCCGTCTGGGCGATGCCGATGATCGGCCGGCCGGACTGCAGCTCGCCGCGCGTCATGCCGAAATTCAGCATGCGCTCGAGATAGAGCGAGGTCATGCCCGGATCCTGCGGGTCGTCGAACCAGCGCTGGCTCCTCAGCCGGAAGGATCGTCTGGTCTGGTCGTCCGCTGCCATGGCGCTTCCCCTTCTTGCCGGCGGGAGCCTGGGCGGGGCGCGCCGGGCCTGTCAATCGGCGGGCGGCCGCGCCCTCAGGCCGCCGGCGCCTCCTCGAGGAAGCCCTGCACGGTCTGGAAGAGGGTGCCGCGGTTGCGTTCCATCATGATGCTGTGCGTGCCCTCCCCGAGCAGCACGAGGCGCTTGCCGGGGCTGTTGACGAGCAGCGGGAAGATCGCGACGGCCATCGCCGGCGGCGTGTCGCGGTCCCATTCGGCGGTGACGAGCAGCGTCGGGGCGGTGACCCTCCCGGGGTCCCAATAGGGGCGCCCGGCCTCGGCGTATTCGCGGCTGTCGAGCAGCACCCCGTTCGGCGCGCGCAGGACCGAGGGGTTGCGGCGCAGGCCTTCGGGGTCGGTCGCCCATGTCACGCCGGCCCAATGCTCGAACCAGCCGGGGGGAATGAGGCCGGCCCGCTTCGCCTCGGGCACGCCGGCGAGCCAGCGCTCCCGCGCCGCCGCCTGGGTCACCAGGCGATAGGCGCCCAGACGCGCGCCCTTTCCGGCGGCGGCGGGGCTCGCCCCCTCCCGCAGCCAGGGCGGCGCGATCAGGACCAGGCGTTCCACCGCGCCGGGGTTGTCGGCGGCGAAGCGGCCCATCAGCGTCGCCCCCCAGGACCAACCCATGTGGATCAGCCGCGGCAGGTTCCTGTGGGCGCGAATGAAGGCGGCGACGGCGGCGATGTCGGCGAGCGCCGTCTCCCCCCGCACCAGCGGCGGGTTGGCCTCGGGCGGCTCGGCCATCTCGGGCGGGCGGGTGCTGCGGCCATAGCCGCGGATGTCCATGCACCACACGTCGAAGCCGCGCGAGGCCATGTAGTCCATCCAGGACAGGCCGCCGAGCGGCAGGTCGAAGGTGGTATGCGCCGGATAGGTCGCGCCATGGACGAAGAGCAGCGTGCGCGCCGGCACGAAGGCGGCCATCGACTCCGAGCGCTTGTTGCGCACGAACACCTCGATCCCCGCATCGCCGGTCGGGATCATGTATTCCTCGGTGACTAGGCTCGGGGCCTGGGCGGCGGCACCGCTCGCGAGGAGCGGCGCGGCGATCGGGGCGGCGATCAGGGCGCGTCGGTGCATGGCGGCCTCCGGCTTCGGTTCCGGGCTGTGATAGCGCGGGCGGGCGCCGCGCGCACGGAGGGGAATGGCAGGCGGCGGATGGCGCCGGGGAAGGCGCGGCTCGGGGGGGGAGTTGCGGGGCGGCGGTCAGCCGGCCCCCCTCTGCCCGGCGAAGAGGCCGCGCGCGATCACGAGGCGCTGGATCTCGGAGGTGCCGTCGAGGATGCGCAGCACGCGCGCATCGCGGTAGAGACGCTCGACGGCGCTGCCCTGCATGTAGCCCTCCCCGCCATGGACCTGCAGCACGCGGTCGGCGACGCGGCCGAGCGCCTCGGTGGCGAAGAGCTTCGCGGCGGCCGCCTCGGCCGGGCGCAGCGTGCCGGCATCGCGCGCGCGGGCGAGTTCGAGCGCCATGCAGCGGGCGGCGAGCGCCTCCGCCGCGCTGTCGGCGAGCAGCGCCATGATCACCGGCTGTTCGGCGAGGGGCCTGCCGAACTGGCGGCGGCCGAGCGCATGGGCGCGGCCTTCCGCGATCAGGCGCTCCATCAGCCCGGCCGAGAGCGCGGCGAGATGGAGCCGCACCTTGTCGAGGCCGGCGAGCGCCAGTTTCAGCCCCTCGCCCTCGGCGCCGACGAGGGCATCGGCGGGGAGGCGGACGTCGTCGAACACGATGTCGGCGACGAGGGCGCCGCGCATGCCCATCTTCCCCTGGGCGGGCCCGATGCGCACGCCCGGTGTCGCGGGGTCGAGGACGAAGGCGGAGATGCCGCCCGCGCCGTCCCCGCCGGCGCGGGCCATGACCATCAGCATGCCGGCCTCGGGGGCGTTGGTGACCCAGCGCTTGCGGCCGGTGAGCACCCAGCCCTCGCCCGCGCGGCGGGCGGTGGTGGCAAGCGCCGCGGCGTCGGAGCCGGCCCCGGGTTCGGAGAGGCAGAAGCCGGCGATGCGCTCCCCGCGCGCGAGGTCGGGCAGCCAGCGGGCCTTCTGCGCCTCGGTGCCGGCGCTGAGCAGGATCTGCGCCGCTCCACCCGAGTTCAGCGCATAGACGGCGCGATAGGCGGGGGCGGCGCGGCCGAGCACGAGCATCAGCTCGGCCTCCTCCTCCATCGTCAGGCCGAGGCCGCCATGGGATTCGGGGATCGAGATGCCGAACAGGCCATGGGCGCGGAGCGCGGCGCGGGCTTCCTCGGGCATGCGGTCCTCGGCGTCCATCCGCGCCTCGGCCGGGATCAGGACCTCCTCGACCAGGGCGCGGGCGGCGGCGAGGCGGGCGGCGTGGGCCGCGGGGTCGCGGATCATGGGGCCTTCCTCCCGCGCCTGCGCGTTCAGTCGCTGTCGGGCGGGATGACGTTGGTGTTCAGCCCTTCCACCAGCACGTCGCGCATCGTCTCGGCGGATTTCAGCCGGATGTCGTCCCACGCCTCCGGCGTGTGGAAGGCGATGTGCGGGGTGACGATGAGCCGCCCGGCGAGCCAGTCCTCCCTGTCGCGGTAGGCGCGCAGCAGGGACGGGATGGGCTCCACGGGCGGCTCGACCGGCAGCACGTCGAGCCCCGCGCCGGCGATGTGGCCGTCGCGGAGCGCGCGCTCCAGCGCCTCGATGTCGAGGATCGGTCCGCGCGCGGTGTTGACGACGATGGCGTTCTGCGGCAGCAGGCGGAGCTCGCGCTCGCCGATCAGGTTGCGCGTCCGCCGCGTGAGCGGGCAGTGGATGGAGAGCACGTCGGCCTCGCCGAGCAGCTCCTCGAGCGTGCGGCAGCGCGCGACGCCGAGGGCGCGGTCGGCACCATTCGGCAGGAAGGGGTCGAAGAAGGCCACGCGCCAGCCGAAGGCCCTGGCGCGGAGCGCGGCGGCGGTGCCGATGCGCCCGAGGCCGAGGATGCCGAAGGTCTGCCCCTCCTGCCGCCGCACCGCCGGATGGGGCAGGACGCCCCAGCGCGCCGGGGCGGGGCCGCGCTGGGTGTCGTGGTAGAGGGTGAGGCCGCGGCGCAGCGCCAGCGCCATCAGCACGGCGAACTCCGCCACTTCCTGCGTGCCGTAGTCGGGCACGTTGCAGACCTTGATGCCGCGCGCGGCCGCCGCGGCGCGGTCCACGCGGTCGTAGCCCACACCCATGCGGAGGATGACGCGCAGCTTCGGAAAGCGCGCGATCTGCTCGGCCGGCACCGCCATGCGCAGCGTCATCAGCGCATCCGCCTCGGCGCAGAGTTCGTCCGGCAGTTCGGCGAGGGAGGACCGGCACGCCCCGCGCAGGATGCGGACGGAGGGGCCCATGATCCGCTGCTCGAGCACGGTGTCGGGATAGAGCCCCTCAGGCTCGAGCACGGTCAGGGTCACGGCGTCTCCTCCGCTCGGTGGCGGGGC
>Ga0272446_1004144_pt1 | contig 17439 bp, 12 predicted proteins | sample YNPCB0061_FD_194587 | JGI IMG/M metagenome (GOLD analysis project Ga0272446, IMG submission 194587) | Hot spring microbial mat communities from Yellowstone National Park, WY, United States - YNP-CB-006-1 | ecosystem: Environmental > Aquatic > Thermal springs > Hot (42-90C) > Sediment | place... | reverse complement strand
CAGGCTGCCTCCCTTTTGCCAAAATGGGGCGAGACCGGCCATGCTGCGTAACCTGCTGCTGTACCTCTCCACTCACAGGCAGCTCAGGTCTTGGATGGAAACGGCCTCTCTCGCCTCGCGCCTCACCAGCCGGTTTATCGCCGGACATACCCTGCCGGAAGCCCTCGGCGTCTGCAAGCGCCTGAACGAGGAGCACTTCCTGGTCACACTAGATCACCTAGGCGAGAGCGTCACCTCCCCCGAAGAGAGCGAAACCGCCCGCGATGCTTACCTAGAGTCGCTCAAAAGCATCCGAGCCGCTGGGCTGTCTTCCACCGTATCGCTCAAGCTTAGCCAGCTTGGTCTCGCCATCGACACCGAACTGTGCCGCGCCAACCTCGAACCGGTTGTGCGTCTGGCTGCGGAACTAGGGAGCGGAGTGGAGATCGATATGGAATCCAGCCCCTATGTAGATCGAACTCTGGCTTTGGTCCGGGAAATGCATGTCCGATATGGCTGCGTGCGTGCTGTGCTCCAGGCTTACCTCTACCGCACCGAGGCCGACGCCCGGGCGCTGTGCCGGGAAGGCATCCCCGTGCGGTTGTGCAAAGGAGCCTACAAAGAGCCGCCCAACGTGGCCTATCCCCGCAAGCGAGCGGTCAACGCCAGCTTCCTGCGCCTGGCGGCGTTCCTGTTGGAAAACGGCAACCACCCCGCCATCGCCACGCACGACCCCAAGATGATCCGAGCGGCTATCGAGCAAGCCGGACGCCTTCGACTTCCGCCCGATCGCTTTGAGTTCCAGATGCTGTACGGCATCCGGCGCGACTTGCAGACTAAGCTGGTCTCGCAAGGCTATCGCGTAAGGTTGTATATCCCTTACGGCGTCGCGTGGTATCCCTACTTCATGCGGCGCTTGGCCGAACGCCCAGCCAACCTGTTGTTTCTGCTGAAGAATCTATTCCGCCCATGAACGGTTCGCTCCTAAGGACCCGCCAGAGACGAATATTAGGCGAAGGTCGACCACACACCAGATGCCAGTGGGACATCGGGCGCTAGCGTACCCACCGAGGACGAAAATGACAAGCTGTGGCTGATCTGGAAGGAGAGCGGGAATCGGCGAGTCGTTCGGCAGCCCAGCGGTTGGCCCTCCATGACCGGCGGGCGCGGGCTAAGCTCCCGGGCGGTGCGCGAAAGGGGAACCTAAGCGCACTGGGGGGAATCCAATAGTAAGGATGAAATACTGGGCTTGGTTCGCGGCGAAACTCACGGCTGCGGGCGCTGTCCTCGCTCTCGTGTGGTGGGCGATGTCCGCTTGGATTCCGGAATCGCCGGATGCCCGTTTCTATGGAGAGCACTACGACCATCCGCGTTATATTCATGACCTGCCTTGGGCTTTTGCTTTGATCTTCTTCGGTTTGCTGGCCCTGGGTTTGCTTTGGCTGGCTATCTGGGACCAGCGGCGCCGCTGCCGCACCTGCTTGCACAAGCTGATAATGCCCGTCGAAGTCGGCTCTTGGGCGCAATTCCTTGAATTAGGCCCCCCGCGCATTGAATACATCTGCCCGTACGGACATGGAACCCTGCAAGTGCCTGAAGTGCAGGCGTCGTTTAACGAACCGGAAAGCTGGCGCGAAAACGAAGATATCTGGACGGAGTTGTCCAGGTGAGCGGGAGCGCGATCGAGCGGCAACGCCCCGGCGTGCGAAAATGAGTCAGTAGTGGGTGCGCGAGTTCACACGCCGCGGCGATCGCTCCTGCTCCGGTTGCTGATGCACCCGGCGGGTAAGGTCTTGCTGGCTGTATTCACCGCAATTCTGTTGACGGGCGTAGGGGTTTTCACCTTCGCCTATGTGAAGTACGCCCGCATGATCGAGGAGAAACTCTCGGCCGGGCCTTTCCCCAACACCGCCATGCTGTTCGCCGCTCCCCGCACGCTTACCCTGGGCGATGAAGCCTCCACTGAAGAAATCGTAACTCAGTTGCGGCGTAGCGGTTACAGCGAGTCCCACAGTAACCGCATGGGTTGGTACCGGCTGCGCGAGGACGGCATCGAGATTTTTCCGGGACCCGACTCCTATTTCGACCAGGAGGCGGGGGTCGTCCAAATCAAAGACGGCCGGGTGGCGCGCATCATCTCGTTGCGTGACAACACTGAACGCACCCAGTACATGCTCGAGCCGGAGCTGATCACCAACCTGTTCGACCGCAAACGCGAAAAACGCCGCTTGGTCCGCTATGCGGACATTCCGAAAGTGATGGTTAACGCCGTCATCGCCGCCGAGGATAAGCGTTTTTTCCAGCACGCCGGTTTCGACCCCTTGCGCGTCATCAAGGCCGCTTATGTGGATATGCGGTACGGCTACTACCGCGAAGGCGCCTCCACTTTGAGCATGCAGATCGCCCGCGGGTTTTTCCTGACCCCGGAGAAGACTTGGAAGCGTAAGTTCGCTGAGGTCCTGATCACCCTCCAACTCGAACAGAAACTCACCAAGGAAGAGATTTTCGAGTATTACGCCAACCACGTTGACTTAGGCCGCCGGGGCAGTTTTTCGATCCGTGGTTTCGGCGAAGCATCGCAAGCCTATTTCGGAAAAGACCTCAGCCAGATCACGCTGGCGGAGGCTGCCACGCTCGCCGGACTCATTCAGAAGCCCAGCTACACCAATCCATTCCGCTGGCCTGAGCGCGCCAAAGCCCGGCGCAACGTCGTGCTGGCGCTGATGAAGGAAAACGGGTTCATTTCCGAACAAGATTACGCCGAAGCTGCGTCCGCGCCGCTCAATGTCGCCCGCGGCGCCGTGGAAGCCACCGATGCCCCGTACTTCGTGGACCTGGTCAACGACGAATTGCAGGACCGCTTCGAGGGCCACGATTTTCAAACCAAGTCTTACCGCGTCTACACCACGCTCGACCTTAACCTCCAAAGAGCCGCCGCCGAAGCCGTCCGCATCGGCTTGCAGGAGGTGGACAAGCTGATCGAGCCGCGGCGCAAGCGCGACAAGAATTATCCGGAAGCTCAGGTGGCGCTGGTCGCCTTGGACCCCCGCACGGGAGAGGTCAAGGCTTTGATCGGCGGGCGCAACTACGGCGTCAGCCAGTTGAACCGCGCCGTGGCCAAGCGGCAGCCGGGCTCCGCTTTTAAGCCTTTCGTCTACGCCGCCGCGTTGAGCAGCGCTTTAGAGGACGGCGCCAAACCCATTACGCCGCTCACCCAGCTCGTCGATGAACCCACCACCTTCTGGTTCGACGGGCGATCCTACGAACCCAATAATTTCGGCGGCAAGTTTTTTGGAACGGTGACCCTACGCGAGGCCATCTCCAAATCTCTGAACGTCCCCACCGTGAAGGTGGCCGAAATGGTGGGTTACGAACGCGTGGCCGAGCTGGCCAAGCAGGCGGGCATGAACCCCGACATTAAACCCACCCCCGCCGTGGCGTTAGGCGCTTACGAAGTGACTCCCATCGAAATCGCGGGCGCTTACACCGTCTTCGCCAACCAGGGAGTGTATTGCAAGCCGAGCTTCATTAAGTTCATCCGCGACGTCAACGGCGCTCCCATGTACGAGCACAAGCCGCTCCGCCGCAGCGTCCTGGATCCCCGCGTGGCCTACATGATGGTCAGCATGCTGGAAGAGGTCCTGCGCAGCGGGACGGGCGCGGGCGCCCGCGCCCGAGGCTTCCTGCTGCCGGCAGCCGGAAAAACCGGCACTTCTCACGACGGCTGGTTTGCGGGCTTCACTTCCAACCTCATCTGCGTCGTTTGGGTGGGTTTCGACGACAACCGGGAATTGAAGCTCGAAGGCTCCAGGTCTGCTCTTCCTATCTGGACCGAGTTCATGAAGCGCGCTCATACCTTCCGGGAGTACCGCAACGTGAGCCAGTTCACCGCGCCGGACGGCGTAGTGGCTGTCGAGATTGACCCTACGACGGGAGCCCTGGCTGCGGCTGGCTGCCCCACCACCCGCGTGGAGATCTTCATCGCCGGCACTCAACCGGTCGAAGTCTGCCGCCTGCACGGCAGCGGCGCCACGCGCGTGGCCGGCTGGGAAACCCCCAGTGTTCCTCCCTCGGGCGGCCAAGCCTCCAGCCCTTCGAACGAAGCCGAAGAGAAAACCCGTACGGTAGTTGTGGCCAAGCGGCCCAAGCGCGCCGCCGAGGCGCCCCCGCCCGAATCGCCGCCCCAGCCTAAGCCCCCCGAAAAGCGAGGCTTTTTCGACCGCCTCCGCAGCATCTTCCGCTAACGCCGCGCAGCTTCGATATCCTCCCAGCGGTAAAACAAAAAGTTCTTGCCCCCGCTGTTCATCGCGATAAGCACTCCGGCAGGGAATTTCGGACCCAAGGCTGCGGCAGTGGCGTCAAGACCGTCGGTGGCGTCGGCGCCCCCTCGAATGACCCCCAGCACCCGGCTGTGGTCGTGCGGGTTGCCGGGCGCGCCCGCGCGCGGGAACAAGTGATAGGCGCTGTTTCCAGCTATTTGTTCGGTGCAAATCACATACCCTGCGCCGCCAGGCTGGGCGTAAATGGCGATGCCCTCGCGGTTGCCTTTGAAGCCGGTTGTGGCGAAGCGCGCCAGTTCGCGATTCGGCTCCGGCGCTTCAGGATCGGCGGCGTACTTGCGAATGCTGTCGTCTTCATCGGCGTAGTACACATAGCCGAGTTCGTCGTCCACCGCCACCGCCTCGATTTCCGCCCGGCCGCTGAAGGCGCCGAATTCGCGTGCCTTCTCACCCCGGATCTTGCCGCCGGCTTCTAGAAGGCGGTATTGCCAAAGGTAGCTGCCCGAAGGCCCGCTCTTACGGCTGACGATGGCGAATACGGCGCCGTCCCGGGGACGTTTGTATAGCGCAATGCCCATGGGCTGGCTCCTCTCGCCTGTCTCGCCTTCAAAAACCGGAACGGCGCCGATCTCATCGACTCCAGATCCGTCCTCCCGAACCCGGTACACCCGCAACCGGCTGCGCAGGCGCTCGGTCACCACCACGATATCCACCGCTTTGCCGCCCGCAAGGAATCCGTACTCGACATCCACATTATTCGGCCGGTCCAAGCCGTCCACTGTCTGCCGGATCTGTCCGTCCAGATCGAAAACCACCAGCGCCCCGCGCGGAGCTTTGACTTTGTTCGTGCCAAAGACCAGACTCGCCGCCGCATCGCGAGGATTCACCCAAATCGCCGGATCGTCGGCATCATCCGTCACCGGCGCTGTGGCGATCGCCGGGCGGATCTGAGCAGCCGGCACTTCCACCCGTTTCTCACGCGCACAACCAGGCAGCAAAGCGCAAAATCCCGCCAGGACTAACCAACCATTCCGCCGCATTCCGCCAAACACCAGTGAACCTCCAAATGTGAGATTAACTGAGAACCGCCACTTCGTGGTCTTCAATTCTCGGCACGGTAAACTCCACCCACCCGTCCTTCACTGTGCCGGGAGAAGCTACCCCGCTCACCAAAAGCCGCACGGCGCCCGTCTTGGCGTCCGGCGGCAGCTTCACGCGAACCCGATAGGGCCCCATAGGCGTCAGTTCGTCAATCGGCGCGCGCCAAGTTCCCGCCGAAACGAGATTGACCAAGTGCAGAATGACCCGCCCCGGCTGGCGGTAGAGCATGCAGTCCAAAAACCCCCGCCCCCTGACTTCCAGCGGGATGCGCCCGCCCGCCGCCCAGCGGATTAAAATCTCAAGCAGGCGCGCGTGATCGGGCAGGTTCTCGCGGTAGTAACGCCGGTCGATATCGGCGGCAAGAAAAGCAATGCGCCCGCCCGCCGCGTGCGTGCTTTCGACCAGCGCCGCCATATCCGTCTTTTCCACTCGCATCCACGCTGTCTCAGGCGGATAGACCGGAAACGGGGGAATAAAGGTCAACCGCACAGTGGCGTCCGGTTCCACGTGGAGCTTTTCTAGCATCCCGCCGAACGGCAAAATGGCGGTGTCCTGAAACCAGCCGGCCTCCGGCGCCAAGCGCAGATAAGTGTGGTAAGACTCCGTAGCCCATCGTTTCTCCGGAGAACCCGCCCAAGCGTGCGCCCGGAAAACGTCCGCCAGCGCGAAGTCCGGCCGCCGGTCGCCCCACTCGTCATAGAGCGTGCTGACGCCCGTAGCCACCAAAGAGCCGCCGCGATTCACGTAACGGCGCAGCGCCGCCGCCTGCGCATCGCTCACCGCCGCCAAGTTCGGCAGAATCAAAACCGCCATGTCCGCGCCGTCCCGCTCGATGTCATCGGCGTGAATGGGAACGTATGGAATGCGCGCCTTCACCAAGGCTTGCACCATGCCCCGGTAGGGCGCCTCCACCAGGTCGCCGCTTGCATGGCGGCCATAATAATCCATGTTCCGCTGGGACCACACTACGCCCACCGCGACATACGGCCTGCGGTTCACCAGGTATTGCTGATGCGCCTCGTGCCAGCGCATCAGGGGCTCGATGGTCTTGTATGCGCGGCGGTCTTCGTGAAACGCGCCCACATGGTGCCACCACGGTTGGATGCCGCCGGCGAAGCCTTCCACAGCCCACATCCGCACCTCCGCCGCCGGTTTCGCCGACAGCCGGAAGGACTGGCGTCCAGCTTGGTACAGAGCCGTGCTTTCGGGAATCAGTTTGTCCCAACCCAGCACGCCGTGAATCAGCCTGCCCGCGTCCGAGTTCTGCTGAAACGATCCCTCATGACGCCACTGGTGGTCCAGCATCACGATGTCCGCCCTCCGGCAGATCTCGCGGTAGTCGCGGAACGTGCGGCACTGCGTGGCGAGCGACCCGCTCAACATCCCGCTCCAAATGCAATCCTTGCCGCCTGCGGCTTTCGTCACCCGGTTGTTGAGCTCCCAGATTTCGATGCGCCGCGCGTAGCTCCACTCCACCCATTTGCGAAACGCCGGGTCGTCCCAGTCCGGCCTCTTGGGCAGCGTCAAATGCGCCGCATCCCGGAAACGGCGGGCGCAGTTTCCACAAAAACAGATGCTATCCCGCCCCAATCCGGCCCAACTGTTGTCGGTGACGCCCTCCGGACGGGACCGCTCGATGATTTCGCGCAGAATCTCCGGCAGGTACTCGCTGTAATAGCCGCTGTTGATGCAAGCCACGTACTTGTCGGCTGCCCGGTAAGGCTTGCCGGATGCGTCCACCGCGAACCAGTCCCGGTGCGCGCGGTAGAACTCCTCCGAAGCCCGGTTCGAGTCCATGCGCGCCAAAACCACCAGCCCGTCGGCGTGCGCCGCCTCCGTCAGCTCACCGAACAAGTCGCGGTCGTGAAGGTATTGGGCGCGGTAATGCAACGGATGCCTGCTGGGATAGTAGGCTACGATGCCTCCCGCATTGATGATGACCCCTTGCACCCGCGTCCGCTTCCAATAGGCGCGCCAAAACGGGATATCGTAACGCTCGGGATCCCTTTCGGTGATGTTGGTTTGCCCCCACCGCAAAGTGCGCCGGTACCACGGAACCTCGCCAGTCCGCGCCGCCCGCGTTGCTCCCGCCGTGGCAGCTCCGCCCTGCGCCAAAAACCTCCTTCGCGTCACCATCGCCCGCCCTCTCCCTTTCGCTCACAACGCCCAATGTACAGACTGGTGGACGAAAAGCCGCGGCCCCAAGCTCGCTCTCCCGCGCCGCCTTAACCGACGTATGATACCGCAGCCTGCTACATCACTTCCTTCAAAGGCTTCCAGGGGCGGTTTTGCGACTCCGCCACCGCCGGATACGTGATGTGCCCGCCATAGGTGTTGACGCCCTCCGCCAAAGCGGGACTCTCCGCGCAAGCTTTAGCCAGCCCTTTGTTAGCCAGCGCCAGCAAATACGGCAGCGTGGCATTGGTTAGCCCCACGGTCGAAGTGTGAGGGACCGCCGCCGGCATGTTCGAGACGCAATAGTGCAGGACATCGTCCACAAAATAGACCGGCTTGGTATGTGTGGTGGGCTTCGAGGTTTCAAAGCAGCCGCCTTGGTCGATGGCGACATCCACCATCACCGAGCCGGATTTCATCCCCGCCAGCATCTCCCGCCGGACGAGCTTGGGCGCCGCCGCGCCGGGGATCAACACCGCCCCGATCACAAGATCGGCCAGGCGTAAGGACTCGCTGATGGTCCAAGAATTCGAAGCCAGCGTGGTCACTTGGCTGCGGAAAATTTCATCGAGCTGCCGCAAGCGGTTCAAGTTCTTGTCGATGATGGTCACATGCGAGCCTAGCCCCACCGCCATCGTCGCCGCATGCAAACCCACCACCCCGCCGCCAATGATGACCACATTCGCCGGGGCTACTCCCGGTATGCCGCCCAGCAGGATGCCGCGCCCGCCGTTCGGCCGCTCCAGGTATTGCGCCCCCACCTGAACCGCCATCCGCCCGGCCACCTCGCTCATCGGCGTCAGCAACGGCAGCGAACCGTCCGCCTCCCGGATGGTCTCGTACGCTACCGAATTCACCCGCTTCAAAACCAGTTGTTCGGTGAGTTCGGGCAGCGGCGCCAAGTGGAGGTAGGTAAATAGCACCAGCCCCGGCCTCAGAAACTCGTACTCGGCCGGCTGCGGCTCCTTCACCTTTACCACCAAATCCGCTCGCCCCCATGCCTCAGCGGCGCTTGCAACAATCTCCGCGCCCGCCGCCGCATACTCCTCATCCGGGAAAGAGCTGGCTTTACCCGCCCCGGTCTCCACCAGCACCTCATGGCCCGCTTCCCTCAGCGCGGTAACGCCGCTGGGAACCAGCCCGACCCTGGTTTCATGGTCTTTGATTTCCTTCGGAACTCCGATTCTCATTGTCTGGCCTCACTTGTGCGGTTACACTGCGTTTCGGACCCAGCCCCAGCGCAATCAGCGTCAGCGCATCCAGCTTCCCGGTCGCATTCAGGTTTTGCTCCTGCTGGAAACGGCGCAACGCCGCCACCGACTCCGGACCCCACACGCCGGTAGGCGGTGGAGTCAAATACCCGCGGTCGATCAAGGCCTGCTGGATTTCTTTATTGCGCTCCGGAGTTGGTTCCTGTTGCCCCCTGGGAGCGGACGGCCGGGCAGCGCGCTTCTTGCCCGCCGTGCTCCTGTGCTTCGCGGCGCTCGAACTTTTCGAAGCCGTCGATCCTGTTTTCTTAGATGAAGCGGTGGCCGCCTTCTTGGGAGCCGAAACGGTCTTCTTGGCTGTGCTTGTGGTCTTGCCGGACGTGCTGGCAGCCGTTTTCTTCTGCGGAGTGCTTACGGCCGCTGCCTTCTTCGCCGGAGCCTTAGTATCAGCGGCCGAAGAGTCTCTCGCCCCGCCGATCAGGCCCATGATCGCCGCCGCCGCCAGGAAGGGTAGGACCCGGTGGATCACGCCTTCTCAGTCTAGCAGGCTTTACTTGGCCGGGAGAGTGCCGGCTAAGAACATTCCTTGCCACTGCGTCTGGCGTCCCCGTCCGCCCATGCCCGTCATCGGGCGCATGATGCGGAACGCCACCGCGTCGCCCGGCTTCAGAGAGCTTTGGATGCGCCGCACATCGTCGGTAGAGGACACCGGCTGCCGGTTGATCGAAACGATGACGTCATTCGGCCGCAAGCCGATCTCCTCAGCAAAGGAATCCGGTTCGACCCGGGTCACCAGCACGCCCCGCTTGTCTTCAAACCCCTTGCTCTCCTTCTCCGCATCCGAGAAGTTCTTGACGTAAATGCCGAACTTGGCTTCTGTATCGTCGCGAGCCGGCGGTTCCTCGGGAGCGCTGCCCCGGATCCGCGGGTTGTTCGCAAACACCAGCGCGCGGTCGCCGATGATCACTTTCTTGTCTAACTTCTGACCTCCGCGGTCCACCGTAATCACCACCTCGGTGCCCACCGGCGTGTCGGCTACCCGCGCCACCAAATCATCGCCATCCTTAATCGGCTTCCCATTCATGGCGATGATGACGTCTTCAGGCTTGATGCCCGCCTTTTCAGCCGGACCGCCCGGCTCGACGCTCTCGACCAGCACACCGTGCGTCAGCCCTAAAGCTTTTAATACCTCCGGCTTCTCGTTCTTGGACCAGCTCACGCCGATCGAGCCGCGCGTCACTCGCCCCGTCTTGATCACTTGGTTGTACACCCGGACCGCGGTATTGATCGGCAAAGCGAAACCGATGCCCTGATACCCGCCGCTCTGCGTGGCGATGGCCGTGTTCACGCCGATCACCTCGCCCCGGATGTTCAGCAGCGGACCCCCGCTGTTGCCTGGATTGATGGCTGCGTCCGTCTGGATGAACCGCTGAAACTGCTGCGCACCCGGCACATCCCGCCCCGTAGCGCTGATGATGCCCGCTGTCACCGAAGCTTCGAGCCCGAAAGGCGAGCCGATGGCCACCGCGTAGTCACCCACCTGCACGCCGTCCGAATTCCCGATCTTCACCGGCTGCAACGGGCGCCCGGTATCCACCTTGATCACCGCAATGTCGGTCTCCCGGTCGAATCCGATCACTCGCGCCTTGTATTCGGTCCGGTCCCCGGGGATCTTCACTTTGATGTGATCGGCGCGCTCAATCACATGATGGTTGGTGATAATGTACCCGTTCTTATCCACAATGAAGCCCGAACCGGTCGCTTCCTGCCGGAAGGGACGCATCGGCATCTCGCCGAACGGACCCTGGAAGAAGCGGCGGAACGGCGCCATCAGGTCATCTTCCTCGTCCTCCTCCCGCTGCTGCTTCTTCTTCCCGCCCCGGGACGTCCGCGGCGTGTAGTCGGTGGTGATGTTCACCACCGACGGCTCCACCTGCTTGGCGAGCTTTGTGAATTCGCTGGGCAGCGTCGAAGGGCTGGGTATGGTAAGCGGGCTGGCGTCCGGCGCCACCGCTTGCCCTTTCGCCGACGTGACCTGCGTCCCCACCAAGGTTCCGATCAGGATCCCCACAGACAGCGTGAACAGGATCAGGCTGACGCTCAGCCAGCGATTATGACGCATCAAACCACGTAAATTCATCGAGTTGGTCCCTCCCTGGGGCAACGCTTCTATCTTCGATTATAACGAGCCGGACCGCCCAACCGGCAATTTCGCCACGCTCTGACCCGCCGCGATACAATGATGCCCATGACTTGGCACGCCATTCCTATCGCTTTACTCGCCGCCGGCGCGCTTCTGGTGAGCCGCCCGCCCGATATTCCTTTTGAAAAGCATACGCTCGATCTGGGCGCCAACGAAACCTGCGCCTTCGCCGACATCAACGGCGATGGAAAGCTCGACATTGTCTCCGGCGAGAACTGGTATGAGGCGCCGGGCTGGAAAAAGCGCAAGTTCCGCGACCTGCCCTTCACCAACAACTACATCGACGTTTTCAGCGACCTGCCCATCGATGTCGACGGCGACGGCGCCATCGACATCGTCTCCGCCTCCTGGTTCTCCCGGAAGATCTCCTGGTGGCAGAACCCCGGCAAGCGCGGAGGCGAATGGAAAGAGCACCCCATCGAAACCTGCTGCAACACCGAATTCGCCTTCCTGGTCGACCTGGACAACGACGGCAAAGCGCGCGAGCTGCTGCCGCAATTCGGCGGCAAGTCCCCTCTGGCCTGGTACGAGCTTAAGGGCGGCCAGTGGATCAAACACATCGTCGCCGAACAGGGTTTCGGCCACGGCATCGGCGCCGGCGACGTCAACGGCGACGGGCGCAACGATATCCTCACCCCCAAAGGCTGGCTGGAAGCGCCCGCCGACCCCCGCGGCAAATGGACCCTGCACGCCGACTTCGACTTGGGCTCCACGGGATTCCTACATGTGCTCGACATCAACGGCGACGGTCGCAACGACATCCTCGGCGGCATGGCGCACGATTACGGCATCTTCTGGCTCGAACAGTTGCCCGGCGGCAAGTGGGCCAAACGCATGATAGACGAAAGCTGGTCCCAGCCCCACGCCATCACGCTCGTGGACCTGAATGGCGACGGGCGTCTGGATATTGTCACCGGCAAGCGCTACATGGCCCACAACGGCAAGGATCCCGGCGAACGCGAACCCCTGGGCGTCTATTGGTACGAGTACGTGAAATCCCCCGACGGCAAGCGCATCGAATGGGTGCGCCACATCATCGATTACGGCACGCGCACCGGCGGCGGCATGCAGATCGCGGTGGCCGACCTCGACGGCGACGGCGATTTGGACGTCGCCACTCCGGGCAAAAGCGGCCTCTTCCTGTTTGAAAACCTCACCAAACGGCCGGCGCGCAAAAAATAGCCGCGCCCCAGGTCACTGGCCGCGCTTGGCCAACACTTCGCGCGCGTTCTCCACCAGCGCCTTGGCCTTGGGCATGGACTTGATCGCCTGCGCCACCTCCCGGTCGTACTGAATGGCCAGGCGGTCCGCTTCGTCCTTGCCGAAAGCGGTCAGCACCACGTCAATGTGCAGCCGTTCTTTCATCCAATCCCGGTTCACCGTGAAATCCGCTTCGCTGAACTCGATCTTGTTGGCCAGCAACCACTCGTGAAACTCAGTTAAAAAGCTCTCATCCGGCCGCCAGTCGCGCTGGAACTTTGGTTCCTTGGCCCCGAAGTACCACGCCACAAACCGCGCCGTAGCGTCGGCTTGCCGTAACGCCGTCTGAAACGCGTTCAGCTTCTGCGGCTCGAACTTCTCGTCCGGCGTGATGCCCCCGCCACCGTACACCGTGCGCCCGCTGTCCGTCGTTCGCACATCGTTGGGATTGCGCGCCGCCGTCTCCTTGCGGCTGTAATAGTCGAAAAACGAAATGTGCGAATAATCGCGCTGAATGAGCCTGCCGCTGGGCGTGTAATACTTCGCCGTGGTCAGCAGCAAAGCCGTGTCGCCCGATAGCGGAAACTGTGACTGCACCAACCCTTTGCCGAACGTCGTCTCGCCCATCACCCAGGCGCGGTCGTGATCCTGCAACGCCCCGGCCACAATTTCGGCCGCCGAAGCCGAAGCCCGGTCCACCAGCACCACGATCGGATACTCGCGCCCCGCATTGCCCCGCCGCGAATGATACGGCCGCTCGGCCGAAGCCCGCCCCCGGTGCGAGACAATCAACTGCCCCTTCTTCAGAAAGCGGTCCGCCACCGCCACGCCCTCTCGCAGCAGCCCGCCGGGATTACCCCGCATATCCAGCACCAACCCTTCCAAGGTGCTTTCTGACAGAGCCTTCATCGCCGTTTCGAACTCGCGCCCGGTGTTCTCGTTGAACGACTCAATCCGGACATAGCCCATGTTCGGCCGTATCCGAAACGCGTTCTGCACGCTGGCTCGCGGAATGTCATTGCGCGTGATCGTGAACGTGATCGGCTGCTCGCGCCCGTCCCGCTTGACGGTCACTTCCACTTTGGTGCCGCGCGGCCCTTTCAGCAAGTCCGCCACTTGCGAGGTGTTCATACCCTTGGTCGACTTTCCGTCGATGTTGATCAGGGTGTCCAGCGGATGGATCCCGGCCAGAAAGGCCGGGGAATTCGAAAACGGATAGATGACGATCACCCTGCCGCCGGAGCGCGCCCCCACGTACATCCCTACTCCCGAATACCGCCCCCGCTGGTCCTCCTGCAACAGACGAAAATCCTTCGGATCGAAGAAACTCGAATGCGGATCCAGCGTCCGCAGCATGCTGGTGATGGCCCCTTTGTAAATCACCTTGTCCGGACTCACCGGATCGGCGAAGTGGTTCTCGATCAACGAATACACCCGCGTGAAGGTGCGAACCCCCTCGCGGATGTCGTCCTCACTTGAGAGAGCCGGGACCCGTTCGGCTCCGTGTCCCACGAAGGCGCCCGCAACATACAGCGCAATTGCGGCGAGCGGGAAAATGCTCAGGCAGCGGCGTTTGTTAACCATTCAATCTCCATCCCCAGCTAGTTCGATTATATCAGCCGCCTCCCCGGTCGACTTTTTCCTAAGGCTTTTCCGGCCACGCATGCTTGGGATACCGCCTCATCAGTTGTCGACGCAGCTCCGGATACAGCCGTTCCCAGAATCCGGCTAAATCCGTGGTGGTTTGCACCGGGCGCTGGTTCGGCGCCAGCAGATGCACCACCACCGGGACTTTGCCGCCGCCCACCTTCGGCGTCTCTCGCATTCCGAAGAAATCCTGTAAGCGCGCCGACACCCACGGCGCACGCCCCCGCGCGTAGTGCACGCGCACGCTTCGCCCGCCTGGCAACCGCAAGCGCAGCGGAGCCAGCTCATCCAGCAAACCGCGCGCAGACCCTCCGAGCCGCTCGATCAGCGCCGCGGCCAGTCCCCCGCCCCCTGCCCGGCTTTCCAGCTCCGCAAAACTCCGGATCCCCCGGCACAGCGAAGCCAGCGCCTCCAGGACGTCGGATTCTTCGAGCCGTCCCGCCCCGGTCAGTTCCGAGACCAGTTCCGCCCGTCCCATCAGCGCCTCAATCTCCGCCCCGTCGGCAAATCTCCTCCACCCCGCTTCCCTCGCCATCGCCGCCAGTAAGGCGGAGGCCTCCGCCGAATCCCCCGCTCCTTCCCGCGTCTCGGCCAGCGCCAACTCGCCAAACCACAGCGCACTGACGCTTTCCACCCGTTCCGCCGTCTTGTTCCACTCCACGCCTCGCGTTTCACGAATCTGCTCGGGATACAAATCCAGCAGCCATTCCGGGTCGATCCCGCTGGCCAGCCGCACCCGGGGCGCGCCCTGCTGGCGGCGCTCCTCGATGTCCACCGCCACCAGCCATTCGTCGCGCACCATGCTCGATTCCGCCAGCACGGCGGCGCCTCCTCCCGCCAAAGCCAGTTGGCCTTTGCCGCGCTGCCGCGCCACGCGGTCTGGAAAGGCCGTCAAAATGGAAATCAATAGATCCGCCTCGGGCGCATGGCCCTTCTCGCGCCGCGGCCGCACCTCCCGCACGACCTGCTCGAACACCTGCGCCGTGCGCGGCGCCCATCTCTGATCCAGCAATGCCAGCACATCGGAACGCCCCCCATGCACGCTCCCATCCAAACGTTCCTCGGAACTGAGCGCCGCCGCGATGCGGCAGCCTTCCCGCCCCGCCCCGCGCGAGTCCGCCTCCACCACCAGCCGCGCCAGCCGCGGATGCAGCGGATAGCCCGCCATGCGCTCTCCCACCCGCCTCAGGCGGCCCGCCGCATCCACCGCGCCCAGCCGTTCCAGCAGCTTCCTGGCCGCTCCCACCGCCCCGGCGGGCGGCGCATCCAGCCACGGCAACGCGTAAGGATCCTCGATGCCCATGGCCAATAACCCAAGCAGCATTTGCGACAACTCCCGGCGCAGAATCTCAGGCTCGTCCCGCGCCGGCCGCCGCGCGAAATCCTCCTCGCTATAAAGCCGGATCACCCGGCCCGGAGCCGTCCTTCCCGCGCGCCCCGCTCGCTGCACGCACGACGCCTGGCTCACCCGCCGCACCGTCAGCGATGGCAACCCCGACCACGGCGAATCGCTCGCGACCCGCGCCAGTCCGCTGTCAATAACCGCCGTGACGCCTTCGATGGTCACCGAACTCTCGGCCACATTGGTGGAAAAGATCGCCTTCGGTTCCGCGCTCGGAGCAACGGCCCGCTCTTGCTCCTCGGCCGGCAAGTCTCCGTAAAGCGGCAAGGCCAGCAGACCCGCTCTCCGCGCCAAAGGCGCGCAGGCGCGAAGAGCGCGGCGAATCTCAACCGACCCCGGCAGAAACGCCAGCACGCCGCCGCGCCAACCCCCGGCCAGCAGCTTTTCGAGCGCCCCCGCCACCTGTTCCTCCAGCGGCGCGGCGCTGTGGGGCGTGTAGCCGATCTCTAGCCCGAACAGACGGCCCTCGCAGCGTAACACCGGACAATCGCCCAAGTGCCGCGCCACCGGCGCGGCGTCGAGCGTGGCCGACATCACCACCAGCCGCAGATCCGGCCGCCGAGTCCGCTGCGTATGCAGCAACAACGCCAGCGCCAGGTCGCCTTCCAAATGGCGTTCGTGGAACTCGTCCAGCACCACCGCGGTCACTCCTTCTAGCGCCGCCTCGGATCGCAGCCTTCGCGTCAAAACCCCTTCCGTCATGTACCGCACGCGGGTGTCCGGCGAGCTTACGTCCTCAAAGCGCACTTGATACCCCACCGTGCGGCCCACCGGCTCGCCGAGCTCCGCCGCCACCCGCCGCGCCGCCAGCCGTGCAGCCAAACGCCGCGGCTCCAGCACCAGCGTCTCCCCGCCTAGCGCCCGCTGCACGGCCAACGGCACGCGCGTAGTCTTGCCCGCGCCCGGAGGCGCTTCGATCACCAGGTTGGAATGCTTGGCCAGACTCTCCGTCACCCGCTCCAGCAAGCTGTCAATAGGGAGGGAAACCATCGATATGCTACTCTGAAAACTTCCAGCAACCGCTGATTCGAGAATACCAGGATGCCTCCAACCGAATCTTCCTTACGCCCGCCCAAGCGCCTCTTGTACGGACCAGGTCCGACCATGGTCGAGCAGCGCGTCTACGACGCCATGGCTAAGCCCATCGTCGGCCACCTGGACCCCTTCTTCTTCGAGGTCGTCCAGGATATCCGTGTGCGCCTGAAAAAAGTCTTTGGCACCCAAAACGATTTCACCTTCGCCATTTCCGGCACCGGCAGCGCCGGAATGGAAGCAGCAGTCGCCAATTTCGTCGAGCCCGGCGCAAAGTTCGCCGTGCTGGCCAACGGCTATTTCTGCGACCGCATCTCGGAAATGGCGCGCCGCCATGGCGCCCAGGTCGTGCGCCTGGAAAAACCTTGGGGTGAGGTGTTTCAAGACATCGAAGCGCGGCAGTTCATCGAACGCGAAAAGCCCGCCATCGTCGCTTACGTCCACGCCGAAACCTCCACCGGCGCTCTTCAAGCCGGAGCCGGCATCTGCAAAGCGGCGCACGAAGTGGGCGCTCTGGTGATCGCCGACACGGTCACCTCCCTCGGCGCCATGCCGGTCATGGTCGACAACACCGGCATCGACATCGCTTACAGTTGCACCCAGAAGGGCTTGAGTTGCCCGCCCGGGCTGGCGCCCATCACCGTCTCGCCGCGTGCGCTCGAAAGGCTGCGGGCGCGCAAGAACATGCCCGCAACCTGGTATCTGGATCTCCGCCTCCTGGATGAGTACTTCGAAGGCGCCCACCGCTACCACCATACTGCGCCCATCTCCATGTTCTACGGACTCCGCGAGGCGCTGCTGGCCATCGAAGAAGAGGGCGTCGAAAACCGCTGGAAGCGGCACCTGCGCAGCCACCTCGGCTTCGTCGCCGGCATCGAGGCCATGGGCCTGAAAATGCACGTCGCCGACGGCTACCGCCTCTGGTCTTTGAACACGCCTCGCGTGCCTGAGGGAATCGACGATGTCAAAGTCCGCAAGCGCCTGATGCAGGAACACGGCATTGAGATTCTGGGAGGCTTTGGCCCCTTGGCAGGCAAAGTGTTCCGCGTGGGACTGATGGGACCCGTGGCCACCGAAGAAATGGTCATTTCCTTCCTCGGAGCCTTCGAGGACGCCCTCCGCGCGGAAGGCTACAAACCACCCGCCTCCGGCAAGGAAGCCGCCCAGGCGTTTTTTGGCGCGTGAGGGAGCGGCGCGCCGCCGCTCCCTCCT
>Ga0272446_1004143_pt1 | contig 17441 bp, 14 predicted proteins | sample YNPCB0061_FD_194587 | JGI IMG/M metagenome (GOLD analysis project Ga0272446, IMG submission 194587) | Hot spring microbial mat communities from Yellowstone National Park, WY, United States - YNP-CB-006-1 | ecosystem: Environmental > Aquatic > Thermal springs > Hot (42-90C) > Sediment | place... | reverse complement strand
GGGCTGGCCGGCGTTTCTTCCTCGAACACAAAAACGGCCACCGCCTCTGTGGCCAACGTACGCGCGTCGCGCGTCCAGATGTCAACGTTCATGCCGGAAAGGAACTCCTTGGGGTGTGGGAATGCCTAGGTTGTGGTGAGCTTCTATACTACTTGGCAAAACTTCAGAAACAAGCCCTGTCTGGGCAGTGCAGAACCCCTGCCCCCAACGGCAACGCCCGAAAAACGGCGGTAATGACGCACAAAAAACGGGTATGGGAAGCACCGCTCCCATACCCGAAAGTGAGACGCAAAGTCTCCGCATTGCCTGCGGACGGATGCGTTTAGAACTGGTTGGCCGTCACAAAACCACTGGGCGTTTCGGCTTTCTTTTTGCGGCGGCGGCGGCGTTTCTTCTTCATCGTCTTCGTGGTGCCGGAGCCGCTGCCGGCCGCCGGCTGTTTCTGGGCATAGGCCGTCTCGATGACGCCGAAGGTCGTGACCCCCATGACAAGGGCAACGAACAATGCAAGAGCTGTTTTCTTCATCGTGTTGCGCTTCCTTCCTGTGAAATGGCGTTTGACTGTGGATGCCGCCTCGTCTGGCGGCTGCTTTATCCCTTGACAACTTGCGTGCCATACCGGAGAAGAACCTGTCTGGCTGGCCAAGTCATTCAAAAACTATACTTTGGGTCTATCCGCTGCGGATGGGTGCGGAGCTGGTTTGTCCGGGCTGTGGGGCAAATTGGCCGGACGTGTGGCAGCCATGGCGGCCAAAATGCCACACTGTCCAGGGCAGCCCGGCCGTGACGCGCGCCCGGCAGGGAAGCCAGCCCTTGAACATCCAGCCTTGAAAATCCGAAACAAGCCCTGTCTGGGCAGTGCAGAACCCCTGCCCCCAACGGCAACGCCCGAAAAACGGCGGTAATGACGCACAAAAAACGGGTATGGGAAGCACCGCTCCCATACCCGAAAGTGAGACGCAAAGTCTCCGCATTGCCTGCGGACGGATGCGTTTAGAACTGGTTGGCCGTCACAAAACCACTGTGCGTTTCAGCTTTCTTTTTGTGGTGGCGGCGGCGTTTATTCTTCGTCGTCTCCGTGGTGCCGGAACCGCTGCCAGCCGCCGGCTGTTTCTGGGCAGTCGTCTTCGTGGTGCCGGAACCGCTGCCAGCCGCCGGCTGTTTCTGGGCAGTCGTCTCCGTGGTGCCGGAACCGCTGCCAGCCGCCGGCTGTTTCTGGGCAGTTGTCTTCGTGGTGCCGGAACCGCTGCCAGCCGCCGGCTGTTTCTGGGCATAGGCCGTCTCGATGACGCCGAAGGTCGTGACCCCCATGACAAGGGCAACGAACAATGCAAGAGCTGTTTTCTTCATCGTGTTGCGCTTCCTTCCTGTGAAATGGCGTTTGATCCTGGGTGCCGCCCCGTCGGGCGGCTGCCCGCTTTTTCCCAAAACAACTTGCGTGCCATACCGGGGAAGAACCTGTCTGGCTGACCAAATCATTCAAAAACAATACTTTGGGCCTATCCGCTGCGGATGGATGCGGAGCTGGTTTGTCCGGGCTGTGGGGCAAATTGGCCGGACGTGTGGCAGCCATGGCGGCCAAAATGCCACACTGTCCGGGATGACCGGGGCATCCACTCCGGGCTGGCCGGTGTTTCTTCAAACACAAACGGTAACGCTTCTGTGGCCCACGTGTGCGCCTCGCGCGTCCAGATGTCAACGTTCAGGCCGTGAAAGTCCCTCCCTGGGGTGTGGCCATAATGCCTCATGCGTGGTGAGTTCCGGCACTACCTCGTAGAACTTCAGAAACAAGCCCTGTCTGGGCCGCACAGAACCCCTGCCCCGAACGGCGATGCCCGAAAAAGGGCAGCGGTGATGCACAAAAACGGGTATGGGAGACGGCTCCCATACCCGGAGGTGAGGTGCAAGGTATCCACATCGCTGCGGATGGGGGCGTTTAGAACTCGTTGGCCATCACAAAGCCACTGGGCGTTTCGGCTTTCTTGTTGTGGTGTTTTTTGCGACGGTGATGTTTCTTCTTCGTATGCGTGCTGCCAGGCGTGTGCGTGCTGCCAGGCGTGTGCTGCGTGGTACCGGGTGTATGCTGTGTGGTGCCGGGCGTGTGCTGCGTGGTACCGGGCGTACTCCTGGTACCGGAACCGCTGCCAGCCGCCGGTTTTCCCTGAGCATAGGCTGTCCCGGTGACGCCGAAGGTCGTTGCCCCCATAACGAGGGCGACAAACAGTGCAAGAGCTGCTTTCTTCATCGTGTTGCGCTTCCTTCCTGTGAACGTGTTGCGCTTCCTTCCTGTGAAATGGCGTTTGACTGTGGATGCCGCCCCGTCGGGCGGCTGTCCACCCTTTTCCCAGTACAACTTGCGTGCCATACCGGGGAAGGTTCTGTCTGATTGGTCAAGTCATTCAAAAAGTATACTTTGGCCTATCCGCGGCCTGTCGTTGCGGATGGTGTGGAGTTGGTTTGCCCGGGCCGTGGGGCAAATTGGCCGAGCGCATGACGGCAACCGCAGCCAAAATGTCACACTGTCCAGGGCAGCCCGGCCGTGACGCGCGCCCGGCAGGGAAGCCAGCCCTTGAACATCCAGCCTTGAAAATCCGACTTTGTGACCCTCGGTGGCGTCTTATGTCGTGCGCCGGCGAATGGCGCGCAAGAGATGACCAACCAACGTGGCCGGCAGGGAGAACACGGCTCTATGGTGGAAGCGTCGGACCTGGAACTGGTCGAGCGTACGCTGGAAGGTGAACATCATGCCTTTGAAGTGCTGGTACGGCGCTGGGAACGCCCGATTTTCAGCCTGGCCTACCGCCTGAGCGGTTCGGACGAAGACGCCCGCGATGTCTGTCAGGAGACCTTTCTCGCGGCCTTCCGCCATCTCAAATCCTTTCGCGGAGAGGCGAAGTTTTCGTCCTGGCTCTACCGGATTGCGCTCAATGCGTGGCATTCGCGCCAGCGCCGCCAGCCGGCAGAAAGCCTGTCGCTGGAGGAGCAGGCTGAAACCCGTGGGTTTGATCCGCCGGATACGGACAATGCCCTCGACGAGCGGCTGCTGCGGGATGAACGGGCGCAACTCGTCCGCCGTGCCCTGGCGGCTTTGCCAGCCGAGATGCGGCAGGTCATCGTGATGAAGGAATATGAAGGGCTGAAGTTTCACGAAATCGCCGAGGTGCTCGGCATTCCGGTCAGCACCGTCAAGACCCGGCTTTACACGGGGCTGACCCTGCTGCGCCGGCGACTGGAAGGATTGGGGTTCTCCCCCGGCAAGGAGTAGCACTGTCATGACCACACCACGCAAACCCGCGACGGACAAATCCGCAATGGCCTGTGACCGCAGTTCGGACCTGGTGGCGTATCTCTACGGCGAGGCCACGCCCGCCGAAATAGCCAGCTTCGAGCGTCACTTGCAGACCTGTCCTGTCTGCCGGGCTGAACTCGAAGGTTTGCAGACCGTACGCACGGCGCTCCAGAGCTGGGAAATGGATGCCGTAGCGCCCCGGTTACAGCTCGTCATCCGTCCGACGGTGTGGCAGGCGTGGCGGGAGTTTTTCGCCCTGCTCCCGATGTGGGGCAGACTGGCTACCGGGGCGGCAGCCATCGTTCTCGTACTGTCACTGGCCAACCTGCGGCTGACCGTTGGCCCCCAGGGGGTATCGCTGTCCACCGGCTGGCTGAACGGCGTTGAACTTGCCCAAGCCCCACGTCCTTCAGCCCCCGCGCCAACCGTGCCCGACAGCCTGCCACGCCAGACAGGAACTTCACCGGCCGCAGATGACCCCGCGTTTCAACAGGCCGTGACCCGCCTGGTGGCAGAAGCCTTGGCGACCCAGCCACAGGCGCGCGACGCCGAGCTGGAAGCCCGGATAAACGCCCTGCTCGATGCCCGCCTGAAGCAGCAACGCGCGGAACTTGTGCGACTTGTCAATCAGCTCAATCGTGAGCAGCGTCTGCAACTGGCCGCCTGGATTCGGGAAAGCGAGCCGCGGTCGAGTCCCGACCTGCTCGATCTGGTCAGCACCTTTCCCGTGGCTGAGGGGGGAGATGAATAACCGGAGCCGGCCGCCGTCCACACCGTGCCGTCCATACTGGATGGCTCAGCCGGACTGCGGCGAATGGCTCACAGGTCGGCAGGTGTGAGCCGCGCGCGCTGCCGTCGTTCGGCTTGCGCGGCGGGCGACCAGCCCGAAACACGACTGTAGCGGTTGGTGGACTTGGCCAGCGTCTCCACGTGGTTTGAGCCGCACGACGGACAGTTCCCATGGCTTCCAACGGCGACATGACCGCAACTCCGGCACAGGGTGAATTCGGGTGACACCATCAGCCCTGTCGCCAGCCCGTCAGTACGCAGGTCGGCCACGAGTTGGGCAAGCTGCTCCGGCGTTGGCAGTTCATCGCCGAGCCAGACATCCGTGGTGGCGTTGAGCAGGCTGCCGCGCTGAATCTGCCCCTCCCACTGGGCGCGCTGGCGGGGCGGAAGAGCGACGGACGGTGACAGCTTCGCGCCGTTGACGTAGTTCCCCTCGTTGTCCAAATCCGCCGGCGAATAGCCCTCGGCAATCGTTTTGGGAAAAAACCGCGCGTCCGTGTGGGCAAAGCGTTCCGTCATGCCTTCCGTGTGGGATTCGGCCAGCGTGAAGTGGGTCTTGTGCCGGGAGGTGAGGCGAATCGCCTCGGCCGTCAGGTGGGCGATGACCTGGGCGCCGAAGTCGCGCGCGACGGAAGACTCATGCAGCCGGTAGCCGGTGACGGCCTGCGCCAGATCGTCCAGCCCGACCGGGCAGAGGCGGTGTGTCGTGCGGTGCAATCGCAGAAACGGACGCCCGCCCCGGCGCGCCGTCAGCAGGGCCAGCGGTCCATCCTCGCCCCGGGCCAGAAGTTTTTCCAGAAACACCCGCTTTTCCAGATGGGCCTGCGCGGCAATGTCCATCAGCCGCGTCAGTTCCTCAAATATCTCGACGGTTTTGCCGGGGCAGGCGCGGTAGGCGGCACGGGGCAGGTTGATGGCCACAGCCTGAAAAGCGGCCGTGCACCATTCATCCGTCGTGGTATCGGCAAAAACCGTTTCGTACGGCAGTCCGAACCGATGCAGAAAGGCCTGCTCCGGGGTGTGGTCGAAGACAAACCAGACGTTGCCCCGTTCGAGCGCGGCCCGGCAGGCTTCCGTCACTATGGCCTGCCAGTCCGCGTCATCGTCTTCCGGGGTGACGTGCTGAACCAGACGCAGCCCGGAAAGGGGAAGCTTCTGCCCATCGCCGTCCCGGTAGGCCGCAAAGAGCGCCCGGAGAAAGCGCCGCGCCGTTGGGGTGTAGTCCTGATAGGTTTTTCCGGTCAGGTTGCCGCCCGGACCAATCGCCGGCCGCCGGGCCAGATAGGCCGGCGCGCACCAGTCAAGGTGGATGACGCACGTCGGGGTGATGCCGCCCCGCCCAACGGCCGGGGCCGACAGCTCGAACATCAGGGCTTCCGCCACCTGGAGCAGTTCACGCTCGCCAAGGTCTTCGAGGTAAGGCGCCAGACTGAAGTTGACGGCATCCCATTCGACCGCGCCATTGACATAGCCCTGAAGCGCCGCCGCCGACTTTACCAGGTGCGCCACCAGCACTTCGGGATGCCGGGCCGGACGGGAAGCCGCAAAGCGGTTGGGCAGGGCAAAGCCGTGGCGCTTGACGACATCCGGCGACTGCATGATGGCATACGGACGGTCAATCGCCCCCAAGTCCTGAATGAAGATGTCCCCCACCAGGTGCGCCTCGGCAATGGGTGCCGAAAAGACGGCGAGCAGGGCGTATTCGCGTTTGATGGCGGCGGCAATTTCAAGTCCCGTGCCTTCCGGGGTGAGTGGCAGCAGGGACGCCGCCGGGCCAGCCTGTTTGATGAGGCGGTCAATGTCGGACAGCGGCAGCCCCAGGCGGGAATAGGCGCGGTATTCGGCATCGAGACCATATTCGATGAGCTTGGCATCCACGAGCGTGCGGAGCAGCGAGGAAGTCACCCGGCGGAGCGCCGATTGCTGGATGATGGCTTCGATGTCCTGGGCAATACGCTGGGCCAGTTCGGGGCGGAGTCCGGTCTCGCGGCGCAGCGACTCCACAATGCGCCGCGCGTCAAAGCCGGTGACGCTGTCATCCGAACGACGCACGACAACCTGCGCCGTCGTGGCGTCCGGCGGTTCGGACAACGACTCGACAGGCGATGGCTCGTTCATGCGGCTCTCTCCTGCGCTGGCAGAACGGTCTTCGTGCGCGATACCACACGGGGCGTCAACCCTGGCCGTGTGACTGAACTGGTGGTGTGCGTTGGCGGCCGTCCCGGTTGCCAACGCCCGAACGGCCCGCCGACAGCCCGGCTAAACGCTGGAAAAGTAACACATTGTCCCGGTCAGCTCAAAAAAACCGATGCCCCGGCCTGAACTCACAGCGGCTTGCCGGGAGCACCCGGCAACGTGCCGGCCAGATGTTTGAGCACGGCCGGAAGGTCGGCCGTCGGCGGCAGGCCTTCCAGGATAAAGACATCCACGCCCCGCCGCTCAATGTGGACACCCTCGCCCGTCACCACTTCTGATGGCGGGCGTTCGGCCGGTGCGTGGTCGAAGCGCCGTTCGGGAAAACGGCGGGCCGTCCGCGCCACGTACGCTTCAAAAAAGGCCTGGCTGCTGGCGGGGTTGTCCCAGCGGGTGACTTGTACGAGGCAGAGTTGGCCGGTCGGACGGTGTTCGTAGAGCGTTGAGCGGTCGCCGCCCCACCCCTGGGCGGCCCGGCGGGCCTGCTTTTCATCGAGAAATTCGCCCAGAATCAGCCGGTAGCCAAACTCACCCTGCACATCGTCGGTCAGCCGTTGCCAACCGGGTCCCAGCCGTGCCGCCAGGTCGGGCCGGGCAATGGCGACCGGGCGTTCGCGGGCAAAGTATTTTTCCGGGTGCAGGACCTGCTCCGTACTTTCCGGCAGATCGGTAAACGCCTGCGAAACCTGCGTCCAGCCGCCTTTGCGCAGCAACGCCTGGACGAAATCCGCCCCGCCCGCGTACGGAAACAGCAGGGACCGCTTGATGACGTTGGGCGCTGCCGCCAGGGCCGGGGATTTCCGGGGGTCGTTATCCGTGACGCCGAAGTTTTCCAGCAGGGTGCCAATCGAAACCGGGAGTTTCTGGATGTCCATCCGGCCGTCCAGGGCGTAGGCAATCATGGTTACAGTGGCATCCCCTTCGATGAGCGACTGGATGGCGAGGTCACGGTCGCTGTTTCCCTGGGTCGGCTTTTCAAACTGGCGCAGGTCAAAGTGTTGGTCCTGCAGCGCGTGCGTCAGTTCGTGGGCAATGGCGACCCGCTGGCTGTCGGGGTCGTCGTCGCCCATGCTCTCGGTCAGCACAAACTCGCCCGTTTTCGGCCGGTAAAATCCGGCAATCTGCTCGGTCAGGACGCGGATCAGTTCATCGCGCAGCGCATAGTCTTTGGGAATCAGCCCCAGTGCGACGAGCATTTTGGCCTGGTTGGCAAACTCTTCAGGCGTTTGCGAGCCATCGAGGTCCTGGATGACCACTCGCTCGACTTCCTTGCGGGAGCGGTAGCCCGACTGCACCGGACGCTTGATGGGCAACTCCCGCAGCCGCGACACATCCCGCAGGATGGTTTTCGTCTCCGCCAGGGCCCTGGCCACCTTGGGCGGTACGGCGCGTTGCTGGGCCGGCACCAGCGGAATGAGAAGCAACAGAAGCCAGAGACTGACGCCCTGGCCAACCCAACGTGGCCTGAAACCTGCTGACATGCCGATGTTCCCCCTGATGCGCGGTGCGTGAAGTGAGACCGCCGCCCGTTTCGCCGGGGGCGTCACGCGATGCTAAGTCAAATTGGGCAGCAGATAAAAGTTGGCCTGAAAAGTTTTGCCTGCGGGCGCCTCCGCAAAGTAAGTTTTAATACCTACGCTTTCCGCCACCTGTCTTCACCTGGTGGCATGCCGTGGTCATCGCTCGATTCCAGCAGTGCGTCATCGCTGCGCCACCACGCCAACGATGGGCGCACTCCCCGAACAACCCTCAGACTGGAAAGGAGTTTTTGCGGCATGAAAGTTTTCGCCACCCCTCACCTACGCAACGTCGCCCTCGTTGGTCATGGTCACGCCGGCAAGACTTCACTTGTTGCGGCAATGCTCTACGCCATGGGGGCGACGCCCCGCCTTGGCAAAGTCGCAGACGGAACGGCCCTGACAGACTTTGATGAAATTGCCATTGCCCAACAGCTTTCGACGCAGACCGGTGTCGCGCACGGCGTCTGGCGCGACCACAAGCTCAATCTTCTCGACACTCCGGGGGCAACGGCCTTCATTCTCGACAGCCGTCTGGCCCTGCGCGCGGCTGAAACGGCGCTCATCGTCCTCGACGCGCACAATGGCGTCGAAATCGGAACGGAAACCGTCCGGCAGTACGCGGCTGAATTCAATCTTCCCTGTTTCGTCTTCATCAACAAACTCGACAAAGAGCAGACGGATGTGGAGTCCTGCCTGCAGGCGCTGACCGAGCAGTGTGATTTGCGGCCGGTGCTGCTCCAGATTCCCATCGGCATCGAGAAGCAGTTTCGCGGTCTTGTGGATGTCGTCCGCCAGCGGGCGTTTCTCTACCAGACGGACGGCAGCGGGGCCTTTGTCGAAACCGACGTGCCAGCCAACCTGCAGACCGCCGTGGCCAAGGCGCGGGAAGCCCTCATCGAGCGGGTGGCCGAAAGTGATGACCGCCTGCTGGAAACCTTCTTCGAGCAGGGCACGCTGACGGACGAGCAGGTGCTGGCCGGGTTGCCGGCCGCCATTCAGTCCCAATCCCTGACGCCGGTCTTTCTCGGCTCGGCGACGCTCAACATCGGCATCCCGCAACTGCTCGATGCCCTGGTGTCAATTGCCCCTGACCCGGCGCACGTCGGCGGCTGGCTGGGGATGTCGCCGCTCGATGACCACCTTGTGTCGCCGCGTCATGTGACGGACGATGAGCCATTTGCCGGCTATGTCTTCAAAACGCTCGATGAGCAGTTCAACCGAATCTCGCTCTGTAAAATCATTTCCGGCGTCCTGCGCCCGGATTCCCTCGTGGTGAACGGCAGCCGGGGCGCACTGGAAAAGGTTGCGGCCCTTTACACACTCCAGGGGCGGCAACTCGACAAACTGACGGAAGCCCATGCCGGCGACATCATCGCCCTGACCAAACTCAAGGACACGCACACGGGGGATACCCTGTGCGACAAGGCGGCCCCGGTGCGGTTTGCTCCCGTGACCATGCCGGAGCCGGCGATTTCCTTTGCCATCGAGCCAAAATCGCGCGCTGATGAAGACAAGCTTTCCGGCGCCATGCTGCGCATCATCGAACAGGACGGCACGCTGCGTTATGCGCGTGACCCCCAGACCAAGGAATTCATCCTTTCGGGAACGAACCAGCAGCACATCGAACTCACGGTCGAACGACTCAGGGTGCGTTATGGGGTGGAAGTCGTCATCCATGCCCCCAAAGTGCCTTATCTGGAAACCTTCAAGGGGCGGGTCGAGGTCCACGCCCGGCACAAGAAACAAACCGGCGGACGGGGGCAGTTTGGCGACTGCAAGTGCATTTTCGAGGCGCTGCCCCACGGCGCCGGTTTCCGCTTCGTGGATAAAATCGTCGGCGGCGTCATTCCGCAGCAGTTCCGTCCGGCGGTCGAAAAGGGAATTCTGGAAGCGGCTGAACACGGAGCGCTGGCGGGTTATCCCGTAGTGGATTTCCAGGTCGAACTGGTGGATGGCTCCTACCACACGGTGGATTCGGATGAACTTTCCTTCAAGCTGGCCGGACGCAAAGCCTTCCGCGCCGCAATGGAAAAGGTCAAGCTGGCACTGCTTGAACCGATCATGCACGTGGTCGTGAGCGTGCCCAACGAGTTTGCCGGCGACGCCATGAGCGATCTCTCCACCCGTCGCGGCCGCATCCTGGGCATCAACGCCAAGGGAACCCGGCAGATTGTCGAAGCCCACGTGCCACTGGGTGAAATGCTGACCTACGCCACGGCGCTCAACTCGCTGACGAGCGGGCGTGGCAGCTACACGATGCGTTTTGCCCACTACGACGAAGCGCCGCCGCAGGTGACGCAGCGAGTCGTGGCCGAGGCCCAGGCGGCCGGGCGTATCCGGGCGCTGGAAGAAGTCTGAACCTGATGGCTCTGGCGGAGCCTTGTCCGTGGCCGGAAGGATTGTCCTTCCGGCCACGCTTTGTTTTTGAACGCGGCCAGTGACGTTTGCGAGCTTTCAGGAAAGCCGGTTCTTTAGAAATCCGGCAATGGCCTCAACGGCCCGTTGACACGCACTGCGGGGCGCGTCACGGTGCGTCACAAAGCGAACGGTGTACGGCCCGGCAGCACCGGCCAGAACGCCGCAGCTTTTCAGTCCGGCGCAGAATTCGGAGGCGGTCATTCCGGTTGGCGTCACATCGCACATGACGATGTTGGTTTCGACGCGGCTCAGGTCCACGTCCAGCCCTGGCAGTTGTGCCAGCTCAGCAGCCAACCAGCGGGCGTTGGCGTGGTCGTCAGCCAGATGGGCCGGGCCTTCTTCGAGGGCAACAAGTCCGGCCGCCGCCAGAACGCCGGCCTGCCGCATGCCGCCGCCGAACATCTTGCGAACCGTGCGCGCCCGTTCAATGAAATCGCGCGTGCCGAAAACAAGCGAGCCGACCGGTGCGCCCAAACCCTTGGAAAGGCAAATCATGACGCTCGAAAACCCGGCTGCCAGGTCGGCGACCCGAAGCCCACCGGCCACGGCCGCATTGAACAGTCGCGCTCCGTCAAGGTGGACCGGCAGTCCGCACGCGGCCGCTTCCTGTAGAATGCGGGCGACGGCAGCCGGAGGGGCGACGGTGCCACCGTGCATATTGTGGGTGTTTTCAAGGCAGAGGAGCGCCGTCCGGGTACGGTAGTACACCTTGGGCTGGAGGGCGGCGGCAATCGCTTCCCAGGTTGGCAGCCCCCGTTCGCTCGGTACGAGCCGGGGCGTCAGCCCGGAGAGCGCCGCCGGCGCACCCAGTTCCCACTCGTAAATGTGGGCGCGCGCCTCGACGATGATTTCGCTGCCCGGCGGTGCGTGCAGGCGGAGGCAAATCTGGTTGCCCATCGTGCCGCTCGGGACAAAGAGCGCCGCCTCAAAGCCAAGCAGCGCGGCAGCGCGCTCCTGCAATTCGTTCACGGTGGGGTCTTCAAGATAAACATCATCGCCAACTGCTGCCCGGTACATGGCTTCGCGCATGGCTGGCGAAGGCTGCGTCACGGTGTCGCTGCGTAAGTCAACAGGTGCGTCATCAAGCGTCATGAAACCGGATTCCTGTAAGAATGAAGATGAAAACGATGAACTGCCGCCTTTTGCGGCCGTCTATGCCTGGGTGCGCCGGATTCCGCCGGGGCGCGTCATGACCTACGGGCAGATTTCACGTCTCATCGGGGAACGTCTTTCGGCGCAGGGCGTCGGCTGGGCGCTGCGGGCGAGCATCCGGCAGGCCGACGGGCTGCCCTGGCACCGGGTGGTCAATGCCCGTGGCGGCATCAGCACGGGCAGGCTATCGCTTCATCTCGCCGCAGAGCAACGGGCGCGGCTGGAAGGCGAAGGCGTCGTGTTCCGCGCTGACGGGACGCTTGATCTGGCCGAGTATGGCTGGCAGCCGGAGGTCTGACGGAAGCCCGACAAAGCTTTGGTTACGGTTTGGCGGCGTTGGTCACGGTTGACGGATAGATGACCCGAATTGTGCGCACTTCAACCCGCTCGGCAGGTTTGTCGGCCGTGCCCGGCTCGATGGGGGTCTCGGCAATTTTGTCCACGACATCGAGACCTTCGATGACCCGCCCAAAGACCGTGTACTTGCCATCGAGCGACTCCAGCCGCCGCAGGCAGATGAAGTAGTGGGTCGTGGCGCTGTCGGGGTTGCTGCCGTGCGCCATGGAGAGAATGCCCTTGTCGTGGGGCGTTTCGTTGAATTCCGCCTTGAGCGGCGAGGTGTCGAAGCGCAGACGGCGGTTGGGGCTGTCAGCCGGCCACTTGGCCGGGTCGCCTCCCTGAATGACGAAATCCCTGGCAATGCGGTTGAACTCCGTGCGGTCGTAAAAACCCTGTTCCGCGAGGCGCAGAAAGTTGCGCACGTGGTTGGGGGCGACTTCGGGGAAAAACTCCAGGACGATGTTGCCGGCTGAAGATTCGATGACGGCGCGTACCTGTTTGAGTTCTTCGACGGAGAGCTTTTCGGCCCGGCTGGGTTTCGGGGTGGCCGGCTCAGGGGGAACGGTCGGGCGTGTGGGCGCCGGACGCGCGGCCGGACGCCGCTGCTGCGCGATGGCCTGCTCGCCAAACACCAACAGGCTGCCAAGAATCAACATCCATCCTGCGACTCGCCACACCATGGCTGGCATCCTCCCTGCACACTGCCGTGAATCGTGCCTGATGACTGCATTTTGTGAAGGTTGTTGCGGCTGAAGATAGCACAGCCGGGAAGGTCGGAGGACAAACGCCCGTACTGCCCGGCCGCATTTCATGCTAAACATGGCGCTATGTTACACCCGTTGCGAGAAACCGTTCGCCAGGCGGTCAAAACTCTGGTTGAGCGACAGTTTGGCATTGTCCTGCCGGATGTTGCCGTCGAATTTCCCCCCAACGCGACCCTGGGCGATCTGGCAACGCCGGTCGCTTTCGAGGTAGCCAAACGCCGCAAGGCTATCACCGGCGAAAAACACGCACCACGTGACATCGCCCAGACACTGGCCGATGGGTTGCGGACGGTGCTGCCCGATTTCGAGCGGATCGAAGTTGCCGGCGCCGGCTATATCAACCTGTTTCTGAACCGCGCCGAAACCCTGCTGCGGGCGCTCAATGCCCCGCCCGGCGTGCATGCGCCACGTTTCAGGGGAAAGGTCATCGTCGAGCACACGAGCGTCAACCCGAACAAAGCCGCCCACATCGGCCACCTGCGCAATGCCGTGCTGGGCGATGCCCTGGTGCGCCTTCTGCGCGCGACCGGCGAGACGGTTGAAGTCCACAACTACATTGACGACACCGGGGTTCAGGTGGCCGATGTGGTGGTGGGGTTCGTGCACATCGAAGGCAGGTCACTGGGCGAGGTGGCGGCCATTGACGGGAAGTTCGATGACTACTGCTGGGACCTCTATGCCCGCGTCGGTACGTGGTATGCCGAAGATGAGTCGCGCCTGCGCTGGCGGACGGAGACACTCCACGCCATTGAACGCCACGAAGGGGAACTGGCCGCCTTGGGTGCCCATATTGCCGAACGCATCGTGCACTGTCATCTGGCCACAATGGAACGGCTGGGCATCCGCTACGACGTACTTCCCTGTGAAAGCGCCATTTTGCGGCTTGATTTCTGGGCCGAGGCGTTTGAGCGCCTCAAGGCGGCCGGGGCGATTGTCTATGAAGCCGAAGGGCGGCGCGCCGGCTGCTGGGTGATGCGGGCCGGGCAGGAAGCGGCCACGACCGACGACGAACACGACGCCGACAAGATACTTGTGCGCTCAAACGGCACGGTCAACTACACCGGCAAGGACATTGCCTATCACCTGTGGAAACTGGGCATTCTGGAGCGGGATTTCCACTACCGGGCGTTTCACCGCTACGCCGACGGCCACACCGTGTGGATGGGAACGGCTGCTGAAGCGGATGACGCTTCTGCGCCGCCGACGTTCGGACGTGGCGCGGCCTACCTGAATGTCATTGACGTGGGGCAGAGCTATGCCCAGGAGTTCGTCCGGCGGGGCGTCATGTCGTTGGCGCCGGATGCGCTGCGGGACGCCGTTGCCGCCAGCGCCCATGTCGCCTACGAGAAGGTGGCGCTGACGCCGGCAAGCTGCCTGGAGCTGGGTTTCGAGCTGTCCGAAGCTGACCGTCAGCGCCCGTTCATTTCCATGAGCGGACGCAAGGGGCTGGGCGTCAAAGCCGATGACCTGCTGGACCGGCTGGAAAGCAAGGCCCTGGCGCACGTCCAGGCGCACCAGCCCACGCTGCCCGAAGCCGAACAGCGTGCCATTGCCCATAAAATCGCCGTGGCGGCGGTACGCTACTTTTTGCTCAAATTTGCCCGGACGACACTCATTGCCTTCGATTTTGCCGACGCCATGGCCGAGCAGGGCGAAACCGGGGTGTATCTGCTCTATTCCCTGGTGCGCGTGGCCGGCATCCGCCGCAAGCTGCGCGAGGCCGGTCTGGATTGCCCCAACCCGGCGGCCGTGCTTGCCGGGAACCACACACAGCTCGAAGCCTGGCTGCGGGACGAAGGGAAAACCGCCAATGAGTTCTGGACGCTCATCGGGTTGGTGCTGCGCTATGACACCGTGCTCGTGGAAGCCAGTGAAACGCTGGAACCTTCTGTCGTCGCCAAGTATGCTTTCCAACTCGCCCAGGCATTCAGCGGGTTTTACAACCGGCACAACATCCGGCATGAACCGGATGAGGTTCGGCGGGCATTTCTGCTGGCGCTGGTCAGCCTGGTGGAAAGCCGCCTGCGGGCGGCGCTGGATGTCCTTGGGATTGACGCTCCAGAGCGCATGTAAGCGTATGTAGCTGCCCGGGCCGTGTCCCCCTACGGTCAGCTTTTCCTTTGTGTCCCTGCGAGGTTGGCTGCCATGACGACTTCACCACCACCGACGCTCGACGTGCCGCAATACTGGCTGGCGGATGTGCCGGACACCGCACAGGCTTACCGGCCGGCGTGGTTTGCGGAGTGCAGCCTGAAGTTTCACAGCCTGCGGGCGCGGCTCAAGCATACGGATGAGCGGCTGTTTCTGGCCTGGGTGCCACGGGGAGAAGGCGAGCCGGACTGGGATGCGCCCCCACGCGAGCCGTCCACGGTGCAGGTCAACCAGTTGTGGAAGTCTCCGCCACGCGATCTGCCCCACCGGCAACAAGGCTACCTGCTTACACAGACGGCGCTGACGCGCCACGTCGAGGAGCTGGTGGCGCGGCTTTCACGGCGGGAGAAGCTGCGCCTGTGGTTCAATCAGCAGTTTGATGCGTTTTCCGAAGTTGGGGAGAGCCGCGAAAGCTTCGTCCAACGGCTGGCGGAATCGGCGGCCGAAACCATCGAGGACGAGCTGGCGGCACTCACGGCGCGCGTCAACCTGAAGCTCATGCAGGTGCAGTCTGCCGCCGAGCGCAAGGGCCTTGGGCAGAACCTGCCGGAAGCCAAGCTCAATGAAATCCTGACCGAGCGGCGGCAGGAATTTTTTTCGTCCATTACCCGTCTTGAAGCGCTCTTTTCGAGTGGGGAGCGTCTCATCGTGGCGGCCGAAGACAACCAGCCGCTCAACAGCGTGGTGAGCGACCCGGACCTGCACGAAACGCTGCTTCACATCGAGGCGGATGTCCGCCGGCAGTTGAACGCCCTGTGTACCCGCTGCCTGGAGACGGCCGCCGCCTGTGACCCGTTTGAAATCGGTCTCCAGCCGGGACAGATCACCGTCCTGCGCAAAGGGCTGCTGTGGCTGCCCGAAACCGGCAGCCCTACGACAGACCGATGATGTTTCCTTCGGCGTCAATGTCAATCCGCTCGGAAGCCGGGACAGCCGGCAGTCCCGGCATGCGCACCAGGTCGCCGGCAATTGGAATGACAAAACCAGCGCCGGCGGCAATTTCGATTTCACGAATGGTCAGCGTAAAGCCGGTGGGGCGTCCGAGTTGGGTTGGGTCGTCGGAAAACGACTTCTGGGTTTTGGCGATGCACACCGGAAGCTGCTCCAGTCCCAGTTCGGCAATCAGGCGGAGATCGCGCCGGGCCCTGGGGAACCACTGCACTTCGCCGGCACCATAGACTCGCGTGGCCACCGTCTCGATTTTGCGCTCGATGGAGTCCGTCAGGTCGTAGAGCGGCTGCCACGACGACGTGGAACGCCCGACCGCAGCCAGGACTTCGTGGGCGAGGGCTTCGGCTCCGGCCCCACCGTGGGCCCAGGTTTCGGACACGGCTGCCGCCACGTGCAGTGCCGCGCAGCGCGCCTGAATCCACGCCATTTCTTCGGCGGTATCACTGGTGAAGCGGTTGATGGCCACGACGGGTTCAAGTCCGAACTGACGGACGTTTTCCAGGTGCTTTTCAAGGTTGCCAAAACCCCGTTCCAGGGCTGCCATATCCGGGGTGGACAGGGTTTCGAGCGCAGCGCCGCCCTGGTATTTCAAGCCCCGCACCGTAGCCACCACAACCACCACGGCCGGCGACAGGCCGGCGGTTCGGCATTTGATGTGCAGAAACTTCTCGCCACCCAGATCGAAGCCGAATCCGGCTTCGGTGACGACGTATTCGCTCAGGTGCAGTCCGGTGCGGGTCGCAATGATCGAGTTTGTCCCCTGCGCAATGTTGGCGAACGGCCCCAGGTGAATGAGGGCGGGACTGCCTTCAAGCGTCTGCACGAGATTGGGCTTGATGGCGTCCTTCAGCAGGGCGGCCATGGCGCCGTTGGCTTTGAAGTCGCGGACATACAGAGGCTGTTTGTCGTGGGTGAGGGCGACGAAGATGCCGCCGAGTTTTTCCTTCAGGTGGTGCAGCGAATCGCACAGACACATGGCGGCCATGACTTCCGAAGCCGCCGTGATGTCAAAACCGGCCTCACGGGGCAGGCCGTTGGCGCGGCCGCCGAGGCCGACGATGATCTGGCGCAGCGCCCGGTCGTTGGTATCGAGAACGCGCTTCCAGCGCACACTGGTGAGATCAATTCCGCCGGGGTTTCGCCGCTGGTGGAGCGCGTTGTCCACGATGGCGGCCAGCAGGTTATGGGCGGCGGTCACGGCGGCAAAATCACCCGTGAAGTGCAGGTTGATCATGTCCATAGGCGCTACCTGCGACCGGCCGCCGCCGGTGGCGCCGCCCTTGAGGCCGAACACCGGCCCAAGGGAAGGTTCCCGCAGGACAGCAACGGCCTGCCGCCCGATCCGGTTGAGGGCATCGGTCAGACCAATCGTGACCGTGGTTTTTCCTTCTCCGGCCGGGGTTGGTGTCATGGCGGAAACAAGGATGAGTTTGCCTTGTCGGGAACTCTCCGGCGCACTGAAGGCAAGTGGCAGTTTGGCGGCATACCGCCCGTAGGGTTCCAGTTGGTCGGCGGCCACACCGAGACGTTCGGCAATGGCGGCAATCGGTTGCAGTTTGACAGAGCGTGCAATGGCAAGGTCAGACATGGAGGTTTTTTCCGGGGATGAAAAAGTTGAACCTGGTTGAACCTGAAGGATTCACAACTATCTACTCTTGGCTCACCACTCGCCACTCGCCCCTCCCTCATCCCTTCCGGCCAGGCGGCGCAACCGTGCCTGAAGATCGAACGGCGTCAGTCGCAGGACAACGGCGGCTGTCAGGTACACACCGCCGTACAGCGCCAGCCCGCCGAGATCAGCCAGCCAGCGCCACGATGCACCTGAACTGACCGCCGGAGCGACGAGCGAGATGACCGCCCAGGCGCTTCCGGCCG
>Ga0272446_1004142_pt1 | contig 17444 bp, 16 predicted proteins | sample YNPCB0061_FD_194587 | JGI IMG/M metagenome (GOLD analysis project Ga0272446, IMG submission 194587) | Hot spring microbial mat communities from Yellowstone National Park, WY, United States - YNP-CB-006-1 | ecosystem: Environmental > Aquatic > Thermal springs > Hot (42-90C) > Sediment | place... | reverse complement strand
GGTCGATTTTCAGCTTCTGTTCCTCCGGGTGCCCTTTGGTGAACAAGGTCAGGTCGTGCCGCCGCGACAGGTACTCGAGGGTCCCGGCCACGCCGTCGATCAACTCGAGGGGACAGTCGAGAATCCGTTCGGCGAAGCCCGTCACGGTCTCCAGATCGGCCGGGGAAACACCCCTCTCGGACAGCCGCCGGTAGCACTGGCAGAGATTGCGCCCGAAGTTCCGGGCGCCGTAACCGTGCGTCCTGGCGTTTGCCGTTTCGATCTCGTCCAGCACTGCGCGGATTTCGGCCGCGCTCAGGCTGGAGTGGTCCAGGAACGAGACAAAGTCGTCAAAGGCCCGCTCGAAGTAAATATTGTTTTCCCACAGCGTGTCGTCGGCATCAATCAGCAGAAATTGTCGCATTGGCCCTGACAGGCGATCACTTCTCATTTTACCGGGACGCGCTTGTGATACATTCAGGGGTTTGCGCGAGGCTTCATGAAGCTGAACTCGTATCTCATCAAGAGCACCGTCGTCGCCGCCCTGGGCGGACTTCTGTTCGGATTCGACACCGCCGTCATCGCGGGGACCACCCGGGCGCTGAGCGAGACCTATCAGCTCTTGCCCTTCTCGCTGGGTTTGACCGTCGCCGCGGCGCTGATCGGAACCATCCTCGGATCCATGTTCGCGGGCATTCCGGGCGATCGTTGGGGCCGGCGCGCCAGCCTGCGGCTGATGGCCGTCATGTATGTGGCCTCGGCCCTGGGCTGCGCTTTCGCCTGGAATTGGAATGCGCTGCTGGTGTTTCGCTTCGTGGGCGGGCTGGGTATCGGCGGTTCTTCCGTGCTGGGCCCGATGTACATCGCCGAAATCGCTCCCGCGAAACTGCGCGGCCGTCTGGTGGGCTTTTTCCAGTTCAACGTGGTGGTCGGCGTGCTGGCCGCCTACTTTTCCAATTACGTGGTCGGCCTGTTCGGCTTCGGGGACGCGGAATGGCGCTGGAAGCTGGGTGTCTCGGGCATACCCGCGGTGCTTTTCCTGCTGATGCTGTTCGCCATCCCCGAGAGCCCGCGCTGGCTGGTGAAGATGCGCCGCGTCGACGAGGCAAGAGCCGTGCTGCGCATGACCGGGGAGGAAAACGTCGAAACCGAGTTGCGCGAGATCGTCGAGTCCATCGATGCCGAACACGGCCACGGCGTGGAGCCGCTGTTCTCCTGGAAGTACCGTTTCCCCATTTTTCTGGCGGTCGTCCTGGCGATGTTCAACCAGCTTTCCGGCATCAACGCCATTCTCTACTACCTGAACGACATCTTCTACCGCGCCGGCTTCAGCAAGGTGTCGGGCGATCTTCAGGCCGTGGCTATCGGCTTCACCAACCTGCTGTTCACCATCGCGGCCATGTCGCTGATCGACAGGCTGGGCCGCAAGACGCTGTTGCTGATCGGGTCCGTGGGGACCTCCTTATCCATGGCCGGTGTGGCCTGGATCTTCGCCACCGGCCACCGCGAGGGCCTGCTGGTCTGGCTGCTGATCGGCTTCATCGGCTTTTTCGGCTTCTCGCAGGGCGCCGTGATCTGGGTCTACCTGGCCGAGGTGTTTCCCAACCGGGTGCGGGCCAAGGGGCAGAGCCTGGGCAGCTTCACCCACTGGTTCATGAATGCAATCATTTCCTGGATCTTCCCCATGGTAGCGGCCGCCAGCGGCCCGGCGCCTTTCGCGCTGTTCTCGGCAATGATGGCGCTCCAGTTCTTCGTCGTCCTGTTCGTGTTCCCGGAAACCAAAGGGATCACTCTCGAGCAGATGCAGAAGAAGCTGGGAATCAGTTGATCACGCGATTACGGCCTCGATCAGGCGCGGACCGCTTTCTTTCATCGCCACCGCAAACGCAGCGATGAATTCGTCGGCTGTGAGGGCGCGCGCGGCGGGGACGCCCATGCCGGCGGCGAGTTTTACCCAGTCGAGATCGGGCCTCCCGATGTCGATCATGCCGCTGGCAAGCGGGCCGATCGCCGGGGCGCCGGTGCGGCGCATCTCGATCTCGAGAATGCGGTAACGGCGGTTGGCCAAAATCACGGCGACCACGTCCAGGCCCTCGCGGGCCATGGTCCAGAGCGATTGCAGCGTGTACATGCCGCTGCCGTCGGCCTCGAGGGCGATCGTTTTGCGGCCTTTCGCCGCCAGGGCGGCGCCGAGGGCTGCGGGCAGGCCATGGCCGATGGATCCGCCGCTGACCGGCAGGTGATCGTGCGGCGGAGCGCCGGCCAGGTGCGGCCAGATGTCGCCTCCGGACGAGACGGCTTCATCGGAGATGATGGCGCCCTCGGGCAGCAACGCGCCGATGGCGCGGCCGGCCGCGCCGGCTGTGAGCGGAAGGCCGTGGGGCAACTCCGGACGAGCCGGCCCCGCCAGCGGTGCGGAGAATCCGCCGGCCGCGCACTCCTGGGAAAGCGCCTCCAGTCCCGCCGCCCCATCTTCTTCGGCCGAGGCCAGCACGTGGAACGCGCAGTCTTCCGGAGCCACGCAACTCCGCCGGCCCGGGTACGCGAAGAAGGAGACCGGCGGCTGGGCTTCCACCAGAATCAGGTGTTTCAGGCCGGCCAGGGCGGCTTCGGCCGCTTCGGGAAAATAGGGGACCAGGACGGGCGCGAACAGGCCCGCTCCGCGCTCGAGGCGCGCCCCGAAGCGGTCGGCGAACACCCGCGCCCCCGTGGCGGCGGCGATCCGCCCGGAGGCCCGCAGGCCGCGCGCCAGCAGAGCGCTGCCGCTCAGCAGCAGCCCGGCCGGCTGGCCGGAACTGAGGATCCGCGCGGCTTCCCGCACGGCTGCGGAATCCGGAGCGTGGCGCACGGGGCGTGGCGCCGCCGGACCCGGCTCTCCAGCCGGACTCCACGAATAATCCGCCGGAACAATGAGGGTGGCAACCTGCCCGGGCGGGCCGAACGAGGCTTGCACCGCCGCCGCGGCCGCGGCGCCGATTTGATCGGCCCGCTCCAGCACGCGCACCCACCCGGACACCGTGCGGGCAAACGCTTCGATACGCGAACTCAACGGCGCATCGTAGAGCAGATGCTGGGTAGCGTGCTCGCCCACGAGGCTGACTACCGGCGACCGCGCCTTGCGCGCGTTATGAAAATTCGCCAGCGCGTTCGCCAGGCCGGGGCCCAGGTGCAACAGCGTCGCCGCGGGCTTCGCCAGCATGCGCGCATAGCCGTCGGCCGCCCCGGAACATACGCCCTCGAACAGGCACAGCACCGCCCGCATGCCCGGCACGCGGTCCAGGGCGCAGACGAACTGCATCTCGGAGGTGCCCGGATTCATCAGGCACAGGTCGACCTCATTGGCCAGCAGGGTGCGAAGAAGACATTCGGCGCCATTCATGATGGGTGTGGAGCGGTGAGAAACGTTCGCGCGGCCTCCCAGATCCTTTCCAGCACGTCGAGCAACTGGTGATCCGAATCCACCAGCATCAGACGGGCATTGCCGCGGCGCCGCGCGAATTCGATCGAGAATTCGGGCGACACCACGCTGTCACGCGTGCCGTGAACGACCAGCAGCGGCTGCACAGCCTCCGGATAGTCTTCGTAGCGTTGCCCGTCCTCAATCAGCCGGTACCATACGCGCCGCGTGTCGCCGCCGGCGTAGTGGTACACCTCGCGGTATCCGGTTCGCCGCCACCGGTCCAGTTCCGCCTGGCCGAGCGACTCCGGCCAGCGGCGGGCGAAGCCGAACGCGGGCGCAAGCAGAATGGCCCTCGTCACCTCGGGGTGTCGCGCGGCATAGAGCGCCGCCAGGTACCCGCCCAGGCTGGAACCGATCAGCGCGACCGGTCCCGCGCCGGCCTCGCGTTCGACCACCGCCAGTTGCCCGCTGATTGTGAGGTGCTCGAAATCCCCCTGGGCGAGATCGGGCACACGGACCTCCACGCCCTCCTGTTTGAGGCGCCCGGCAAAGAAGCGGGCTTTGCTCGACGAGGGTCCGGAGGCGAAGCCGTGCAGATAGACCACCCGCGGGACGTTCATTTCGGCTCCGCCTGGGGGACCTCGGTGAACTTGATTTCGGATTCGGCCGAGAAGCGGTGGAATGACGTGTACCGGAACAGGTTCTCCGTGATCAGGTCATCGCCCCGGAACTGCCGGTGCACCACCGACACCGGCAGCATGACGCCGTGCGAACTCATCACGTAGTCCACTGCGGCCTCCTCGCGAATCGTCGCCTTGCCTTCCTCGCGGTTGGCCGTGAGGGTGATGCGAACGGGCGCCAGGTCGGGGAGGCGTACCCAGATCTCGCCGGTCAGATTCTGGTGGATGGCTTTCCGGCCTTCGAATACGGTCAGCGACTGCTCGCCGGCCACCTGGCGGTACCGGACCGTGGCAATCCGGTCGGCGCCCAGGCGGGTCGTGCCGGCGAGGGTGAACCGGTATTCTCCCAGGCGCCGCCTCGAGAACAACAGCAGAAGCTGGCCGAAATCGGTCACCGTGCCCACCAGTCCGTGCTTCTCAAAATCGAGCAGCATGCGCTTCTTGACGTTGTCGTCTTCGGATTGCACGCCCAGGCTCAGGGTCTGCCGGGCCTTCTCCGGAGCCTGCCGGCGGCGGCCGTCTACCGAGATTACCTGCCGGAACTCGTGCAGCAGGTAGGGAGAGTCGCGAAAGGCCGAGTAGCCGTACTCGGAGACGATCTCACGGGTCTGGTACCGCACGGGAGGAGGCTTTAACGCCGCCTCGCCCACCCTCGGACGAAACCGCGGCGGGGCTTTGCGCGCCTTCTGCCGGAGAGTCTCTTCGGCGAACGTTTTCGGCGCAACCCGCACGAACACTTCGGCCTCCTCGGAGACGCGGCGCAGGATCTCATCCAGCCCGGGGGTTTCGACAGCTCCGGCCAAGACCGCCAGAAGCGCACACGGCAGCATATACCCACATTGTAAACTCTGCGCCTACAACCTTCGATTTTCACGGCACTTAACCGCTCCGGCGGGAAGAGCCTGACAGATCCGCGCCAGGGTGCAGGTTGCTCTCCTGGTCCGGCCGTTCACCGTACCCCCAGTACCCCTGGTCCGCCATCTTCGCCCTGCGGGGGGGAGTTGCGGAACCGGCGGCCGCGCGGTTAGAATCAATGAGTTTGCAATCATACAGGAGGATTACATGGCGGTTGAGCAGAAGGTGAAGCAGATCATTGTCGAGCAGTTGGGCGTGGACGAGAACCAAGTGGACAATACCGCTTCATTTGTGGACGATTTGGGCGCCGATTCGCTCGACATTGTGGAGCTCATCATGGCCTTCGAGGAGGCGTTTGAATTGGAAATCCCGGACGAGGATGCCGAGAAGATCGCCACCGTGAAGGACGCCGTCGACTACATCGAAGCCAAAACCTCGAAGAAGTAACCCCCAAAGCCCACCGTTACCCAGGAAGGAGAGGTAGTCTTGTCTCGAAGGGTCGTAGTCACAGGCGTAGGACTGCTTTCTGCGGTCGGCCACACAGCGGAGGCGACGTGGCAAGCGATTCGCGATTGCCGCAGCGGCATTGTCCGCATCACCCAGTTCGATGCTTCCCAGTTCGCCTCCCAGATCGCCGGCGAGGTGCAGGGCTTTGATCCTCAGAAATTTATCGAGCGCAAGGAAATCAAGAAGATGGGGCGCTTCATCCAGTTTGCCATCGCGGCGACGGAAGAAGCGCTGGGGAGTTCCGGGCTCAAGATCGGGCCGGAGAACGCCGACCGCACCGGGGTGTTCATCGGCAGTGGAATCGGCGGATTTGAAGTCATCGAGCGCGAGCACAAGGTGCTGCTGGAGCACGGCCCGCGCAAGATCTCACCGTTTTTCATCCCCGCTACCATCGTGAACATGGCGTCGGGCTTCGTCAGCATCCGCACCGGCGCCAGGGGGCCCAATTCGGCCACCGCGACGGCTTGCACTTCGAGCGCGCACGCCATCGGCGATTCGTTCCGCATCATCCAGCGCGACGAAGCCGACGTGATGATCTGCGGCGGGTCGGAGGCCGCGATCACCCCGATGGGCATCGGCGGGTTTGCCGCCATGCGGGCCTTGTCCACGCGCAACGACAGTCCCGCCACGGCTTCCCGCCCGTGGGATCTGAACCGCGACGGATTCGTAGTGGGTGAAGGCGCCGGAATCCTCATCCTCGAGGAACTCGAGCACGCCCGGAAGCGCGGCGCGCCGGTCCTGGCCGAGATTGCCGGCTACGGCATGAGCGCGGACGCCCACCATTTCACCGCTCCCGCCGAGGACGGCGACGGCGCCCGGCGCGTGATGCTGGCCGCGATCCGCGATGCCGGGATCAAACCCGAAGACATCGACTACATCAACGCTCACGGCACAGCCACGGACGTGGGCGACAGAGTCGAGACTCTGGCCATCAAACGCTGTTTTGGCGAGCATGCCTACCGGCTCTGTGTCAGTTCGACGAAGTCCATGACGGGGCACCTGCTGGGAGGCGCGGGGGGCCTGGAAGCGGGCATTACGGTGCTGGCCATCCGCGATCAGATCGCGCCGCCGACGGCAAACTACGAAACCCCCGATCCGGCCTGTGACCTCGATTACGTCCCCAACCGGGCGCGTCCCATGCGGATTCGCTATGCCCTGTCGAATTCGTTCGGCTTCGGGGGGACGAACGGGTCGCTGATCTTCAGGAAATTCGAGGAGTAGCCGGGAGCGGGAGCGCCGCCCCCGGCGATCGGCTGCGGGCGCGGCTACTTCTTGGCCTTTAGCTTCTCACGCTGCTCGCGGAGCACCGCTTTGCGGCTGAGCTTGATCTTGTTGCCTTCGATGGCCAGCACTTTCACCAGGATCTGGTCGCCTTCCTTCAACTCGTCCCGCACCTCGCGGATCCGGTTCTCGGCGATTTCGCTGATGTGCAGCAGGCCGTCGGTGCCGGGGAAGATCTCGACGAACGCCCCGAAGTCGACCAGGCGCACCACCTTGCCCAGATAGGTCTTGCCCACCTCGGCAACCGCCGTGATGTCGGCAATCATGCGCATCGCCTTGCTGGCCGAAGCTTCGTCGGCCGAAGCGATATGGATGGTGCCGTCGTCTTCGACGTCGATCTTCACCCCGGTCTGTTCGATGATCCCCCGGATGACCTTCCCTCCGGGCCCAATGACGTCCCGGATCTTGTCCTGGGAGATGTTCATGGTGTAGATGCGGGGCGCGTACTGGGACAGGGCCGGCCGGACCTCGGGCAGCGCCTCCTTCATCTTGTCGAGGATGAACAGGCGCCCGCGCTTGGCCTGGTCGAGCGCTTCCCGCATGATGGCGGTGGTCACATTCGGCACCTTGATGTCCATCTGCAAAGCGGTAATGCCATCGCGCGTTCCGGCGACCTTGAAGTCCATGTCGCCGTAATGGTCTTCGGCTCCGGCAATGTCGGTCAGCACCGCGTAGCGGTCGCCTTCCTTGACCAGGCCCATGGCCACGCCGCCCACCGGTGCGCTGATGGGCACCCCGGCATCCATCAGGGCGAGGGAGGCCCCGCACACGGTCGCCATCGAACTGGAGCCATTCGATTCCAGAATGTCGCTGACCACCCGCAGGGTGTACGGGAAGGTTGTCTCATCGGGAATCACCGGCAGAACCGCCCGCTCGGCCATGGCCCCGTGCCCGATCTCGCGCCGGCCGGGACCGCGCATGAAGCCCACCTCTCCCACACTGAAAGGCGGGAAATTGTAGTGCAGCATGAAGCGCTTGAACGCTTCTCCGGGCTCGAGCAGTTCAATCCGCTGCTCATCGTCCTTGGTGCCCAGGGTCACCGTCACCAGGGCCTGGGTCTCGCCCCGGGTGAACAGCGCCGAGCCGTGGGTGCGCGGCAGCAGCGAGGTCTCGATGCTGATGGGGCGGATTTCGTCGAAGGCGCGGCCGTCGGGGCGGCGATGCTGGTCGAGCATTTCGTCCCGGAAAATGCGCTCTTTCAACGCATCGAAAGCCTTGCCGGCCTCGGCCTGCTTCGCCTCGTCTTCGAAAGCCCCGACCACCCGGGCGCGAAGCTCGGCCACCTTGTGGTAACTCTCCAGTTTCGGGTACTTCTGGGTGTTGAGGGCGTCACTGAGCTCGGCGCGGCACTGCCCCGCGATCTGATCGAACAGGGCCTGGTCGAGTTGGGGACTCTCGAAGGGCCGCTTCGGCTTGCCCACCGCCGCGACCATCTCCCGGATGGCGGCGATGATCTGGCGGCAGCACTGGTGGCCGAATTCAATGGCGCCCAGCACCTCCTCCTCCGAAGCCTCCTGCGCCCCGGCCTCCACCATGACAATTCCGCTGTCGGTGCCGGCCACGACGATATTCAGTTTCGACTCGCGCGCTTCCGAGTATGTGGGATTGGCGACGTACTCGCCATTGATCAAGCCGACCCGGGTGGCCCCCAGGACCTCAGGAAACGGGATGTCCGAGATCGCCAGGGCGGCCGAAGCGCCAACCAGCGCCAGCCAGCCCGGGTCCGCCTCGGGATCCGCGGACAGCACCATGGCGATGATCTGGGTTTCGGCCATGAACCCGTCGGGAAACAGCGGCCGGATCGGTCGATCGATCAGGCGGCTGGTGAGAATCTCTTTTTCCGAGGGACGCCCCTCGCGTTTGATGAAGCCGCCCGGAATCTTCCCGGCGGCATAAGTGTACTCACGGTAATCCACAGTGAGCGGAAAAAAACCGGCTCCAGGCTTGGCCTCTTCGGCGGCGCACGCGCTGACCAGCACCGCGGAATCACCGGAGCGCACTACCACTGCGCCGTTGGCCTGCCTGGCCATCTTGCCTGTCTCGATGGAAAGTTTCCGACCGCCCAGGACTACTTCAGAGGTGTAAATCATTGGATGTCCTCCAACCTCGACCGGGCGTTCACGCCCGCTCGTTCCTATTTCAGCCGAGCCCTCGGACCGGCTGTTCACTTTGAGACTGGAGTCGACTGGAAGGCCCCCCGATGGGGTTCAAAGAAGGGTGATCACCAAGGCCAAGCCCCGCATCCCAATTCCGTGGATTTGTGGACCGCCGTGGCTCTCTCGCCCTCTTTGCTCAGCAAGAGAACTCTAGCGGCGGATCCCAAGCTTCTGGATCACGGCTTTATATCGCTCTGGAGCAATGTTCCTCAGATACGTCAAAAGCCGGCGCCGTTTGGCAACCATCATCAACAGCCCTCTCCGCGAGGAGTGATCCTTCTTGTGCGACTTGAAATGTCCGGTCAACTGCGCGATGCGCTCGCTCAGCAGGGCGATTTGCACTTCCGGCGATCCGGTATCGGCTTTCCGAAGCCGGTTCCGGGAGATGATCTGTTGCTTGACTTCCGTTGCCAGTGCCATTCTCGAGTTACTGCTCCGTTGTCTTCTCTATCTCGTTAATATGCCTTTTCAGGATAACACACCCGGCCACAGCCTTTCCGCTCAGTATACCTGGAAGCAGAAAACCTGGTTGGAGCCCGAAGGAGTCAGCGAATACTCGCCGTTTTCCAGACTCTCCTGGACCTCGATGCGGAACAGGCGCTCGTCGAGGCGGGACATTTCCAGCCGGATCGGGCGGGCCGAGTCCTTTCGCTTCTTCTTCGAGAACGTCACCTGGCGGCGCCCGTCCTTGACTTCCAGGCGGTAGAGTTCCAGCTTCTCCGGTTCGATCTTCTCGGCCTGGATCAGGAAAATGGGCCCGGTGAGGGGCGTCTTGGCCGGGGACTCGGCGCCCGAAACGCTGTAGACGATTTCATCCTTGCCCTGCGCTTCGGTGGCGGTCGCCACTTCGGTCGGCACAAGGTTGTCGGCATGTACCAGGTAAGGCAAGTCCGGTTTGGGCGGGCGTGGCCCCGTGTATTTCTCCGCCGCCGGCAGGGCCGCCAGCAGCGCCCACACCAGAATGAGCGTCCTCGACACGGCTTTCACTCTTCTCCCCGAACCATCGATTTTACCTCCCGTCCGGCGCAGGAGCGGTAGCGGTGATCGCCTCGATGGATTCCAGCACTTCCTCCAACTGCTCCTCTTCGACCGGTTTCACCAGCAGGAAGCCGGCCTCTCCGGGTGGGCGCAAGTGCCTGTTTTCACTCACCATCACGAGTGCGCCGCTGTGTTCCTCGATCTTCCGGAGCACATCCAGGGAATCCTGTCCCGGCGCCTGCACAGCGCAGAACACGATCTCGAAGCGGAGGCGCTCGACCAGGTCCAGCCCCTCGGCCGGACTGCGGACGGGCACCACCCGGTAGCCGCGCGCGCCCAGCATCTCCAACAGGTGCCGCTGGGCATTTTCGTCAGGCTCAATCGACAGGACGGTAATCTTCCGGCTTACGGGACGGCCCCCCTGCCGGACCAGCACGGGGCGGTGTTCCCGGCTTCGAGCCGGCAGGTCCACTTGAAAAACGAATCCACCTGCCGGAGCGCGCTCGAACCGGATATCGCCGCCATGAGCCGTGACGATGCCCCGGCAGACTGCCAGTCCGGAGCCTCCCGCCTCGCTGGCCAGCGGATCCGGCTCCTCCGGTCCCAGGGTGGCGTTGCACCCGATTTCGACCAGCACCCGTCCGGCAAGCACCTTTGCGCCAATCGTGATCCGCTTCTCCGCAACCTCTGCCAGGGCCTGCTCGGCATGCACGATCAGGTTGAGAAACACCTGCTCGAGTTGGCCCCGCGAGCCGGTGACCAGGATCGGACCGTTGCCCAACAGGTCGCTCACCTGGATGCCCCTGGCCTTCCATTCCCGCTCCCGGAACTGGATCAGCGCCCGCAGCAACTGTTTGATTTCCACGGGTTTGGCTTCCGCGCGATCGGCTCGGGCGAAGGACACCAGGCGGGAGACGATCTCCGAGGCGCGGCCGGCTTCGGCCACAATGGCCCGCAATTCACGTTGGATTCCCGCACCCGGCGCCTCAGCCAAAGCCGCTTCGGCCTGACTGGCGATAGCCGCCAGCGGCGCCCGCAACTCGTTCACGACCCCGGATATCAACTGCCCCAACGCGGCCAGCTTCTCGCTGCGGAACAACTGCTCGCGCATGGAGCGCTGGGCCAGCAGCTTCAGGGCCAGCCCAATCTGGTTGCCCAGATGCTGAACCAGGGCCGTTTCATTGGAGCTGAACTCGCGCACTCTCAGATCGTCTTCGAGCCCCAGCACGCCTTCTACTTCGCCCTGCGCGAGCAGGGGCGCCAGCAACAGTGACCGGGGGGCTCCGGCCTCCGGGGCCGGGCCGCTAAACGGGTTGTTGCGCGTATCCGGAACCGCCAGCAAGGCGCGGTTTCGAAAGCATGCCACGGCTGCGGACTCCACACCGCCGGACGGGGAGTCGAGCGCCACTGCCGAACCGGCCTCCTCTTCGCTCGCAGCCACGCGGTCCAGGGTCTTCGCTGTGCGGTTGTAAACGTACAGCCGGGCACGGGTGACGCCGAGGGCGGCGGGCGCCACGGCGGACACCTTCCTGAGCACCTCCGAGGCCGAGCTCGCGCCCAGCACCTCCTCACCCAGCGCGTACATGCTGCGCATCACCGCGCGCTGGGCGCGGGATCGCCGCTCGTGCTTCCACCACAGCAGCAACGCAGTGCCCAGCGCGAACAGCGCCGCCCCGAACTGCCAGGGTTCGACCAGCCACGATGTGTCCATGCGGACCACATCGGCCGGCGACCGCACCAAAATCTGGAACCGGCTGTTGTGCGGTGGCAGGGGACAATACTGGGAGGCGATGCCGGTCACGACCACCGTATCACCGGCGCCGGGCTCGAACGGCCTGTGGATGCCCCCTGGCGGGAAGGGAAGAAACACTTTCAGCGGTTTCCGCTGGGGTCCGACCAGGAGGTAGGCCCCGCCCGCGTTTTCGCCCGACTCGACGACACGTCCCTGGATGGCGACCAGCAGGCCCATGTACCGGAATCCTTGAGCCTGTTCCGGGCGAAGCGCCAGCGGCTGCGGGGCTGCGTCGTGGGAAAGAACCTCGATGCGCGAGGGTATCAGGACGGGCAGGCCGCCGCGTTTGGAGATGCGGCCCTCTGCGCGAACATGGTCGCCCGGCTTGAGGGAGTCGAACTGCGTCCCGGAGCCCTCCAGCACCAGCCCGTGTCCTTGCTCCTGGACTGCCAGGTGAACATAGTCCAGCAGCCGGATGGGATGCCACGAGACCTGTCCGGTGACGGCGACCTCCTGGCCTTCATAAGCCGGCGTGAAAGCCGGGGGGCGCCGCGAACCCGCCTGCTCGAGCGTCAGCGGCAGCGGATCACCGGCCGCCCAGACGCCCGGCGACAGCGCGGCCATGGCCAGGAGCGCGGCCTGCCACGCTCCCCCGAACCGCAGGCGCGCCGCGGAGCGGCCCGCCATCATCGTCTGAGAGGCTCCTGATTCCGAAGCCATGCCGCCAACTCCAGACTCCGAAAATCCTCCACGTTGAGCGCCGTCCCGGCCAGATCGCGATGGGTCGTGCGCAACCCGACCACTCTAGCTCCGGCCGCCCGCGCCGCAAGCACCCCGCTGTGGGAATCTTCAAATACAATCGTGTCCGCCGGAAGCACGCCCAGCCGGTCCGCCGCGCGCAGAAAAACCTCCGGATGCGGTTTCGGATTCCGCACCTGGTGTCCGTCTACCACCACCCGGAAATATCGCCGCAACCCGCTGGCCTCCAGGAGAAATTCCACGTTGGCCGGCTCGGCGTTGCTGGCCAGTGCGATCGGCCTTCCGGCGTTTGCCTGGATGAACTCCCGCACGCCGGGAACCAGGCGGGCCTCGACCTCCCCGGCCATCATCTCCCGGTAGAGCGCCTCCTTCGCGGCGCCGTGCCGGGCGATTTCCTCTTCTTCCAGGTGGTCCCCGAAGTAGTGCCGTACGATCTCGTCGTTGCGCTTCCCGTACATGAACTCGAGCATCGCCTCGTCAGTCTCGATGCCCTGACGCCGGTTGTAACGCACCCACGCCTGCCGGTGAACCGGGTTCGAATCCACAATCACCCCGTCCAGGTCAAAGATGATGGCCAGCCCGGCCGCCACGACGGGAACCTGAAACTGTATCATAATATACCCAATTCACGATCCAGCCACCCCAGGTATTTCTCCGATCCATCTACGACGGAACACGCGATCACCTCGGGTAATTCATAGGAATGGGCTCGCTCCAATGCGGCGCGCAGCGCCGGGAACCGGCCTCGGGAGGATTTGATGATGAGCAGCCATTCGGAACTCTCCTCGATCGAGCCCTTCCAACGATAATGGCTGCGTACCCCTCCCAGCACATTCACGCAGGCCGCCAGGCGGGCCTCCACCACCGCGCGGGCGATACGGGCCGCTTCCTCTTCCGAGCCGCAAGTGGTAAAGACGATGATTTTGTCGGTCATGTCCGGAAATGATAATGAAATTCGAGCCCGCGATCGCGGCGGGACGGACGGGCACGTTCTTCGTGACAATTTTACCCGTTCGCGCGGGAAAAATCCTGAAACAATTCTGTGCCAGGATGTTATGATGATTCCTTCGGGAGGCGCACGTGAGATCGCCACTGCTGAAAGCTTGCAGTGTGATTGCCGTTCTGGCGGCCCTCGGTTTTGCCGTGCAGAGCCTGCTGGGGCCGCAGGGCTTCTCGGCCTGGATGGAGAAGCGGGAGGAAGTCCGCCGCCTGGAGCGGGAGAACGCCGCGCTGGCGCGCGAGATCCAGGCCCGGCATGAGCAAATCGAGCGGCTGCGGCGCAACAGGGAGGAGCAGGAACGGGAGATCCGCCAGCGCCTGAAACTGGTCAGGCCCGGCGAAACCGTATATCTGCTGGAGGAGCACCCGGAGCCGTCTGCTGCTCCGCCCGCTCCCCCCACTCCGTAGCCGCGGGCTTTAGCGCACGGCCAGGGTCACCGCCGTTGCCGGCCGGGGGCGTTGGCGCTTACATCCGGCAACGCTTCACGGCCGACTTCCACTCCCCGTAGAGCCGCTCGCGCAGGGGTGCGTCGATGCGGGGTTCAAAACGCCGTTCGGCCCGCCAGAAGCTCTCCAGCTCCTCGGCATTTCGGAAAAAGCCGGTCGCCAGCCCGGCCAGGTAGGCGGCGCCCAGGGCGGTGGTTTCGACGTCGACCGGCCGCACGATGGGGCGCCCGAGGATGTCGGCCTGCAACTGCATCAGGAAATCGTTTCTTGCGGCGCCGCCATCCACGCGCAATTCCCGCAGCGGTTCCCCGCTGTCCTGCTGCATGGCTTCGATGAGTTCGCGGGTCTGGTAGGCGATGGCTTCCAGGGCCGCGCGCACCAGGTGAGCCCGGGTCGTGGCGCGGGTGATTCCCGTGACCAGACCGCGCGCCCCGGGATCCCAGTGGGGCGCTCCCAGTCCCACAAAAGCCGGCACGAAATACACGCCGCCGTTGTCGGCGACCGAGGCCGCTACCGCCTCGGACTCGGCTGCCGTGCGGATCAGCCCCATCTGGTCGCGCAGCCACTGGATCACCGCTCCGGCAATGAAAACGGCGCCTTCGATGGCAAACTGGGGGCGGCCGTCCAGGGATGCGGCGCGGGTCACCAGCAGGCGGTTGTGCGATACCGGCTGGCGCCCGCCCGTGTGCAGCAGGGCGAAACAGCCGGTTCCGTAAGTGTTCTTTGAAAGGCCGGGCCGAAAACAGGCCTGACCGCCCAGCGCGGCCTGTTGATCGCCCGCGATGCCGGCGATCGGGATTTCCGCGCCGAAGTGGCCGGCCGCGATGGTCCCTACCACCCCGCTCGACGGCCCGATCTCGGGCAGCATGGCCCGCGGGATGCCGAAGATCTCGAGCATGGCTTCGCTCCAGGCCCCCGTCCCCAGGTCCATCAGCATCGTGCGCGAGGCGTTGGTCGGGTCGGTGACGTGCACGGCGCCGGCAGTCAGCTTCCAGATCAGCCACGTGTCCACGGTCCCGAAGAGCAACTCGCCGTCGCGCGCGCGGCGTCTCGCGTCCGGAACCTGGTCGAGGATCCAGGCGAGCTTGCTGGCCGAAAAGTAGGCATCGACAACCAGGCCGGTGGTGCGGGTGATTTCGGAGGCGGCCGGCGAGGCGGCCAGTTCCGAGCAGAAAGCGGCTGTGCGCCGGCACTGCCAGACAATGGCCGGGGCTACCGGGCGCCCCGTCGCGCGCTCCCATACCAGCGTCGTCTCCCGCTGATTGGCGATGCCGGCGGCGACAATATCGGCGGCCGGAACCCGCATCCGCTCCAACAGGCGCCGCGCGCATTCCAGTTGGGCCGCCCAGATTTCCAGAGGGTCCTGCTCCACCCAGCCCGGCTGCGGATAGCGGCAGGTGATCGGGCGCGACTCCATGCCCACGGCGCGCCCCCGCTCGTCATAGAGGACCGCGCGCGCACTCGTGGTGCCTTCGTCCAGGGAGAGGAGAAACGGCATGGGGGAATTATAGCCGCAGCTACAATTCCCACGCTCGCCTTGGCGTGCCGCGGTCGCGGCCCTCCAGGCGGTCGTAAAGATACAGGTTCGAGACCGTGCCCATGGCTTCGTTGTACAGGGTTTCCAGGCCCAGCGCCTCGCGCAGATCTTCCTGGAAGTTGTGGACCGCCTTCAATTCGGCGGCCAGCGCCGGCCGGCGGATGCCGCCGGGAGTCATAAAGAACTTCTGGAACCCCCCATCCACCAGGGCGGCGATCTCACCGTGGATCAGGACTCCGGGGCGGGTGCGAATCAGCGCGCTGCCGCCCGGCCCTTCCGCAATCACCGCGGCGCACCCGTCGCGCACCACCCGCGCGGCGCGTCCGGAAGCCTGGGGTTCCGGCTGGACGTCGAACCCCGCGCGCCGAAGCGCCTCCAGCCGGTCGTCGAAGGTCGTCTGCCTGGGTTTTTCGCGGCGAAAGAACATGCTTGGTATTCCTACGGCTTGGCCTGTTTGCGTACCTCGGCAAAATACTGCTGGACGTAATGCTGGTAAGCCACCGGAACTTCATCGCGGTGGATCTCTCCGCCGCGATCGGCATGAGCGGCTCCGGCGGAGCTGTAGGCGGTGCGCAACTGCTGCTTGCCGTTGCGCACCTCAACCGTGATTTCGCCGGTCACACTGGCCGACCGCTTGCCGATGATTTCGCTAATCTTGCCCATGGCCGCGAGCTGCTCGGCAAGGCGCAGGTCCTTGTTGCCGTCCTGGCGGCCGATTCCGCTGGCGGCGTTCTTCGAGGCGTCTTCGCCGCCCGCGCTCGCGCTCCTGCCCTGCGCGCTCTGGGCGTTTCCCCCATCTTCGCCCTGCTGGCCGTCCTGCGCCTCCTGGCCGCCTTCTCCGGCCTGTTTCTGCCCCGGGCCGGAGGTCTTGCCGCGCTCGCCGCCGGCCTGCTGCCGGCTGGCTGTGCGCGTCTGCTGGCCGTTTTTCGAGGCTGCCGGCGTGCCTCCCGCGCTGGGCGGCTGCTTGAGCCGCGCCATCAGATTGGCCATGGCGTCGCGCAACTTGGCCATCAGGCTCGACTCGGCCGGCGCGGAGGTGGGCCTGTGCTCGGAAGCCTCGCGGTCCTTCCTGGCGTTTTGAGAAGCCGCCGTTTCACCCCGCTCGCCCTCGCCGGAATCTGACTCTTCGGAGATGTTCTCCAGTTCCTCCGGCTGGGGGTTTTCGCCGGCCTGCTGCTCGCGGTTTTCGGTCTGGATGACAGGGGAGTTATTGCCGCTGGCCGCATCGGGAACGTCGATGCTCTCGAGCGGCTGCTCGGGCGAGCCGGCCGGCCTGTCGCGGCCGTCCCTTTGGGAGTCGCCGGCGCCGCGGTCCTTCACTCGCTGGTCCTGGTGCTTGCGGGTCCGTTCGCCCTTGCGGGCTTCCATCCGCAGGTCCGGATCCAGCCCCAGCCAGGGCATCAGGAGCCGGGCCAGCGGCGGCCGCAGGTCCATCCGCCGCTCAATGCCATAGCGCAGCGCAAACAGGCTGGAAGCCACCAGCGCCAGACCGAACAGCGCGTAGACAGAACGGGGGACCGCAAACGGGATGGCGCGCGCCAGGTCCACCCCGGGCGCAGCCCGTTCGGCAGTGGCGAATTGCGCGGCCTGGATCTGCTCCGGGACTTTACGCCCGCCCCCGGCGGCGAAAAACACGGCCGTCGAAAGGGTGTCCTTCAGCCCGGCTGCGGAGTCCACGACCTGGGCGGCGCGATAGGGTGAAGGGATCGTCCGGGCCGCGCGCACAACGCCCGCGCCCAGGCTCGCCAGGGTAATCAATGCCAGCCAGCGCCAATCGAGCAACTGCGTCCCCAGAATCAACAGCAGCACGGCGGACGCCGCCGCCACGCACGCCGCGAACGTGAATTGAGCGACGATTCCGTTCCACAGGATGCGGCGGCGGGCACGCCGCACCAGCTCAAAGACTGCACTTGAACGCAGCAATCGGCACCAGCCTTTATTATGGTACATCCTGGCGGTGAAAACACGGCTCCCCGCTCGCAGCGCGCCGGGATGACCATTTCACCCGGGACGGTGCGCAGGTCTTCAAGGAAGTGTGTGCAGGTTCTTGTGAATCGCGTACAGGGCCAGTTCCAGGCGGTCCGAGACTCCGAGCTTGTCGAAAATGTTGTGCAGATGGTTTTTCACCGTCTGC
>Ga0272446_1004141_pt1 | contig 17446 bp, 13 predicted proteins | sample YNPCB0061_FD_194587 | JGI IMG/M metagenome (GOLD analysis project Ga0272446, IMG submission 194587) | Hot spring microbial mat communities from Yellowstone National Park, WY, United States - YNP-CB-006-1 | ecosystem: Environmental > Aquatic > Thermal springs > Hot (42-90C) > Sediment | place... | reverse complement strand
CCTGGCAGTTGCTGGCCAGCCCGACTCCCGGCGCCTCGAACGCCGCCCCGGCCGCGCTGGGCGACGCCGCGGCGGTGCGCCTGAACGAGTGGCTCGCCAGAACCGCCGGCGACGACTGGATCGAGTTGTACAACCCGCAACCCCTGCCCGTGGACCTGGGCCGCTACCGCCTCAGCGACGACCCCTCCCAGGCGGGCCAGACCAACCACGTCATCCGCCCGCTGACCTTCATCGCCCCGCGCGGCTTCGCCGTCTGGGTGGCCGACGGCAACACCAATCAAGGGCCGGACCACGTGGGCTTCAAACTGGACGGCCTGGGCGAAACCCTCCGGCTCTACGACCCCTTCAGCGGGTTGGTGGACTCGGTGGACCTGCTGGTGCAGACGCCGGAAGTCAGCGAGGGCCGGTTCCCCGACGGCGGCACCAATCTGGTGCGCTTCCCGGACACGCCCTCGCCCGGCACGGAGAATTACCTGCCGCTGCCCGGGGTGGTGGTCAACGAAGTGCTCCCCCACACCGACCCGCCGCTGGAGGACGCCATCGAGCTGTACAATCCCGGCCCCGCGCCGGTGGACCTCAGCGGCTGGTACCTGAGCAACAGCCTCGAACGCTGGCGCAAGTACCGCATCCCGTCCGGCACGATCCTGCCCGCCGGCGCCTACCGCGTCTTTTACGAGGGCCAGTTCAACGCGCCGGAACTGGGCGACGCAGCCTTTACCCTCAACTCGGCCCACGGGGACGAGGTGTACCTCTCGGCCACGGACGCCGCCGGCGAGTTCACCGGCTGGCGGGCCTTTGCCCGGTTCGGCGCCGCCGCCAACGGCGTCTCCTGGGGCCGGCACGCCACCAGCATCGGCGTGGACTTTGTACCGCTGAGCGCCCGGACCTTCGGGGTGGACCAGCCGGGCAGCGTGGCCGAGTTCCGCCGGGGCACGGGCAAACCCAACGCCCCGCCGCTGGTCGGCCCGGTGGTGATCTCGGAAATCATGTTCCAACCCGTCGCGCTCCGGAACGGCGTCCCGGTCGAGCTGCCGGAAGAGGAATTCGTGGAACTCCACAACCCGGGTCCGGTTCCCGTGGCCCTGTACGACGTGGATTTTCCCACCAACACCTGGCAGTTGAGCGACGGCGTCCGGTTCAGTTTTCCGCCGGGCGTGGTGTTGCCCGCCGGCGGCTACCTCGTGGTGGTGGGCTTCAACCCCGTGACCAACGCGCCTGCGTTGGCCGCCTTCCGCGCGCGCTACAAGCTGCCCGAGACGACGCCGGTTTTCGGCCCCTTCAGCGGCCGCCTGGCCAACGAGGGCGAGCGGCTCAGCCTGTACCGGCCGGACCATCCCCAGTTGCCGCCGCACCCGGACGCCGGGTTCGTGCCGCAGTTGCTGGTCGAAGCCGTGAATTACCTGCCCGCGCCACCCTGGCCGTCGGGCGCGGCCGGCACCGGCATGTCGCTCCACCGCATCCAGCCCGCCGCTTACGCCAACGAACCGCAGCACTGGCGCGTGAGCCGGCCCACGCCCGGGCGGACCGCGCCCCAGCCCGGCGCGGACAGCGACGGCGACGGGCTCCCCGATGATTGGGAGCTGGCCCACGGCCTGGACCCGGATTCCGCGCTGGGCGAGCACGGCGCCAATGGCGACCCCGACGGCGATGGCTTGACCAACCGACGCGAGTTCCAATTTGGAACCAACCCGCGCGAATTCACCGTGCGCATCCTGGCCCTGCGCCTGGCGGGCAACCGGCTCTATCTGACCTTCAACGCCGCGGCCGGCCGCGCCTATCGCCTCGAGAGCCGCCCCGCCGTGGGCGCCGGCGACTGGGAGGTGGTCACCAACGTCCTGCCCGCCAGCACGGGCGACATCGAGTTCTGGGTGCAGTTGACCGCGGGCGAGCCGGCGCGGTTCTACCGGCTGGTGGTACCGTGAGGCCGGGCCGGCGGATCCGTCCGATCCGTCCGATCCGTCTGATCTGTCCGATCCGTCGGATTCCGTTGCCCCGTCTGCCGCGCCCCTCGCAGGGTGCGGCCGCCGCGTGAGCCGAGACGCTCCCCGGGGCTTACAAGGTGCGGCTCTCGATGAGCGGCGGTGGGTTGGCCGACTTCCCCGCCGGCGTGGCCGCCGGCAGCGGGGTCACCTCGATCTTGCGGAAATGAATCTCGCCGCCCTCGGATTGGAAGCCGACCGGCCCGGCGAGGATTTCGCAGCCGGTGGCCTCGTTGGCCAGTTGGCCGTTGATCCACGCCCGGAGGGAATCGTCGCGCAGCTCGATCACGTACCGGTTCCATTCGCCGGGCGGTTTTTCGAGCGCAGCCCGCTTGCGGAGGATGGTGACGTCGCCGGCCAGGGCGTGGCCGGGTATTTTTTCAAGCCGCTCGGGATCGCCATTGAGGCCCATGCCGTGGAGGCCGAGCAGGTCGCCGGCGTTGCCGTGCTGGAGCTGCGCCTCCAGGCACCGCGGCAGGGCCCGGGGCTCGCCGTTGATGCGGAGCAGCACGCCGCTGTTGCCCGGCTCGGTGCCTGGTGCCCAGCGCCACTCGACCACCACCCGCACGTTGGTGTAGGCCTGCGCGGTCGCCAGATAGCCCAAGGGTTTCCCCCGGCAGACCAGCAGGCCGTCCCGGACGGACCAGACCGCTTCCATGGGCACGGCCGGGTCTTCGAGCCGGTAAGCCCAACCTGCCAGATCGCGTCCGTTGAAGCGTTGGCCGGTCGCGTTGGCCGGAGCCGGTCCGGTGGTGGAGCAGCCGAGCAGTCCCGCGGCGAGCGCCAGCGCCACCGCCGCGTGGGGCCGGGCGGTCGAATCGGTCGGTTTCATCACGACACACCGGTAGCGAGAACCCCGACGGCTGGCCAGACCAAAAAAATCGCCCCGAGGACGGCGGTTTTGCTCTTGGCAGGCGGCGGGGTTGGCCCATGTTGAGCGCATGTCGTTGCGGCGTGTTTTGAAGCTCACCGGACTGGTGTTGTTGGGCCTGTTGCTGCTGGCGGGCGGCGTGGCGGGCGGGTTGTGGTGGTACTTTTCGCCCGCGCACGAGCTGACCCGCGGGGTCAAATACTCCTCCCGCCGCGGCGACAATCTGGTGCTGGACGTGCTCAAGCCCCGGCGGCCCAATGGCTATGGCGTGCTGGTGATGGTGAGCGGCAGTTGGAAGTCCAGCCGCGAAGGCCTCCACCCCGCGATGGTCGCGCCGTTGTTGCGGCGCGGGTACACCGTCTTCGCGGTGCACCACGGCTCCCAGCCCGAGTTCACGGTGATGGAGATCGTCGAGGACGTGCGCCGCGCCGTGCGGTTTGTGCGGTATCACGCCCGCGAGTACGGCGTGAACCCGGACCGGCTGGGCGTGTGCGGCGGCAGTTCCGGCGGGCATCTGAGCTTGATGATCGCCACGCGCGGCGGGCCGGGCCGGGAGTTCGCGCCCGACCCGGTGGACCGCGCGAGCGACGCGGTGCAGGCCGTGGCGGTGTTCTTCCCGGTCACGGACCTGTTGAACCTGGGCAAGTCCACGGAGAACCCCGGGGACGGCGGGCCGCCGAAGAGTTTTGTGCGCGCGTTCGGGCCGGAGTCCACCAACCTGGCCGTCTGGCGGGTCCTCGGTCGCGAGGTCTCGCCCATCTACCACATCCACTCGAACCTGCCGCCGGTGCTCATCGTGCACGGCGACGCCGACACGCTGGTGCCCCTGGAGCAATCCGAGTGGTTTGTGGCGCGGGCGCGCGCGGCGGGCCGGGAGGTCCAACTGGTGGTCCGGCCGGGGAAAAAGCACGGCTGGCTGACCATGCTCTGGGACATTCGGCTCTTTGCCGACTGGTTCGACCGGCACCTGCGCGGCGCGGGTGCGCCGGCTCAGGCGATAAAGGCCTCGTGAACCGCGCGGGCGGCCTGCTCGCCCCGGGCGCTGTCCACCACCACGGTGATCTTGATCTCGCTGGTGGAGATCATCTCGATGTTGATGCCCTCGCGCGCGAGGGTGGCAAACATCTTGGCGGCCACGCCCGAGTGGCTGCGCATCCCCACGCCCACGATCGAGAGCTTGGCGATGGTCTCGTTGGCAAGCAGCTCGCTGAAGCCCAGCTCCGCCCGCAGCCCCTCGATGACCTTGCGCGCCTTGAGCAGGTCCGGTTTGTCCACGGTGAAGGACAGGTCCGTGGCCGGGCGGGCCGTGCCGTGGCTGACGTTTTGCACGATCATGTCCACGTTGATGGCCGCGTCCGCAAGGGCCTGGAAGATGCGGGCCGAGACGCCCGGACGGTCCGGCACCCCGATGAGGGTGAGCTTGGCCTGGTTTTTGTCCAGCGAGACGCCGCGCACCACGACGCCTTCCATGTTTTTGGTTTCCTCTTTCACAATCGTGCCCGGGTTGTCGTTCAAGCTGGAGCGCACCTCGAAGACGACGCCGAACTTCTTGGCGAACTCGACCGAGCGCAGTTGCATGACCTTGGCGCCCGCCCCGGCCAGCTCGAGCAATTCGTCATAGGCCACCTCGTCGAGCTTGCGGGCCGCGGGCACCACGCGCGGGTCGGCGGTGTAGATGCCGTCCACGTCGGTGTAAATCTGGCAGAGGTCCGCCCGCAGCGCGGCGGCCAGCGCGATGGCCGTCAAATCCGACCCGCCCCGGCCCAGGGTGGTGATCTGCCCTTCCTGGGTCTGCCCTTGGAACCCGGCCACGATCACCACGTGCCCGCTGTCCAACAGGGCGTGGACCTGGCGCGGGGTGATGTTCATGATCTTGGCCTTGGTGTGGACGCGATCGGTCACGATGCCGGCCTGGGCGCCGGTGAGGGAGACCGCCGGCACGCCCAGCGCGTGCAGGGCCATGGCGGTGAGCGCGATGGTGGTTTGTTCGCCCGTGGCCAGCAACACGTCCATTTCCCGCTCGGTGGGCAGGGGCATGATCTCCTTGGCCAGCTTGATGAGATTGTCGGTCACCCCGCTCATCGCGGAGACCACCACCACCAGCCGGTTGCCCCGTTCGCGGTAGCGCGCCACGCGGGCGGCCACGTTTTTGATGCGCTCGGTGTTGGCCACCGAGGTGCCGCCGTACTTCTGAACAATCAACGCCATGCCTGGGTGCCGGGTCCCGGCAGGGCTCCCGGCCGGCCGGCGCTGCCGACCCTAGCGGACGTGTCCGGGGTGTCAAGGCGGCTTATGAGCCGTCCCGACGCGGATTCGCGGGCGTGACACCCCCGGATGCCGTTGCTGCCCCGGGCGACGCCGGGGCGTTTTTTCGATTTCGTCCCCCGCGGCCCGGCGCGGTAAGCTGCCGGGCGCATGGACACCAAGCCGACCCTCTTGATCGTGGACGATGAGAAGCCCACCCGCGAGGGCTTGCGCGCGGCGCTCGAGGAGCGGTTCGACGTGTACGTGGCCGAGGACGCCGCCAGCGCCATCCAGCTCCTCGAACAGGAACGCTTCGACGTGGTCCTCACCGATTTCCGCCTGCCCAAGGAAGACGGCATGAAGGTCATCGCCCGGGCCAAGTCTCTGAGCCGCCCGCCGGTGTGCATCCTGATGACCGCCTACGGCTCGGAGGAACTGGCCGTGGAGGCGATGAAACACGGGGCCGACGACTACATCGCCAAGGGCCGGCTCCAGATTGATGAACTGGAGCTGCGCATCGCCCGGGCCCTCAAGTCCCAGCGCCTGGAGGGCGAAGTGCAGCAATTGCGCCAGCAACTGGACGAAAAATTCGGCCTGGAAAACATCGTCGGGCGCTCGCCCGCGATGCTCGAGGTCTTCGAGACCATCAAACAAGTCGCCCCCACCCCGGCCACGGTGCTCATCCAGGGCGAAAGCGGCACGGGCAAGGAACTGGTCGCCCGCGCGCTGCACCAGTTGAGCCCGCGCGCCCGCATGCCGCTGGTGACCGTGCACTGCGCGGCGCTGCCGGCCACGCTGCTCGAGAGCGAGCTCTTCGGCCACGAAAAGGGCGCCTTCACCGGCGCGCACGAGCGGCGCATCGGCCGTTTCGAGCAAGCCAACGGCGGCACGCTTTTTTTGGACGAGATCGGCGAGATTGACGCCAGCACCCAGGTCAAGCTGCTGCGCGTGCTGGGCGAGCGCACCTTCGAGCGGGTGGGCTCGAACAAGACCCTCTCGGTGGACGTGCGCCTGATCGCCGCCACGAACAAGAACCTGGCCGACCTGGTCAAGGCCGGCCAGTTCCGCGAGGACCTCTACTTCCGCCTGCGCGTGGTGGAAATCTGGCTCCCGCCCCTGCGCGAGCGCCCCGGCGACGTGCCCCTGCTGGCCCTGCACTTCCTGCGGGAAATCGCCGCCGAGTACGGCAAGCCGGTGACCGACTTCACCCTCGACGCCATGCAGGCGCTCCTCAACTACTCCTGGCCCGCCAACGTGCGCGAGCTGCGCAACGCCATCGAGGGCGCGGTGGCCCTCTGCCGGGGAGACAAAATCACCCTGCGCGACCTGCCGCCCAACGTGCGCGGCGCGGCGGCGGGACCCTCGCCCGCGGACCGCGGACTGCTGGCGCCGGGCAGCCCCACCCCCACGCTCAAGGAGGCCGAAAAGCAGCTCATCATTCGCGCCTTGCAGGAATCCCGGGGCAACCGCAGTCTCGCCGCCAAGAAAATCGGCATCAGCCGGCGCACGCTCTACCGCAAGCTGGAGGAGTACCAGCTCGAAGGGCTTTGAGTTGGCCCCCGAGCGCCGACGCCGGTTGCCGCGGTCACCCATGCGCATACCACCCGTCCAAGAGATCATTCACTGGCTGGAAGTCGGCGCCGGCGCCCGCCAGCTCCGCATCCTGGTCAGTTGCCTGCTCATCCTGGCCGTGACCGGTTGGTACGACCTCTCGCAGCTCCGCAACTTGAGCGCCCCGGAGGCGATGGAAGCGGCGCAACTGGCGCGCAACCTGGCCCGCGGCGAGGGCTTCACCACCCAGGTGGTCCGCCCGCTGACCCTCCAAATGGTCGAGGACACCCTGGGCGTGGAAGCCCGCCTGGGCCGCCGGCCGCATCCGGACCTGGTGAACCCGCCGCTGTACCCGCTCCTGTTGGCGGGCTGGATGAAACTGGTCCCCTTCGACTACGAGATCGAAGGCTACTTCTGGCGCTACGCGCCGGACGTGTGGATCACGGTGTTCAACCAGCTCCTGTTCCTGGGGCTGGCCTGGTGCCTTTGGCGGCTGACGCGGCGCCTCCTCAACGCCGAGGCGGCCTGGGTGCTGGTGGCAGTGCTGGTGGCCTCGGAATACCTCTGGCGCTTCAGCACCTCGGGCCTGCCCACCATGCTGGCCATGGTGCTGTTCGTGGCGTTGCTGGACACGCTCTCGCGGCTGGAAAGCCGCGACCGCGAAGGCCACCACCGCTGGCGCCATTTCCTGCCCGGCGCGGCCCTGGCCGGGCTCTTCCTGGGGTTGCTGGTGCTCACCCGCTACGGCCTGCTGGCGCTGGTGGCGCCGGTGACGTTGTTCTACCTCTTTTTCCTGGGCCGGCGCGCCCTGCCGTTGCTGGGCGTGACGCTCGCGGTCGCCGCGGTCGTGGTCACGCCGTGGTTGCTCCGCAACTACCAGCTCAGCGGCACGCTCTTCGGCGTGCGCGGTTACGCGCTCTACCAGGAGACGCTGCGCTTCCCGCAGGGCCGGCTGGAGCGCACGTTCCGACCGGACCTGGAGACGGTGGGGCTTTTTGATCTGGCGCGGAAGGCCGGCGAGGGCCTGCGCCAGGTGGCCGGGGATGACCTGCTGCGCCTGGGCGGGAGCTGGGTGGGCGCGTTCTTCCTGGTGGGGCTCCTGGCCCAGTACGGTCAACCGGGGCTGAACCGGATGCGGGTCTTTCTGCTGCTGTGCCTGCCCGCGCTGGGATTGACCCAGGTGCTGGGGCGCACGCATCTCTCGGTGCTGAATCCGGGTTTCACCGCCGAGAATCTCCTGGCCGTGCTCACGCCGGGGGTGTGTCTGGTGGGCGTGGCCTGCTTTTTCTGGCTGGTGAGCCGGCTCGAGCTGCCCTACCCGGAGTTTCGGCACGTGCTCAGCACGCTGCTGGTGCTGGGCGTGGCGTTGCCGCTGGCCGTGCGGGTGTTGCCGCCGCGGGTGGTGCCCATCGTCTATCCGCCCTACTACCCGCCCTACCTGCGCGAGGCCGCGCAGTTCCTCAAACCCACCGAGTTGCTCATGACCGACGCCCCCTGGGCCACGGCCTGGTATGGCGACCGCCTCTCGGTGTGGACCACGATGGACGCGTCCGCCTCCTTCTACGAGGTCAACGACCGGCACAAGGCCATCTCCGCCCTGTTGCTCACGCCCCTGACCACCGACGCGCAGTTCCGCCGCCACATCCTCCAAAGCCGCGACCACGACTGGGCGCGCCTGGTGGTCGAGGTCCTCTTCCGCACCAACGTGCCCCCCGGCTTCCCCGTCCGCCAGGCCTGGAAGCGGGGCACTCCGGACCACCTTTTCCTGGCCGACCGCGCCCGCTGGCTGGACCGGCCCGCGGCGCGTGACGAATCCCGGCCGGCCGTGCCCTCCGCCGAGGAGTAGCCGGGCCGCGCCGCCCAACCGGCGCAACCATCGCGGCTCCCGGCGCGCCGGCCGCGCGGGCCCCGCTCACAGCGCCAGGCAAAACAGCGCGTCCCGCAGCTTGGGTTCGAACCACGTACTCTTGGGCGGCATGATCTCGCCGCGGTCGGCCACGGCCATCAGCTCCTCGAGGCTGGTGGGATGCAGCGCAAAGGCCACCGCCGCCTCGCCCGCGTCCACCCGGCGCTCGAGTTCGGCCGGGCCGCGAATCCCGCCCACGAAGTCAAGGCGCTCGCTGCGTCGGGGGTCTGCGATGCCCAGCAGAGGTCCCAGCACGTGCCGTTGCAAGAGCGCCACGTCCAGCGCCTCGGCCGGGCTCGCCGCCGGCGCCAGCTCCGGCCGGAACCGCAAGGTCCACCACCGGCCGGCCAGGTACACGCCCACCTCGAGCCGCGTCCGGGGTTGACCCGCGCCGCCTTCGCTCACGGGTCCCAGTTCGCGCAAGCGCGCCAACAGCGTCTCCGGCGTCAGGCCGTTCAGGTCCCGCACCACGCGGTGATAGGGCAGGATTTGGAGCGTGTCGTGCGCGAAGATCACGCTCAAGAACCCCCCGCAGCCGCCCCGCCCGCCCCGGGCCTGGTACACCCGCGCCGCCGCCGCGGTGCGATGGTGGCCGTCGGCGATGTACAACCGCGGCAACGCGGCGAAGCACTGTTCCAGGAAGGCGATGCCCTCCGCGTCCGCCACCGTCCAGGTGCTGTGCCGCACGCCGTCGGGCGCGGTGAAATCCACCTCCGGCGGCGCGGCCGTGCGCTCGCGCACAAAGGCGGCCAGCGCCGGTTCGGCGCGGTAAAACAGGAAGGCCGGCCCGGTCTGCGCATCCAGCGCCTCGATGTGGCGGGTGCGGTCCTCTTCCTTGTCCGGGCGGGTCAGTTCGTGTTTGCGCACCACCCCGTCGAGGTACTCCTGGCAACTGGCCGCGCCCACGATGCCTGTCTGGCGGTGCGCGCCCATCACCTGCCGGTACAGATAAAACGCCGGCCGCGGGTCCTGCTGCAACACGCCCCGCGCGAGCAGCTCGCGCCAGACGCGCCGGGCCTGCGCGTAGGCCGCGGGCGAATGCGGGTCGCTGCCCGGCGGCAGGCCCACCTCCGGCCGGCTCACGCGCAAAAAACTCAGCGGCTCGGCCGCCGCCAACTGCCGCGCCTCCGTCTCGGACAACACGTCGTAGGGCGGCGCGCTCACGCGCGGGGCCAGGTCCGGCCGGGGCCGCACCGCGGCAAAAGGTTTCACGGTCGCCATAAATCGGGCGGGGAAGCTACCGGCGAATCGCCCGGGGGAAAAGCGCAAAGCCCCTTGCCGGGCCGGCCCGCGCGCGCCAGTTTGGCGTCATGACAACGCCCGAAACTTCCACCCCTTCGGCCCGGCTGGTGGTGGTCGAGGGGGACATCACCCGCCAGGACGTGGACGCCATCGTCAACGCCGCCAACACCACGCTGCTGGGCGGGGGTGGCGTGGACGGCGCCATTCACCGCGCGGCCGGGCCGGAGCTGCTGGCCGAGTGCCGCACGCTCGGCGGTTGCCCCACGGGCGAGGCGCGCCTCACGCGGGGCTACCGCCTGCCCGCGCGCTGGGTCATCCACACCGTGGGTCCGGTCTGGCGCGACGGCCGGCACGGCGAGGACGAACTGCTGGCCCGTTGCTACCGCAACAGCCTGGCGCTGGCACGCGCGCGCGGCCTGAAAACCATCGCCTTCCCGGCCATCAGCACCGGGGCCTACGGGTTCCCGCTCGAACGCGCCGCGCGCATCGCAGTGCGGGAATGCCGGGCCTTCCTGGCGGCCAACCCGGACTTTGGCGAAATCCGGCTGGTCTGCTTCGGTGCGGCGGCGCGGGCGGCCTTCGAGGCGGCCCTGCGCGAGGCGGCGGCCGCGGCGCCCGGTTGAGCCCGCGGGGTTCCGGCCGCGTCCGGTTGCCGCGGAGGGAGCCCCTGTTCCGCTCCGCGCGCCGGTGAATGCGTGGCCCGAATTTCGCGCGGCGCCCGCGGCGCTTTCACGAGCGCGGCGCAGGGCAGCGGGCAACCGGACTGCCCGCCCGGCCGGTATTCGCTTGCAATCTGAACCACCCGGCGCATCTTGCCGCCATCAGCTCCGGTTGGCAGCGTCGCGGGTCCGGTCGGCCCGCCGAGCCACGCGGCGTGGAACGTTTCCCCGGGAGCCCAAACACCCGTACAACATTGTACCATGCCCACCGGTATCTCCCTCCACCTCGGCCTCAACCGCGTCAACCCCGCCCACTACCAGGGCTGGGACGGCGCGCTGGCAGCTTGCGAGTACGACGCGAAAGACCTGCAGGCCATTGCGCAAAGCCGCGGCTTCGCCCAAAGCCGGCTGCTGCTCACCGCGGACGCCACGGCGGCGAATGTCATCGCCGGCATCACCGAGGCGGCCCGCGCCTGTCAGGCGGGCGACCTGTTCCTGCTGACCTACTCCGGGCACGGCGGACAAGTGCCCGACACCAACCACGACGAGAAACGCCTGCCCACCGGGCTGCGCGACAACTACGACGAGACCTGGGTGCTCTACGACCGCCAGTTGATTGACGACGAGCTGTACACGCTGTGGGGCCGGTTCCGCAAAGGCGTGCGCCTGTTGGTGCTCAGCGACAGTTGCCACAGCGGCACGGTCATCAAGGCCCTGCCGACCTTTCTGGACCCGGCCGCCGCGGCCGCGAGCGGGCCGGCCATCCGCTGGCTGCCGCTGGCGCAGAGCCAGAAAGTTTACCGGGCCAACCGGAAGTTGTACGACGCCCTCCAGCGCGACAACCCCACCGCCGAGAACACCCGCGTGCGCGCCGCCGTGCTGCTGATCTCCGGCTGCATGGACAACCAGTTCTCGCTGGACGGCCCGCGCAACGGCCTGTTCACCGGCACGCTGCGCAAGGTCTGGAACAACGGCCGGTTCACCGGCGGGCACCAGGCCTTCCGCAACGCCATCGCCAGCCGCATGCCGCCCTCGCAAACGCCGAACTTCTTCCGCGTGGGCGCCGGCACCGCCGCGTTCGAGTCGCAAACACCCTTCACCATTTGAAGCCCGGCCGGAGCGCCGCCCTCTCCCCGGGGGCGGCGTTCTCCGGGCTGCCCCTCGCTTATGGCTCCGCTCTCGGAACCGGCCGCGCCGGCCCCCGGCGACGCGCCCCTGCGCATCCTCTGTGTTCACGGGGTCGGCCACCAGGAGGCCGACCCGCAGTTCGCGCCGGCCTGGCGGCGCGCGATCGTCACCGGCCTGCGCGCGGCCGGGTGCGGTGACGAACCGCGCATCGAGTTTGTCCACTACGACGCCCTGTTTGCCGCGGCGCCGCGGGACCTGGCGGTCTGGCGGCGCGGCTTTTTGCGGCTGCTCAGCAGCGGGTGGAACGCGGCGGTGGGCCGGGTGCAGGACTGGCTGGGTGGGTGGCTGGGCCGGGGCGTGGACCCCGCGCCGCCGGGCCGCCGGGGGTTGGGCGACTGGCTGACGGGCGTGCGCGAGGACCTGCAATGGACCGCCGGCATGGTCGCCCAGTGGGCGGCGGATGACGCGCTGCGCGCGGCGGCGCGGGCGCAATTGCGGGCGGACCTCGAGCGGTTCCAACCGCAGGTGATCCTCGCCCACAGTCTGGGCTCGTTGATCGCCTATGACACGTTCGCCCGGCCGGGCGAGCCGGGCGCGCGGGCGGTCGAGGGCCGGTGGTTTGTGTCGTTCGGCTCGCAGATCAACAACCCGTTTGTGCGCGACCGCTTCGGCGGCCGCCTCGCCCCGCTGTCCGCCCGGCACTGGTTTCACCTGTTCAACCGCCACGACGACGCCTTCACCGCGCCCATCCGCCTGCCCCTGCCGCGGTTCACCCAGGTGCTCACGACCTTCGATCTGGCGGGGATGCTCGACCACGATGCGGCCGCGTACCTGACGCACCCGGAAATGGCGCGGGTGGTCTGGCGCGCGTGTCTGACGCCGAGTGCGGCGCCGTTGACCGTGGCCGTGGCGGCGTCGCGCGCTGCGGCGCCGGCCGCGGGCGCCGGCGAAGGCGCGCCCGCGCCGCGAAGTTTGCGCGAGGCGGTGGCCTTCACCCTGGGGCGTTCCCGCCGGACGGTGGCGCGCCGCGCGCTCTTAGTGGGCATCAACGAGTATCCGCAGCCGGAGATGTGCTTGGAGGGTTGCGTGAACGACGTGTACCGCATGAGCGAGACGCTCCAAGCGCTCGGCTTCACGCCGGAGAACATCCGCATTGTGCTCAACGCGCGCGCCACCGCCGCCGCCATTCGCGAGCGGCTGGAGTGGCTCTTGGACGGCTGCCAGGACGAGCAGGACCGGGTCTTTTTCTACAGCGGCCACGGCGCGCAGTTGCCCGGGTACGGGTACGAGGAGACGGTGGACCGGGCGGACGAGTGCCTGGTGCCGTACGACTTTGACTGGACCCCCGAGCGCGCGGTGGTGGACAACTGGTTCTACGAGCTTTACAGCCAGCTCCCGCCCCGCGCCCGAATGCTGGTGCTTTTCGACTGCTGCCACAGCGGCGGCATGGCCCGCGATGGCCGGGCGCGCGTGCGCGGGCTGTCCCCGCCGGATGACATCCGGCACCGCGTCCTGGCCTGGGACCCGGTGAGCGAAAGCTGGACGCCCCGCACGGAATCCGCCCCGGGTGCGGCGCACGGGGCGGCGGCCCCGGTGCGCCTGCGGCGCATGTTTCGCGGCGCCCGGCAACTGGTCGAGGGGCGCAAAACTCCATGGGATGACCCGACGCCCTTCGGGCATGCCGGGCCGTTTTTCCCCGTCATTCTCGAGGCCTGCCGGGAAGACCAGCTCGCTTACGAGCACCGGGATGGCGCGACGCCGTACGGTGCCTTTACCTGGTGCGTGAGCCGGGTGCTGGGGCGGCGGCGACGTCCGGCCACGTGGGGCGCGTTGATCCGCGCGGCGGCGCGGCAACTGGCCGCGCTGGGCTACGCGCAGACGCCGTTGCTGGAAGGACCGCCCGGCGTGGCGGAGCGTGCCATTCCTTGGACGGGTGCGCCGGTGGGAAGCTGAGGTCCGCCGGACGGGAGGCGCCACGCAGCGGCCCGCTTCGGGGGCGGAGCAAACCGGCGAGCGGAGTGGCCACCGGCAGGCCGGCGGGCCGGCGGGGCCTTTGGTGAGTTGCCCTCGAACTGGCGCCGCTCAGGTCCGGGGCTGGGTCAGCGGCTGGAGATTGGGCACGGTGGGGCCGACCGGTTGGGGGAAGGCGATCTTCGAGCGCAGCAGCAGGGTGCCCAGGAGCAGGTCGGCCAGCGGCAGGACCACGTTGAAGTTTTTGTGCATGTAGCGGTGGTGCAGGAGGTGATGGCCGTTGAGCCGGAAGAACAGGCCCGAGCGCTCGATGTGCCGCCGGCGGGGCAGGTGCATGCACCAGTGCAGATACTCGTAGGCCGCGAAGTACAGTGCGCAGGCCAGCGGCCCGCCCACCGCCAGGCCCCACCGGCCGCTGAGCCACGCCGCGCCCACGAAGGGCAGGCTGCACAGGAGCACGATCACCGGGCCGTTCCACCACGCCATCGGGATGGTCCATTTGTCCTTCTCGTCAATCAGGTGGTAGGTGTGGTCGGCGCGGAAGACGCGGTGATGCACCTGCGCGTGGGCACGGAACGGGTAGGTGAAGCCCTTGACCGGCCGGTGCATGACAAACCGGTGCAGTGCCCACTCGAAGAACGACCCGAAGACCACGCCCGTCAAGAAGCCCGCGGCCAGCCAGAAAACAAAATCCGTCATTTGCGCGCCCAATATCCCACCTTTCGGCGGTTTGGCCAGCACAGTGACAAAATATTTTTCGGGTGGGGTGCATTTCAGTTTTTGAACCACCCGCAGCATTCCCGGGATTTTCGCCGGTCAGAGCCGCGGCAATATCGAGGGAGAACGGCTGTGGGTGGGGCTTGCTGAGGTCGGCGCTCAAAAACTGAAATGCGCCCGAACGCGCCCGCGGGGGCCGAACAATCTTGCCTTGGCCGGCGGTACCTTTCACTATGTCACGCAAATGAACTCGAAAGCACCGGTCGTTGTCCTGGTTGTGCTTTGCCTGGCCCTGCTGGCCGCGTTGGTCGTCCGCCACAACAAGGCGGTGAGCGACAAGCGCACCGACCAACAAAAAATCCTCCAGTTGTCCAACGAGTGGGCCTCCGCCCGCGCCCGCTTGGACGAGCTGGAGGCCGTCAACAACTCCCTGCGCTCGGACCGGGACACCACCAAGGCCAACCTCGACCGCACCGCCGCTCAGCTGGCCCAGATGCGCCAAACCCTGGCCGAGACCGAGCGCAAGGTCGAAGAAGCCACCAAGACCCTCCAGGAAAAGGCCGCTGAGTTGGACCGCCTCGAGGCGCGCGCCAAGGAGCTCGAGAGCCAAAACGCCGGCCTGGAAAAGCAGGCCGCCGAAATGCGCCAGGCCATCGGCACCCTCGAAACCCAGATCGCCGAAACCCGCAAGCGCCTGGCCAGTGCCGAGGAAGACCGCGATTTCCTGCTGGGCGAACTGTTCCGCCTCCAGACCGAAAAGGCCACGCTCGAACGCCGCCTCAACGACATCACCGCCCTGCGCGAGCAAATCGCCCGCATCCGCGAGGACCTGGCCGCCAACCGCCGCCTCGAGGCCCTGCGCCGCGAGCTTTACGGGCCGGCCTCGCTCAAGGGCGGCGAGGTCCTCCAGCGCGGCATCCGGCGCGAGGGCGAGATCAAGCGCCCGGACCTCGAAGTCGAGGTGCGGCGCGAGGGCGGCTCGCGCATCCTCACCCCGCCGCCCCGGCCCTGAGCGCGGTGTCCCGCGGCTGGTGCGACGTTGACGCGGCGCCCCGGCGCCACCTATTTTCCCGCGGCAGCCGGCCGGTCTCCCCGACGGGAACACCCTGCCCGCCTGCCCGGCAGACCATTTTATGGCCAACACCATTCTCGTGGGCGCCCAGTGGGGCGACGAAGGCAAGGGCAAGATCATTGACGTGCTGGCGGAACGCTCGGACTACGTGGTCCGCACCGCCGGCGGCAACAACGCCGGCCACACGGTCTTCATCGGCCAGCAAAAGTACGTCCTCCACCTCGTGCCCTCCGGCATCCTCTGGCCGGGCAAAAAGTGCGTCATCGGCAACGGCGTGGTGGTGGACCCCGTCAGCCTGGTCGAGGAAATCGAGGGCCTGCAGGCGCTGGGCGTGAAGGTGGACGGCAACCTGTTCATCAGCGAAAGCGCCCACGTGGTCATGCCCTACCACCGGCTGCTCGACGAGCAGCGCGAGTTGCGCAAGGGCCGCCACAAACTCGGCACCACCAAACGCGGCATCGGCCCCGCCTACGGCGACAAGGCCGCCCGCGTGGGCATCCGCATGGTGGACCTGATCAACCCGCCGCGCTTCGAGGCCCTCCTGCGCCAGCGCCTGCGCGAAAACAACGCCGTGCTCCGCGCCCTGGGCGCGCGGCCGCTGTCCTTCGCCAAGGTGCACGCCGCCTACCGGGCCGCGGGCGACCGGCTCCGGCCTTTCGTGACCTCCACCGTGGTGTTGCTGCACGAAGCCACCCGCCGCGGCGCGAACATCCTCTTCGAGGGCGCCCAGGGCACCTTTCTGGACATTGACCACGGCACCTACCCGTACGTGACCTCCTCGAACACCACCGCCGGCGGCGCCTGCACCGGCTCGGGCGTGCCGCCCAACCAGATTGACTGCGTGTACGGCGTCATGAAGGCCTACACCACCCGCGTCGGCGAGGGCCCCCTGCCCACCGAGAACGCCGAGATCGCCGACCTCCTCCACGGCATGGGCCGGGAGTTTGGCGCCACGACCGGCCGCCCACGCCGCTGCGGCTGGGCCGACGCCGTCGTCACTCGCCACGCCGTCATGGTCAATGGCATTGACCGGCTGGCCATCACCAACGTGGACGGCCTGGACACGGTCGCCACCCTCAAGGTGTGCATCGGCTACCGGCACGGCCGCCAGCGCTTCGACTACGTGCCCGCCGACGCCGCCGTGCTGGCCGAGTGCGAACCCATCTACGCCGAATTCCCCGGCTGGCTCACGCCCACCAACCACATCCGGGACTGGCGCCGCCTGCCCCCCAAGTGCCGCGCCTACCTCAAGGCCCTGGCCGACCTGAGCCAGTCCCGCCTCTCCATGGTCTCGGTGGGCCCGGCCCGCGAGCAAACCATCTTCCTGTAACCCGCCGCGGCGCCCCCCCGGCGCCGGCCCGCCATGACCGCCGCCGCTGTCCACCTCAGCCCCCAGGCCCGGGCCAACCTGCCCACCCACGTGGCCATCATCATGGACGGCAACGGCCGCTGGGCCAAACAACGCCAACTGCCGCGGGTCGAGGGCCACCGCGTGGGCGCCGAATCCGTCCGCGCCGTGGTGCGCGCCGCCGGCGAACTGGGCATCAAGTACCTCACCCTGTACGCCTTCTCGCTCGAAAACTGGAGCCGCCCCAAGGACGAGGTGGACACGCTCATGAAATACCTGGCGCGCTACCTCAAAAACGAAATCGGCGAACTCCAGCGCAACAACGTCCGCCTCGAGGCCATCGGCCAGATTTACCGCCTGCCCGAGTTCGTGCAGGAACAACTGCGCCGCACCCAGGCCGCCCTGGCCAAAAACAACGGCCTGACCCTCATCCTCGCCCTGAGCTACGGCGGCCGCGCCGAAATCGTGGACGCCGTCCGCGCCCTGGCCCGCAAGGTCAAAGCCGGGGTGATTGACCCCGAGGAGATCAACGAGCAGGCCGTGGCCCAGCACCTGTACACCCACCAGTTCCCCGACCCCGACCTGCTCATCCGCACCAGCGGCGAAATGCGGGTGAGCAACTTCCTGCTCTGGCAAATCTCCTACGCCGAGTTCGTGGTCACCCCCACCCTCTGGCCCGACTTCCGCAAGGCCGAGTTCTACGCCGCGCTCGAGGAATACACCCGCCGCCACCGCCGCTTCGGCGGCGTCTGAGGCGG
>Ga0272446_1004140_pt1 | contig 17447 bp, 13 predicted proteins | sample YNPCB0061_FD_194587 | JGI IMG/M metagenome (GOLD analysis project Ga0272446, IMG submission 194587) | Hot spring microbial mat communities from Yellowstone National Park, WY, United States - YNP-CB-006-1 | ecosystem: Environmental > Aquatic > Thermal springs > Hot (42-90C) > Sediment | place... | reverse complement strand
GCCAGCACCTTGGTAATCGCTGCCGTCAGCGTCGTCTTGCCGTGGTCCACGTGGCCGATCGTACCGACGTTCACGTGCGGCTTGGTTCGCTCGAACTTCTGCTTCGCCATTGCTCTTCGCTGCTCCTCATGCTGTCAGGTGTGGCGCTGCCACGATAGATAATGGAGCCCATGACGGGACTCGAACCCGTGACCTCGTCTTTACCAAAGACGTGCTCTACCTGCTGAGCTACATGGGCATATCAACACAAGAATTGAGAATGCTGAATCGAGATGGGTATGCTTCCGCTCACGGACTTCCCGCTCTCAATTCCGCATTCTCAATTGGCTGGTGGGCCGGGCTGGATTCGAACCAGCGAAGGCGTAAGCCAGCAGATTTACAGTCTGCCCCGGTTGGCCACTTCGGTACCGACCCGCCGACACATCAAAACCGCTACCTGCGGTGGATTGGTATTATACGCCAGCCACGAATGCCTGTCAAACGAACGTTGACACATGCCACAGAGTCGCGTAAGATTCAGCACACTGGCTACCACCTACGCCTTCAAACAGACAGCGCTATGGCCGTGCTCGACAAAACTACAGATCCTGAGAGCCGTAGCCGTGCCGCTCAGGCGTTGCTGCCGCTAAAACTCGTTCCTCCGCCACTCCGTGAAGGTGTCTTGCTCCGGCCCGATCTGCAGGCGCAACTCGCAGAGGTGCGCGTTCAGCCGTTGACGCTGGTCATCGCGCCGGCAGGCTACGGTAAGACGACGCTGATTGCGCAATGGGAGCAGGAGTTGAGCCGCACCGGTGCGCCCGTGGCATGGCTGACGCTCGATGCCGGCGAGCGGGACCCGGCGCTGTTTCTGGCGTATCTCATTCGTGCATTTCAGGCATCGTTTCCTGGTCTTGGGCGCGACGCCGCGCGCGTGCTCTCCAGCGCAGCGGCGCTCGAACGCGATTGGCCGCTGGTTGCTGGCGCGTTATGCAGTGATCTGCAACGCCGTGTGCTCTCGGCGGCGTTTTTGTTCCTGGACGATGCGCACCATGTGGTTGATTCGGCGGTGATCGGGCAGATTCTTGGCTACCTGTTGCGTGCAGCGCCCCCCACCTTGCATGTCGTCATTGCCTCACGGCGTGAACCTGGCTTTGCGCCGCTGGCCCGGCTGCGCGCTGAACGCCGCATTGTTGAAGTACGCCAGCCCGATCTGCATCTCACGCCGGATCAGGCGCGCCAGATTCTGTCGATCCAGGGCGTCACGCTTTCCGAAGCTGAACTGGCAACGTTGCTGGCGCGCACCGAAGGGTGGGCGCTCAGTCTGCAACTTGCTGCCCGCGCCCTGGCTGATCAACCGGCCGAACAGCGTGGTGCCTTCGTCGAGGCGCTGGGTGGCAGCCAGGAACAGTTACTGGCCTATCTGGCGGCGGAAGTGCTGGCCGATCTGCCGGCCGAAGTCATCGAGTTTCTGCGCCTCGCCGCTCTTCCACCCCATTTTGACGCTGCGCTGATCGAGGCAGTCCTGTTGCGCGATGACACTCCCTACCTGCTACGCCGCACTCGTGCCCTTGGGCTGCCATTGACGCCCCTCGATGTCCAGGGCGATCGGTTGCGCTTCCATCCCCTGTGGCGCGAACTGTTGCTGCGCGATATTCATGAGGTGGTCGACGATGAGACGCTCGCGGCTCTCCACCGCCGCTTTGGCCGTGAGTTCGAACTGCGCGGCGAGCTTGAAGAAGCCCTGGAGCACTATGCCCTTGCCGGCAGCGCCGCCGATCTTGAGCGCGCCCTGCGCGAGCGTGCATGGCCGCTGCTGAATTCTCCACGCCGCGACACGGTACGGCGCTGGATCGAACAGATCCCGATCGCACACCGCGAGACCAACCCTGATTTGATCTATATGTGGGGCTATAGCCAGATTGTCGCCAACCCGGCGCAGGCTGCGCAGGCCATCGAACGCGCGATTGACCTGTTTCATCGCTCCGGCGCCTTCGCGCGCGAATTGCGCGCATATTCCGATCTGGCGGCATTACTCTTCTGGCAGGCGCGCCCAACCGAGTTCACCGCAGTGTGTGTGCGCGCCGTCCGTGCCGCCAACCTGGCACGCGATGCCTGGTCGCGCGGCGCGGCCCTGACCTGCGCGACCGCGATGCTGGCGACGAAGGGCCGCCTGGTGGCGGCGTTGCGCGTTGCCCATCACGCCGCCACCCATCCACTCAATCCCGCCTGGCACTGGTTACTGGCCATGATCGTAACCTCCATTCACAATCAGCTTGGCCGCCCGGCGGATTCACTGATGATTGTTGATCAGGCGCTGCAACTGAACCAGGTTGATAGCAACGACCGCCTGCGCCAGAATCTGCTGCGCCAGCGCGCAATGGCGCTCTATGAACTTGGGCAGCACACAGAAGCAATCGCGCTTGCACTGGACGCTCATCGCTATCTGGGCGATTATTATCGTGACGGCACTGCGGCCGGCAGCGCGTCGCAACTTGCTCTGCTTCTTTCTCTTCAGGGTCGCTTTGACGAGGCCGCCATCTACGTCGCCCAGGCGCGCGCCGCCTTTCACGATCTTGGTGCGCTGGCCCAGCTGGCGTCATTGCAGGCGATCGAGTTATATGGCCAGCTTGGGCGCGGCCAGGCGGCGCGCGCGACTGCGGCCGTCGGCACGGTACTACGGCGCCTTGATGATGCTGAAGGCGCAGCGCCCGACTTGCGCCTGCGCCTGTTGCTGGCCCTGGTGCTGGGCGAAGGTGGAGAGCACCGGCGTGCCCTCGATCTGTTGATCGAGGCAACGGGCCAGATGCAACGGCGCGGCTACCGTGCGTTCCTGGCATCAGCATATCTCTATGGAGCCTATCTTGCCGGCGACTGCGGCGAAACGGATCTGCGCAATGTATGGCTGCGCGAAGGGTGGGGCATCGCCGCTGAAGATGAGTGTGTCTTCTTACCAATGCTGCCCGCCGCTGCCCTGAAAGACACGGCCCTTGCTGCATTGCGCGCCGAAATTGCCCCCGCCGCCATCGGGCGCATCCTGCCGCGGCATCTCGCCGATGAGGCGGTTGCCCCGCTCCAGGATCTGCTCAGCGATCCGTCGCCGCCGGTACGCACCTATGCCGTCCGCCTGCTTGGTGATCTCGGCGCCGCATCTGCTTACCCGGCATTGCGCACGCTGCTCAAAGATCGAAGCCCTGCAGTGCGCCAGGCGGCTGAAGATGCACTGGAGCGGCTTGTCTATCGCCCACCGTATACGTTGCGAATCCGTACCCTCGGGGCTTTCGCTGTCTGGCGCGGCGACCATGAAGTGCGGGATCGTGAATGGCGCAGCAGTAAGGCGCGCCAGCTCTTTCAACTCCTGCTCACCGAGCGCGGCCGTGCGGTCGCGCGTGAACTCGTGCTTGATACGCTCTGGCCAGAGATGGAACCCGAAGCGGCGGCCAACAATCTGCGCGTCACGGTCAACCGCCTGAGCAAAGCGCTCGAACCTGACCGGCCTGACGGCGCACCACCTGCCTATCTCATCCAGCAGGGCGAAACCTACAGCTTCAACACCGCCAGCGATCACCAGCTCGACACGGTTGAGTTCACGGCAGCCATTGCTGAGGCGCAGCGCGCCGAACAACGCGGCCAGCGCGCGGCGATCATTGCCGCATATCGCCGCGCGATTGCGCTGTACGGCGGTCCATATCTGCCTGACAACATGTATGAAGACTGGACCGTGGTCGAACGTGAACGGCTGGCGATGATGTTTATCGAAGCTGCGCTCCGCCTGGGCGCTCTCCTCCTCGACGAGGGCGCAATTCACGAGGCGATCGGGCTCGCCTGGCGCGTGGTAGAGATCGATCAAACTCAGGAGGACGCCTATCGCCTGCTCATGCGTGCCCACGCAGCACTTGGCGAACGTAGTACGGCGCTGCGACTCTATGCGCGCTGTACCGAGGTGTTGCAGCAGGAACTGGGTGTTGCGCCATTGCCAGACACAACGGCACTCTACGCGTCGTTGCGCGATATGCACTGATCACGTAACAAAGGCGAGGAAAAGCATCACCTTCCCTCGCCTGAGACTCTTCCGGCCCTCTGTGGCGTCACGACCGCTTATGGAAATGGTGGTGGGAGTTCATCAAGCGATATGTCGCGCGGGCGCTGCTGCTCACACCGGCCACGAATAAACGCCACAACCTCGTGGAGCGTGCGGAACATTCGCTCGTCGCCGCTGCCAATATGCTGAACGCGACCATGCCACGCGTCTGGATCTATCGAGTCGCCCTGCACGACAAGGCGCAGCAAGAACGATTCGGTACGCCGCTGACCCATGCTCCTGACCTCCTCGCCGCACCAGCAGGCGCGGCGACTCTCCCCAAGTCTTCGCACTGGGCCTAGTGTAGCAATCAGACGTTACGCAGCCATTACCGGCGCACGATCCCGATCACAACATTCATCAGATAGCTGACGCTGATCATGTCGCCTGCTGCCGGGTCAGGGTAGGCATCCTCGATGCCAATCCGCGCGCGCTGGATCTGTTCTGGCGCATCGGTAAGCGAAAAGGTTAGATCATAGAACCGCGTGCCATGGATATCCACCAGCTGCACCTGGTGCAGAACCGCATCTTTCTTGCCGGAAAGTATCACGCTCCTCACCCCCGTGCGTCACGTACACGAGCTTCGCAATCACCTGGCCGACGACTCGCGCAACGGCGCTCTTCCCCCTTCGACAGGCTCTGGTTCGGCGGGCTCACCAGCCGGGCAAGCGTTGGCAAAGCGGGCCTCGTCTTCTTCTGTGATATGGTACGGTGGGCGAAGCCGCCGCACTGCTCCACCTCGATCAATCCTACGCTGCCGCAGGCGTTGAAACGTGGAATCCGCGCCACCGCGTCCTACCCGGTTGCATACAGACAGGCGCCGATCAGGAGTGCCGGCGTACATCCTTCGCTACGCCGCTGCACGACTCCTCAGGGTGCGGTCATCACGAGCGATCGACTGCTACCTGGTATTACTCAGGCCAGCTACCGACACCTTCACGTTCGACGTGGTAGCCGGCCTCGGCGAGATGGCGCATGACATACTGCCCGTGCTGTTCATCACGTACTTCGAGAACGAGCTCGATCCCCACCCGATCGAGCGGCGCAAGCCAGACGGCGCGGCGATGGAAGATATCAATGACATTGGCGCCGGCCTCCGCCACCCGGGTGATCAGCGGCGCCAGATTGCCCGGGCGATCTTCAACGCTTGATTTGAGCAACAGATAGCGCCCCTGGCGCACCGCCACCTGTTCCAGCACCCGCGTCAGCAGGTTACTGTCGATATTGCCACCACACAACGGCACACACACCGTTTCGCCGGCGCGTAGCGCAATCTGGCCGCTGATCAGCGCGGCCAGGCCGGCGGCTCCCGCTCCTTCAACCACCAGGCGATCATGCTGCACCACATGTGCAATCGCTCGCGCAATTGCATCATCATCAACCGTCACGATCTCATCAACCAGTTCGCGAATCAGTGGCAATGTCAGATCGCCCGGCCGCTTGACGGCAATGCCATCGGCAATGGTATGCGCCTGCGCGGCCGCGACCGGCGCGCCGGCTGCAAGCGATGGGCGCACTGGAGCGCACCCGGCGGCCTGCACGCCAATCACACGCGCCGTCGGACGGAGCGCCTTGACCGCCAGTGCGATGCCGCTGATCAGCCCGCCGCCACCAATTGGCACAACCACCAGGGTCAGATCCGGGATCGCTTCGGCTATCTCCATCCCGAGCGTTCCCTGACCAGCAATCACATGCTCATGATCGAACGCCGGCACATATACCAGGCCACGCTCGCGCTCCAGCCGGCGTGCATGTGCCTGTGCATCATCGAATGTCGCCCCGTGGAGAATGACCTCTGCACCAAGACGGCGTGTCGCCACGACTTTGGTCAGAGCGGCGCGCTCAGGCATGACAATCGTTGCCGGGATCGCCAGCAGGCGCGCCGCCAGCGCGACCCCCTGGGCATGGTTGCCAGCCGAGGGTGCGACCACGCCACGCATGCGCTCGTCTGCGGGCAGGCGACTGATCATGGTATACGCGCCGCGAATCTTGAACGATCCGCTTCGCTGGGTGCATTCTGCTTTGAGCCATACATGCGCGCCGAGTTCCTCAGACAGACGCTCGTCAGGCAGCAGCGGCGTATCAACGATCACGCCGCGCAACGCGGCATGCGCCGCGCGAATGTCGGCCAGGGTAATGGGCATGGATCAATCCCTTACGTTCGCCATTGAACGCCGGCGTTCAACGGGCTACGATGCGCCGTTTTCGATCTGTTCGCGCATGTCGGCGGCGCGAGCGGCAAGCACCTGAAAACGCAACGCGAGTTGTTTCTCGCCGGAATCACGCGCGGCAGCCATCAAGAAACCGGCAACCTCCTGATCGCGCTTGAGCGCCAATCGATCGCCGGCAAGGTGATGCTCGGCAATCAGTCGCTCCAGATACGCCTGAATCTGTTCGACGGTCAGCATACGCCCTCCCTTCGGTTGCGCCGCATTGTAGCATATGGTTGAGGAGAAGGGCGAAGGGGTATCCTTCTCCAGGCCCGTGGTACTCCCGTTCAAGGTGATGCGGTACGGCAGGCGAAGCCGCAAAGCCGCTAGAGTCTGGCGTGTGCAAGCCTGATGGATTGCATCCTGGCGGCACGCCCGAGCCATATCCGGACGTATTTGCAAGGTATTGTACCTGGACTACCATGTAGCTGCGCAGCACAACGCCACACACCGGCCATGCGCCATCGGCTATGTGAACTGCTCGCGAGGTTAGCGCACCCTGTGTCCTCCAGGTCATTGCGAGCGAAGCGAAGCAATCTCCTTCTCAAACACCGAGACTGCGTCAGCCACGCTGCGCTCGCTGCAGGCGGTCGCTGACGCTCCGCGCAATGACCGTTCCGTGGGCGAAGGTGCGTCACCACGATGAAGCAGTACAGCTATGCTCAGGGCAGCGTCCTTGCGCAAGCGTATCTGCAACCCATTGGAGTCAACACAGAATATGCCGGTCAACACGAATCGCCCTCTGGTTATCGGTGTCGCAGGCGGCAGCGGCTCAGGGAAAACAACCGTTTCAAATGCGATACTCGATCGGGTGGGGCGCGAACGAATCGCCTTTCTGCCGCACGACTCATATTACCGCGATCTCTCACACCTGCCGCTGGAAGAACGTGCCCGGGTGAACTTCGATCACCCCGACGCGTTTGATAACGCCCTGTTTCTGGAACACATTGACATGTTGATTCGCGGTGAGACCATCGGCGCACCGATATACGATTTCGCCTCCTACGTCCGGTTGCCGGGAGTCGTGCCGGTGTCGCCGCGACCGGTGATCCTGCTGGAAGGCATCCTGCTCTTCGTTGATGCCGAGTTGCGGCAGCGCATGGATATCAAGTTGTTCGTTGATGCTGAGAGCGACCTGCGCATTTTGCGCCGGCTGCAGCGAGATATACGCGAACGTGGCCGGACGGTCGAATCGGTTATCGAGCAATACCTGCGTACCGTGCGCCCCATGCATCTGGAATTTGTCGAGCCCTCGAAGCGCTATGCCGATGTTATCATCCCTCGTGGGATCAATACGATTGCCATTGACATGGTCGTGGCGCGAATCGAGCACATGCTGGACGCGCAGTGAGATCTCGCCTATACTCCCCTTGATGACACACGTTCCACGGTCGCCCTGACGGGCCGCGCGCCTGACGGCGCTTTTACCATCGACAGATATGAGAATCGCGATTGCACAACGCCTGACCCTGGCCCACGGGATCCGTGGCGGGATGGAAACCCAGGCGCAGGCACTTGCGGCGGGTTTGGCGGCGCGCGGTCACGCGCTGCTGATTCTCACTGCGCCACTCCCCGATGGGCGCGGCGCCGGTGAAGAATGCGGCGTTCCAGTGCGCTATGTTGCTCCAGGGTCGCACCGCTGGTACCAGCGCCGCTGGTGGGAAGCCTGCTATCGCGAACTGGTGCAACAGCATCACCAGGCACCATTCGATGTGCTCCTCAGTCATAGTGCCGGCGCTCTCGGTTATGTCGAGCGCGTCGCCTGCGAATTGCATCTTCCGTGCGTGGTCATTCTCCACGGCACGCTGGCGGGTGAGTTACGCACGCGCCTGAACGATATTGCCACACCGCGCGGGATCTATCGCCTGATGCGTTTTGCCAGCCGCGCACCGGGGATGCTGGCGCGCTGGCGACGAGTCGTTGACAGCGTTGACCGCTGGATCGCGGTCGCACCGCAGGTGGCACACGATGCAGCGCGCGAGATCGGTATGCCTGCCGACCGAATCAGTGTGATCCCCAATGGCATTGATACCACGCGCTTTCAGCCTGATGCCGAGGCCCGCGCCAGGACACGCCGGCGCCTGGGCATTGCAGCGGATGCGCCGCTCCTGATCGCAAGCGGGCGGCTGGAGCGTGAGAAGGGGTTCGACACAGCAATTGCCGCGGTCACACGCCTGCGCAATCACTGGCCGGAACTGCGGCTGCTGATCGCCGGCGGAGGCCGCGACAGCGCGCGCCTGGAAACACTGGCGCGCCCGCTTGGTGAAGCCGTGCAATTCGTCGGGCACGTGCCACACGCGGAACTGGCATCGTTCCTTGCCGCCGGCGATCTCTATCTGATGCCCACACGCTGCGCCGAAGGGCTATCGCTGGCACTGATCGAGGCGCTGGCGAGTGGATTACCGGTACTGACAACCAGGTCCGGCGGCGAGGCGATCATTGATATCGGACGTACCGGGATATTGTTGCCGCCAGCCAGTCCAGATGCATGGGCGGACTCAATTGAACACCTGCTGCGTCACGATCGGCTCCGGCGCGCAATGGGGCTGCTGGCACGACAGATGGCTGTCGCCCGTTATAGCCAGGAACGTATGGTCGCCCTGAGCGAAGCAGCGCTGATGGAGGCACACGAGGTGTGGCGCTTCCGGCGTATCGGTTATCATCACGCCGTATGAACTTCACCGACCAGGTCGCAGTTGTCATCGGCGGGTCAGGCGCGATTGGCGCGGCCACCGTGCGAATGCTCACGGCACGCGGCGCGCGGGTAATCGCCGGATTCTACCAGCGTGCCGACGCGGCACAGGCGGTTGCTGCAACATGCAATGCAGATCGCGACCAGGTACGCGTGCATCAGGTTGATGTGCGTGATCAGGCATCGGTGAATGCGTTGTTCGATATGGTGATGGCTGCATACGGCAGGCTGGATGTCGTTATCTCATGCGCCGGCGCACTCGGGTATGCGGCGTCCGAGACGTTGAGCACAGCGCAATGGCGATCAATGATCGCGCTGCATCTCGACGGCGTGTTTCATGTCTGTCGCGCCGCACTGCGCCCGATGATGCGCCGGCGCTACGGGCGAATCGTCACTGTAGCGGCGTTGCATGGCCTGGCCGGAGGGCCGCAGCAGGCCGATTTCTCCGCGGCGATGGGGGGAGTGCTGGGGTTAACGCGAGCCCTGGCGCGCGAGGCAGCGCCGTGGAACATTACCGTCAATGCGGTTGCACCCGGTCTGATCGAGACGCCACAACTTGCAGCAATGCCCGCCGAGGCGCGCGCGTGGGGGGAGCGCGTGATTGCGTTGCGCCGCGCCGGGCGCCCGGAGGAGGTGGCCGCCGCAGCTGTGTTTCTTGCGTCGCCACTCGCATCGTACATTACCGGCCAGACGCTGGTTGTAGACGGCGGGTGGCGCATGGCACCCTGACGGTAGACACAAGTAGCCCCGGGTACGTGGAAGCGCCTGAGTCTCAACTGCCGGATCTACCGCTCGGCCACCACGACAGTGCTTTGCAGACGGCCAGCACCTCTATCGGGGTCGCAACGCACATCGCCGTCGCGTACTTCATGCGATGTTGCGGGCTTTACCGCTGGAACCCTTAGCTACTCACACAGCATCCGGCGCTACTTCAGCCGTCCGGCGCTTGCCTGTCGAGATCCCTGGTATTGGAAGTGCACCATTTCCCTCGACGTACGGTCGCTCCCGTCGCTATGACACCACTGGGATGCGCCGCTTGTAACTTGCGGGTCATCGATCCGGTTGTCTACGTACAGTTCTGCTTCTCGTTACCCGGGGCGTTGGCTGTATGATAGCATCCATGTTGCGCGAGTCAAGCGTCTTTACATCGTGCTTTTACGATGATTATACATTTCATCAGGGGACATCGGCCAGGACCCGCTCAGCGACAGCGCGCCCGGACAGCAGCACGAGGGGGATGCCGCCGCCGGGATGGGTGCCGCCGCCAACAAAATAGAGATGGCGCAATTCGCGCGCGCGTAGCGGCGGGCGCAGAAATGCCGTCCACGGGTTGTTCGAGGCGAGACCGTAAATCGCGCCTCCTGGCGCATGATAACGCTGGTTGATCGTTGCGGGCGTCCAGATCTGTTCAAAGACAATGTGCCGGCTCAGGTCGGCCAGTCCCATGCGTTCGAGTTTGCGAATCACCAGATCGCGATAGCCGGGCGCCTCACGCACCCAGTTGACGCGCGCATTGAGCACCGGCGCGTTAATCAGCACAAACAGGTTCATATGACCGGGCGGCGCCAGGTGCGCGTCGGTCACTGACGCGGCGCATACATAGATCGTCGGGTCGGGAGCAGGAACCTGTACGTTGACAATCGCTTGAAACTCGGCACGGTAGTCACTTGAGAAATAGATATTGTGATGCAGCAACTCCGGATAGATACGATCCACCCCCAGCAGTAAAACGAACCCGCTGTATGACGACTCGAGCCGCGCCAGGCGCGCCGCCATTTTTTCTCCGCCGGGCACGAGGTTCGCATAGGCGTAGCGCGGGTCGGCATTAACGATGACGTGCGATGCGGCGATGCGCTCACCACCGGCCAGCACGACGCCGGTCGCAGCGCCGGAATGGATGTCGATACGTTCGACCGGCGCGCCCGTGCGAATCTCCGCGCCCAGGTCGCGCGCCAGCGCGGCAAGAGCGCGGGCAATCTGGTACATGCCGCCGGAAACGTGCCATGCGCCCTGCACAAACTCGACGTATGGAATCAGGTTGAAGGTTGCCGGCGCGCGGAATGGTGACGATCCATTGTACGTCGCGTAGCGGTCGAACACCTGGCGCAGATACGGGCTGCGGAAAAAGCCGCTGACCGCCTGATCCACGGTGCGGAACGGATCAATCCGCAGCGTACCGCTGACAAGTTCGGGTGTCACGAGGTCGCGCAGTCCATCAAACGGGCGCAGCAGAAATGGCCCTTCCGCGGCGCGGTAGATACGCTCGGCGTAGGCGATGAATTGCAGGAAACCGGCGACATCGGCGAGCTCGAGGCGCGCGATCTGCTCAGCGAGTTGCGGCAGGTTCTGGCATGCATCAAACTGTGTGCCGTCGGGCCAGCGGTACCGGCAGATCGGTTCGAGTTGCGTGATCGTGAGCACATCTTCCATCCGGCGACCGGCGACGGCAAACACCGAACGCAACACCCAGGGCATCGTCAACAGCGACGGACCGGTATCAAAGGTAAAACCGCTGCCTTCGACCAGGTTGAGTTTTCCGCCGACACGCTCGTTTTTTTCGACCACCAGAACGCGCTGGCCACGCGCTGCAAGATGAATGGCTGCAGAAAGACCGCCCAGGCCGCCGCCGACAATAATGATTGGAAGGTTCTTCTGTCCGTTGTTCATCACAAGACCTTACATATGTATCGCGCGTAACTCGTATATATTGACACGACGGACGCGGTGGCGTACCAGCAGGGTGGCCTGGCGGGCGGCACGCCCTCCAGGATCAAGCATCCGCCGGCGGGACGGCGGTCGCAACGCGGAACAGAACGCCGTCCCGCCGGCGGACGGGCATGGGCATGCGCCCGGCTGGCCGATTGCGCGCGTGACCGCGTCACTCCTGTATATGGGGACGAACAGATGACACACGAAGGGCTCCGCCAGCGCAACGGGAGAAAAGTGGAAGACCTGCGGCTACCCTGCCAGTGCAGCGCTGCATCATCCGCGACACTTCAAGTGTACCATGTTACTGCCAGGACGCCAGCCGGTACCGCCCGGATACAGCCGCATTGCGCTATAGACACAACGTCCGGCGACCGCTATGATCGGCCTGGTCTCGCTCCAACAGGCCGATCATGAAACCATTCAATGCACCACCAGCGATCGTTGCCGCCCGCGCATGGCGCGCGCAGGTTGTCGCCGTGTTCCGTTCCCACACCTTCCTGCTCCTTTTGCTGGCCGGGCAGTATGCACTCGTCCAGGCGCTTACCGGCGTACAGTATGGCGATGCGCCGCGCAATCTACACTGGGGGATACTGACGGCCGAGAATCCTGCGTTCCTGCTGGGCGCGCCTGATACGTACGAGCGCATCAAGGGGTTCCCTCCAGATCCGCCATCGCTGGCCCCACTGGCATTGCACCGGTTTCCCCAGGCAGGGTTGCACCGCTGGTGGGGGCCGGTTGCGCCTGCGCTCTTTGGCCTGGTCTGGGCAACGACCGGATCATACACTGCCCTGCAACTGGTTGTACCACTGGCAGGCGCCGGTGTTGTCCTGCTGACCTACCAGATGGGGCGCCTGTGGCTGGCGCGCCGCGAGGCATTGATTGGTGCTGCGTTCCTCGCCTGTTTCCCGCTATTCCGCGACTATGCCACCGTTTCCTATACCGAGGCTTTATCTGCGCTGGCGCTGACCGCCGCACTGCTGGCACATTGTCGCGGGCGCACGGGCATAACCGTGCTGCTGGGTGGGATTACGGCGCTGATGAAGCTCGACCTGTTGTTACTCTACTTCGGCGCCATCACCGTTGCTGCCGGCTATGTCGCTCTGGACCGCCGTCGCTCGTTGCGTGCCTCTGTGCCGGCCGGAAGCCCGGCTGAACAACCACGCCCGGTGCTGCATCATATCGCCGCACTGGCCGGCCCCGCCATCATCGCCACCCCGTGGGTCTGGTACCACTATCTCGACCGTGGGATGGGCGCGCCCGCCAGCGGGATGTCGCTGGCCCAGTTTGGCCTGGTTGCACCGCAGATGCTCGAACTTCTGTTTTACGTTCCGTGGTATGGCGCAACGCTGACGCTGGCCATCATCGGCGTTACGGCGACAGCCGGCCTGCGTTCGGGCGCTTTTCCGCCACTTGCGCGCGCAATGCTGCTGGCATGGTTCGGCCTGGGGCTTGTGGTCGTGCTTGTGTATGCAGCGACTCCGGGCGCCGGCAACAGCCCGCGTATCATCATTCCGGCGCTACCGCCGCTGGCACTGATGGTTGCGGCAGGCCTGGCACGCCTGGCAACAGCGTGGCGCCGGCGCATCGGGTTCTACCTGGTGGTACTGTTCACGCTGATCAATCTGGTGACGATCGGCTATTATGCGATCGAAGGGGCACGATTGCGCAGCTATGCGCCGGTATGGCACGTGTTGCGCGAGCTGCCTCGCGGATATGTGCTCACCGAGGCATACTGGCCGGCCATACTCTACGCGCGGCAACCGGCGACATGGTTCGAGTTCGACGAGGCATTCCAGCGGAACATCATGTACGACGCAGATCATTTCGCGCGCTACTTCGAGCAGCATCCGATTGCGTACGTTGTGCTGCCGGCAGACGACGGCGTTCTGGCGTCTGCCGACGTGCGCGCCTATCTTGAGCAGCGGACCGAGCGCAGAGACGCCGGCAACTATGTCGTCTATCTGCGGCGGCCGTAACAATACCCGGGCTCGTCTCAACGCGCCGCCGCCGGCATCGTTGGCGGCAGCTCCCCCGTTTTAAGCAAGCGAATAGCATAGAAGAGCTGGTTATCGGCACAGGTTGTCGCGCCGGCAGGCGGCTGCCGTTCACCGACGCACGGCACCTGGGCATCGGCATCTTCGGCGTAGGGAATGACATAGTGTGGCGTGATGCCAACCCTGTCAATTTCGGCCCGCGATGGCGTAAGCCAGTGAGCAAACGTGATACGCGCGCTGCTACCGTCGCTGAGCGTGTAGATATTCTGTACCGACCCCTTACCAAAGGTTGTTTCCCCGATCAGCGCAACATCTGGCCGGGCGTCGCGCAGCGCGCCGGCGACAATCTCGCTGGCGCTGGCCGAACCATGGTTCACCAGCACAACCAGTGGCACATCATAGGCGCGTATGTCGCCACCGATCGTGCCGATGTCGCGCAGTTCGCCTCTGCTATTTTCTTCATACAGCGCGACACCGTTATACAACCGTCCCAGCACGGTGCGCGCCTGGTCGAGGAAGCCGCCGGGGTTATTGCGGAGATCGAGCACCATGCCCTTTGAAGTTTGCGGCAGCAATTCGCGCAGCGCCTGGTCAAACTCCGGGGTCGTATTGGCCTTGAACTCGGTGATGCGGATGTAGGTGATGCCGCCGCCAAGCACCTGCGCCTCGACACTGGGCACGACGATGTCGGCGCGGGTGAGTGTGATGTCAAAGACCTGTTCATCCGGCGGACGCCGGATCGTCAACTGCACCCGCGTGCCGGATGGGCCACGGATCTTCGCGGCAACGCGTACGGCCGCCTCATTGACATCGAGCCCGGCGATCATCGGCGCAACCTGTTCGCCATCAATCGCAACGATCTCATCATCCTGCTTGAGGCCGGCAGCATCGGCCGGCGCGCCCTTGATAGGCTTGTAGAGAAACGCGCGCCCGTCGGTAATCCGCAGGTAGGTGCCAATCCCGCCCATCCGGCCCTGCATGTGCTCGGTCGTCTGCGCCGCCAGTTCCGGCTCCTGATAGACGGTGTACTGGTCGCCAAGCGTCGCCAGCATGCCGGTGATCGCGCCACGGATCATACGGGTGTGGTCTATTTTGTCGCGCTGGTAAAACTCAGAATCCACCAGGTTCCAGACTTCCCAGAAGACGGCAAACTGCTGCCGTAGAGACTGCGGCGTCGCCTGGTTGGCAACCAGCCCGGGGCCAATCGCCGGGACGATCGTAGTGATTGAAAAACCGTCGGCAAACACCGTTGCGCCCACCCAGCCGCCGGCGAACCCTGTGAGCAGGAGAACGAGGGTGACGACGAAGCGCCGGATGGCGGGAAGATAGGCGGCCATACATCACTCCTGAGGTGTGGCGAACAAGCGGCGGAGCAGCGTGGCTGAAGCAATCTCTTCTCACGTTGCTCGATTGCTTCGCTTCGCTCGCAATGACATCCAGCCCATCCGTTGGTCGGATAGACATATCGTTACGTGTCACCCGGTGCATCAAACTCGTACATCACCACCGCAGTCGCCGCGATTGGCGCCGTTTCCGCACGCAGGGTGCGTGGACCGAGCGATACTGGCATGATACCATGCCCTTCGGCGTTCCGGCGTTCATCGCCGGTCAATCCCCCTTCCGGGCCGCTGAGGAGCGCCAGGGTCAACGGGCAGCGATCGCGCAGGGCGCCAGCGAGCGGCGGTGCATTGCCGCCTTCCCAGAGAAGCAGCGCAAGATCGGATGACTCAGCCTGGCGACATGCGTCAGCAAACGGGATGACGGGCGCAAGCGACGGCAACCTGCCACGGCGCGCCTGCTCGGCGGCCTCGCGCACGATCCGGCGCCAGCGCGCCAGTTTGCGGCCATCAGGGGCAGCCTCGGCGCTCCGCGCGCAGATCGTCGGCACAAAGGCCGCCGCTCCCAGTTCGACACCTTTCTGCAGCGCCCATTCAAAACGTTCCGCTCGGATCAGTGGCAGATAGATCGTCAACGCGAGCCGCGGCTCACCACCCGCCGGCTCGCGCAATTCTACAACGCCACTGATCGGCTCGCGCCGCCTGACCTGTTCCAGTGTGACGACATATTGCCATCCCAGGCCATCAAGCAACACCACACGGTCACCGCGCCCAAGGCGCAAGACGACGCTCATCTGGTGCACCAGTTCCGGATCTGAAACCTGCGCCCGTGGACCGTCGAAGCTGGCCGGATCGACGAAGAAGCGATAGGTATTGCTATGAATCGTGTCACGTGCGCGTCGAGGCATCACTTTGCCTTGCGATGCACAAGGGCGACCCAGTCGCCCTCCTGCCGGCGAGCAATCGGGTCGAGGCCGGCGGCGGCATACGCGGCGACGACTTCCGGCTCACGGTCGGCAATAATGCCCGAACTGATAAGAACGCCGCCTGGCCGTAACGCTGCGACGAAATCGGGCGCAACGGCGGCCAGCACCCTGGCGATGATATTGGCGACGATCAGGTCGAATTGTAACGGCGAATCGGGCGATGGAGCAATGGGAAGCAACGAGGGCTGCCGAGCATGGGCAGGCGCTTCCTCGCGTGCGGTTGCCGGCACCGGGTTGAGCCAGTGCCCGAAGGTGGCACCACGCCCCAGGCTACCCTCAGCCACGGTTATGATCGCGGCGACATCATTACGCGCGGCGTTGGCGCGGGTCGCTTCGACCGCGATCGGGTCAGTATCGAGCGCCAGCACCGATCCGGCTCCCATGCGTGCCGCTGCAATCGCCAGAATGCCCGAGCCACACCCGAGATCAAGGACGGCAGCGCCAGGCGTCACATACTGTTCGAGCTCGATCATACACAGCTGTGTTGTCGGGTGCAGCCCGGTGCCGAAGGCCATGCCGGGGTCGAGGCGCAACACGATATCATCGGGCTGTGGCGCGTACTCGAGCCAGGAGGGAACAACAACCGTGCGCGTGCCGATGCGCTGGACGGCATAATACTGTTTCCAGGCGTTGGCCCAGTCTTCCTCGGCAATCTGCCGCACCTGGAGCGCGCCGACAGGGCGAATCATGCCCAGCAGCCAGAGGCCCTGCTCGATATGCGCGCGGGCATCTTCGGCGGTTGAGTCGAGCGGCAGATACGTACGAACCATCACCGGGCGCGACGGATCATACGAGTACTCTGGCCCATCGGCGCCGGGCACTATCGGCTGCTCGACAGCGACGCCGCCATTGTACCCATACCGCGCCAGCAATTCACTCACCGGCTCAACCGCCTCCGGGTCACAGGCAACGGACAATTCAAGCCAGCTCATAAACACTCCTGAACGATCACCCGGTTACCTTCCACCTGGTTCCCTGTGGCGTATCCTCAAGCGTCACACCCAGCTCCGCCAGACGGTTGCGCAGGATATCAGCCAGGGCGAACTGCCTGGCCTTACGCAATTCAGTACGCACATCCACCAGCAGATCAATAAACGGGGCGGCCTGCTGCGCCGTAGACGACGGTACGGCAAGCGTCAATCCCAGCACGCCGGTCAATTCACGCAGCGTTGCCTGCGCTGCGTGGAACGGCGCCCCACCAGCACCGGCGTCACGGGCAGTATTGATGGCGCGCACAAGATCGAACAGCGCCGCCAGTGCCCCGGCAGTATTGAAATCATCGTCCATTGCCGCGACGAAACGTTGACGAACGCTCTCAATCGTCGCTGTCAGCGGTTCGACCGCCGGTCCGGCCTCAGCGTCGCCAGCGGGCGGCTCCAGCGCCGAACGCAACCGCGCCAGCTTCCGCTCCTGATCGGCCGCGATCTCTGTGCCAAACGCGAGCGGACTACGGTACGAACTG
>Ga0272446_1004139_pt1 | contig 17447 bp, 15 predicted proteins | sample YNPCB0061_FD_194587 | JGI IMG/M metagenome (GOLD analysis project Ga0272446, IMG submission 194587) | Hot spring microbial mat communities from Yellowstone National Park, WY, United States - YNP-CB-006-1 | ecosystem: Environmental > Aquatic > Thermal springs > Hot (42-90C) > Sediment | place... | reverse complement strand
CCCGACTCTGACCCTACGGGTACAGAGCGTTGCTCTCTCGGCGGATTAGCTAAATTTTGCCTGACTAGAAATATACTCCTTTCCCCCTCACCCCCAACTCCTGCGAGGGGAGTGAAGAATGGTCAAGAAATGGCAGGCGGCAGTAAATCTCCACGCCAATCCAGAATCTGCACTAAGAGCAAGTAACCCACCCCCAAAGCCACGGCGATCACCCCAGTTACGATCGCCACCCACCTCGATCGAGCTTCCATAAATTATCTCTCTGCCACATCTAAACTACCAGACAACATTCTAAACTCCCCAAATCGCAAAATAGTAGTAATGGCTTGGAGCCGATTTGCCCAGGTTACCACCCGATAGGATTCGCTCGATCGTAACCAGCGTTTCAGGTCATTGGCCAAGGTATCCGCCTGCCTAATGGCTACTGCCAAACGATTGCGACTGGGGCGTTCCGCCAAAGCCGTTAGGGTATTTTCTAACTGTTGCGCCTGCCTTTGCCAACTACTGAGGTCAGACCCCTGTACCAAAGCCGATTCTCCATTTAATACCAACTTCCATTCCTGTTGTAGAGATTGATAACGGTGCTTTGCGGACACAAAAGGCTGACGGAAGGGAATAATTCTAGCGCCATCATCAATGCGGGTGCGTCTGAGGGCGGTCTCCACACTGGGGCGCAGGTGTTCGGTGGCAAACAAGGCAAAGCCCCCTGCAGGTAAATCCCGTACCGCCTGCAGTTGATCCAATAACTCCAAGTCTTCCACATTGCGAATCAGGACACCAGGCAAAAACAGGACAGGCGATCGACCCATGGCTTGCAGGGACGGTTGTACCTTTTGCCTGAGAAATACCCCCGTATCGGGTACATAGGTCATGGGGGTTAATAAATCCAGTTCGCCCCTAGCTACCCAAGTTTCCCAGTTTTGTTGAATGCGGTTGATGCGATAGTCAAGGGAAAAAGGAAAGACGGCGGCGGACAAGATTAGTCTCGGTTTCAGGCGACGCATCTCTTTGGCGAGACGACTAACAAATTGATTTACCCTGACGATGCGCATTTCTGTCCACAGCCACCACAACGATCGATGGCTACTGTCAATGGTTAAGGGATCAACCCCCGTCAGTTCCATAAATTGCGCTCTCGCCGCTCTGCCAAAACCCATGTCCCGCCCCTGATCCTGACGCGGTTGACGGATATAGTCAATGTGCAAACCATCTAAATCGTAGGTGGTCACCATTTCCCGATACAACCTGAGCAGATACTCCTGTGCCTCTGGATGAGCAGGATCGAGAAACATTTTGCCTTCAGGGGCGATGGGGGAACCGTCCCGATCGAGATTCGCCCAACTGGGGAAACGCTCCAACACTGGACCGGGGTATTGTTCTGGTTTACCCACTAAAGGATTGTGGCGGGCATTGCCGACAGCAAAGACCCACACCCACGCATGGATTTCCATTTTGCGCTGGCGGGCGAGGCGGATAGCAGAAGCAAGGGGGTCCCACCCGCGAATCAACGGATTTTGCTGGGGCGCTACCCGACTGGGATAGATAGGATAGCCCGCATTCACTGTCTCGATAAATACCGTATTGATCCCCACGCTTGCCATGCGATCAAACAACTGGGCTAGTCGTTCTTCTGAACCAGCAGACACGATCGTGCCCCTATCCAACCAAATTGCCCGCACTTCCGATTTGGCGGATAGATTTTCGATGGGGTAATTTTGCCACAGATTCAGACGGGCCTGTTCCCATGTTTGGCGCGCTTCGCTGAAACGCCCTGCGCCAATCATCTGGGGTAAATCCTGGAGAACTTGGCGGGCTTGACTTAGGGCAGATTCGGTATTGCCATTGATACGATCATTTCCCCCCGCCAACAACGCACTTTCTACCCTGCCGATCAGGTCTTGTAACTCTAAGCGCATATCATTGGCTTCGCTGTTACTGATGGGGCTATTATCTACAGGACTGGGGGCGGGTGCGGCGATCGTGGTGTTATTGGGAGCATTTACCAGTGCCAAAAACCAACTGCGATCGAAGGCTTGCTGTTCAGGATTAGTGCCCCATTGCCAACCCAGATAATAGACATTGGGGCGGGCTAAAATTGCCACATCATTGCCACCCCAGTAGGCAATCACCCGTGCATCCCGACTTCCCTGTTGTAGTTTGCCCGCGTTGGGGATATTGGTTTCCGAGATATTGGGTACTACTTGCCGCCAGTTATAGACTTCCCCCGATCGAATAAACAATCTACCCGTGTCTGGCAAATCCCCCGACCACAGCCCCCCCAACAGATTGCGCAAACGGTTCCGCACAGTGAAACTGGCATTTTGCCCGATATTGCCCGTGACAATCAGCCGTCCCCCCCGATTGACCCATGCCTCTAGGAGTTGCACTTGAGTTTCAGAAATGGTTTGCACATTGGCTAAAAATACTACCCGTGCCGAGTTCAGGGCAGTTTCCGTTAATTGGTCTAGGGTGAGGGCAGTGTAGCCACTGAGGGGCAGAGCGCTACTCATTTGTTGCCAATTGACACCATCAGGTTTGACCACGATCGTGATCCCCCGTTGGCTAGAGATGGCAGGGCGTTGGCGGGGCACAAGCAAAGGATCATTCTCTTGGGCAAAGTTGGGCTGAACCACTAATCCCTGTAACAGAATCGGTATCCAGATAATTTGGGCAAACTGGGGGTATGGGCGCATCAATCTAGCCTATCATGGGAGACTCTGGGTATTTTAACCTAAGATAGGCTTGGGCATAAGGCTTAGTTAACCGCCATTTGGCGCACACGATCGAGAAATAATGTGCCCTGCAAATGATCGTATTCATGCTGAAAAATGCGCGCTGGAAACCCTGTCAAGGTCTGGATGTGCCACTGCCCCTGTAAATCCCAAAACTGCACCGTTACTTCCTGATACCGTTCCACCAATTCCCGTCGATCGGGGACAGACAGACACCCCTCTTCGCCAATTTCCGTAGCTGGGGAATGGGATAGCCACACGGGATTGAGCATCAACAGGGGGGGCACATGGGGGGCGGAGGGATAGCGCTGATTGGGGCGAGAAGCGATGATCAGCATCTGTAAGCTATGTCCCAGTTGGGGCGCGGCAATACCTACCCCTGACCGTTCCATCATCACAGTAAACATTTGTTCACTCAATGTGCGGATAGAAGGGGCAAAAATATCGGTTACTGGTTGAGCCTGTTGGCGCAGGATGGGCGCTCCCACTTGATAAATCATAGGATTTGCCAAAATTTAACTTAAAGACAACTAAGAGATAGTTTGTATTTATTTATATGGCATTTGCCCTCACCCCCAACCCCTCTCCCAAAGGGCGAGGGGAGTATGATTTTTATGTTACAGGCTTACAAAAGCAATTTTGTGTTTAACATAGACATCGATCGAGAATTTAGCAGAAAGTCCCAAAGATTGGCAAACTTGGAGATGGATTCTTGGAGAAATAGATAATTTCTTAAATATGGCAGAAGTGGCGATCGTAGGCGGTGGAGCGGCGGGTTTTTTCTGTGCTTTGCAAATTGCCGAAACTGCCCATCATTCAGGTGTACCTTGTCCGCAAATTACAATTTTAGAGGCGGGGCGACAGCCTCTAGTCAAGGTGAAAATATCCGGGGGCGGGCGGTGCAATGTCACCCATGCCTGCTTTGATCCCATACTCTTGGCACAAAACTATCCCCGCGGACACTTGGAATTAAAATCCCCATTCCGCAGGTTTCAGCCCCAAGACATGATCCAATGGCTAAGGGATCACAAAGTACAGCTCAAAACCGAACCAGATGGGAGAATGTTTCCTATTACTGATAATTCCCAAACTATTATTGATTGTTTTTTGCGTACGGCTGAAACATATCCAATTCACCTATTAACCCAATCTACCTGTATTGGCATTACCAAAAATGACGATCGTTTTCAGTTAAACCTAAAATCGGGGAAAACAATGCTGGCTGATTTTGTAGTGCTTGCCACTGGCAGTCATCCCCTTGGTTATCAACTGGCCCGCAGTTTAGGACATACAATCATTCCCCCTGTACCCTCTTTATTTACCTTCCAAATTGACGATCCCCAAGTGCATGAACTGATGGGATTAAGTGTAGAAAAAGTCCAAGTCAAACTGAAATTAACGAAACCAATTAAACAACAAAAAAAACTGAGTCAAGTGGGCGGTTTATTATTTACTCATTGGGGCTTTAGTGGTCCTGCCATCCTGAAACTATCCGCTTGGTCAGCTCCCGTTCTGCATCAATGCCAATATAAACATCCTTTAGAAATTAACTGGTTGCCTGATTATCATCAAGCCCAAATTTACGACCTATTATTAAATGCAAAAAATACCCACCCTAAAAAATACATCCATAATTATTGCCCTTTTCACTTACCCCAAAGACTGTGGCATTACCTATTAGCCCAAATCCTCGATCGAGACAATTTACCTTGGCAAGCAGTGAGCCACAAACTGTTACATAAATTAGCCGAAACAATCTCCTGCAGTACCTATCAAATCAGTGGTAAAGGCATCTTCAAAGATGAATTTGTCACCTGCGGTGGCGTTGATTTATTACAAGTAAACCTGCAAACTATGGAGAGTAAAATTTGTCCGCGCTTGTATTTTACGGGGGAAATTCTCAACATTGATGGGGTGACAGGCGGGTTTAATTTCCAAAGTGCCTGGACTACTGCTTATTTGGCGGCACTGGCGATCGGTAAAACAACGGTAAAAACTGTGCCCTGATTGACTTGACTCTCGACTTTAATATGTCCCCCATGGCGATCGACGATGGCTTTGGCAATAGCTAGTCCTAAACCTGAACCAGTAGTCTGGGGCTGAGAGCGATAAAACCGCTGAAAAATCAACGGCAAATGCTCTGGGGCAATGCCCATGCCCGTATCCCTGATTTTGACCTGCCCCTGCTGTTGCTCGATGGTCACCTTGCCTTGGGGGGGAGTATAGGCAATGCCATTACTGATCAGGTTAGTAAATAGGCGCGCCAACTGGTCGGGATCGCCCATGACAGCAGTTTGCGGCTCAACTGAGCTAAGCACCAAATCAATGTTTGTTTCCCGTGCTAGCTCCTGCTGTTCCTCTACCACCTGATGCAAAATGTCTGCCAACCCACAGGGACGCAAAGGCGGTAAATCCTGATAGTCATAGCGCGCTAAAAATAACAAATCTTCCACGATCGTGCCTAAACGGCGGGTCAATCTTTCCACTACTGTTAAAGTGGGGCTAGGCATTTCCGTCTGCAAAACTTGCACATTAGTCTGAATTGCGGCGATGGGATTGCGCAGTTCGTGGGAAGCATCCGCCGTAAATTGTTTTAGGCGTTCATAGGACTCGATTACAGGCTGAATGGCGATCCCAGACAACCACCAGCCACTTACCCCCACCGCTCCCATTACCCCGATCGTGCCCACCAGTAATTCCCGCAATAATTCTTGCACTGGGCGCGACACCTCAAACCAAGGATGGCTAATGCGAATCAAACCCATGTCCCCTATGGCAAGGGTCAACTGGCGCAGAGGTTCACTATCAGGGGGATCAACCGTAATAAATACCCCAAAATTGCGGGCAGGGGGCAAGGGCGGGATCGGCACAGTGGCAGGAAAAGTTGTCCATAATAAGTGCCCCTCCCGATCGTACCACTCCAAATCAATGCGATCGGCTTCTAGGTCATCTGCTTTGGCTTGAAATTGCTTTTGGATAGCGTCCCGCGTCCACGCACTAGGCAAGGGCAATACTTCTGCCACATGGGCGATCGTGTCATCAATGCGATCGATTAAAGTCCATTGCACATAACTAAAAAACCCCCCCGCGAATACCACCAGCAAAAGAGCGGTAGCGCACGCATACCAGAGGGTAAGTCGCCAGCGGATGGTGGAGAACACCGTTTAGTTACTGCCCCAACTACTTAAATACTTAAAATTCAATCCTTAAAAAGGACTGACCGCCTGCAACCTAGCTTTAGCAGTTTTCAGGTCCTGTTCCGCTTTAATTTTTGCCTGCTTGTCCGTATCCCCCACCTTAGCGAGGCGTTGCTCTGCCTCCTGCACTTCAGCACGGGCAGTGTCGAGATTGATGTCGCTGGCAAGTACTGCATTTTTTACCAAAACCGTGACCTCGTTATCTTCCACTTCGGCAAAGCCCCCATTGATCGCCACCGCCTGCCATTCATTGTTAGCCAAATAACGCAGTACACCAATGTCAAGGGCAGTCAGCAAGGGCACATGGTTGGTCAAAATACCTAACTGCCCCGTAATACTAGGTAAAATTACTTCATCGGCTGTAACATTCACCACAACGGCGGCAGGGGAAATAACTTTTACATTCAGTGTCATAGGTTTCAGAAAATACTGTTAATAATTGTATAGGTCAAGTTACAAATCACGGGTTACTGGTGATGACATAAGCTTATCATGGGCAGATGATCGCCTATCTAAATTTCTGGGAGGTGAGTGTTATTTCCATTAGTTAAACCCGCCAAATCATTTCCCAGACAGGAATTTCTGCAAATTGCCTCCCGTGCCATCATTAGTGAAGTGAACCTCTCTGAAAATTTCGTGATAAATGACTAAATATGATTTGCCTCCCCACTGGCGTAGGGGACTAGCCGAAGTATTTCCCGATCACCCCCAACACAATTTGCTATCCCATGTGCAAAATCTCGATCGACCCCTGCGGGTCAAGCTGGGTATTGACCCCACCCGTCCCGATTTACACTTGGGGCATGGGGTAGTGCTGCGCAAACTGCGTCAATTTCAGGACGCGGGGCACAAAGCCATTTTAATTATTGGCAATTTTACCGCCCAGATCGGCGATCCCACAGGCAAGTCAGAAGCCCGCCCCCGCCTCAGCCCCGACGAGGTAATCCACAACGCCCAAACCTACTTTAATCAAGCACAAAAAATTCTAGACTTTACTACCCCCGATCGACTGGAAGTACACTACAACGCCGATTGGCTAGGACAAATGCACCTAGATCAGGTGGTCAGTCTCTTGGCCAGTATGACTGTGGGGCAAATGTTAGCCAAAGAAGATTTTGCCACCCGCTACCAGCAGGGTACACCAGTATATCTCCATGAATTTCTCTATCCTTTATTGCAGGGCTATGACTCGGTGCAGATTAACGCTGATATTGAGCTAGGCGGCACAGACCAAAAATTTAATATCTTGGTGGGCAGGGATTTACAGATGAAAATGGGACAGACTGGGCAGTTTGGGCTAATCACCTCCCTGTTAGTGGGCTTGGATGGACACCAGAAAATGTCCAAATCCCTTGATAACTATGTGGCGCTGACGGATGCCCCCCTGCTCATGTACTCCAAACTAGAAAAAATTCCCGATCGATTGGTGGATGAATACTTACAGTTACTGACAGACCTAGACCCCAGCAGTCTCCCCCCCAACCCCAGAGAGAAACAAAAGTTATTAGCCCTGACCATTACCAGCCAGTATCACGGACTAGAAGCCGCCCAGGAGGCACAACAGTCCGCCGCCCAAATTGTCCTAGCGGGAGAAACCACAGGCTTGGGCAATATCCCCACCTTTTCCCTGTCCACCATTAACTTTCCCGCACCGCTGTTCTATATCCTCAAGGTCAGCGGTCTGTGTAAAAGCAATAGTGAGGCCCAGAGTCAAATTAGTAATGGGGCAGTGCGCCTAGATGGACAAAAAATCACCAGCCCTGACCATACCTTCGCCAGCCCCGATCTGCTCCAAGACAAGGTATTGCAAGTGGGGAAAAAGAAATTTTTGCGCCTACAGGCTTAGCCCCTACCCCATCTGGGATCAGTATGTCATGAAACCATAACATCCTCAAAATAGGGGGGATCGGGGGGAATTACCCACTAAATCTAGGTTTGCGGGCACATGGGGGAATGGGGTTAGGTCATCCCCAAGGTAGATCAGCCCTCGATCGATGTCCATGACATATTGATCCCCAAGGATTGATCCGCCAAAATGATCACCATAAACAATGCTTTCCTAAAACCGTGATCCCTAAACCCAGTGGATCAGACCTAACACATGGAGGTAAAGCCTAATGGCTAGAGAGCGTCCTCCTTTGGAGGAGATGACCCTAAGACAGTTACGCCGAATTGCCGCCGAGTTGGGGATTTACCGCTATAGCCGTATGCGGAAAGACCAACTTTTGCAGGCAATTCAAGAGGCTCAAAGGAACCAACCCGCGAGCAGTCCTATCCCAACCGACAGTAAGGAACAAAGTATGGAAACACAAGAAGTGGTAGAAGCAACTAAATTTGCCGTAGGCGGGGACAGCCCCTCCGACCTCGCCAGTGTCGATCGTGGTCTGGGTGGTTTGCCCCAAGGCTATGGGGTGAGTCGCATTGTCCTCATGCCCCGCGATCCCCAATGGGCGTATGCCTACTGGGATGTACCCAACGACCACAAGCAAAGCCTGCGCAGTCAAGGTGGTCAGACCCTTGCCCTGCGGCTCTATGACCCTGAGCATCCCCACGCTGTCCAGGAGTACAACTGTGATGAATTTGCCAGAGAATGGTGGTTACCCATTCCTGTCAGCGATCGCAGTTATGTGGTAGAGCTAGGTTACCGCTGTGGCGATGGGCGTTGGTTGGTGCTGTGCAGTTCTGCCCCTGTGCACATCCCTCCCATGTATCCTTCCGAGTGGGTAGAAGACCATTTTATTACTGTGCCTTGGGAGCAAAGCCTGAAGGGGGCAAAATTTGCCGAATTGGTGCCGCCCCAACGCAAATTGGCTGTGGCTGACACCTCTGCCCCCAGCGACTACGATGAAATTTTCAATGCCGCCCGCTCCGCCGAAGCCCAGAGAATCGCTGGTTCTGTGTTTGGCTCTATGCAAATGGCAGTCTCCCCCAGCGAAGCCATCAGTTCCTATGTCTTCCCTTCAGGAATTGGCATGGTGCCCGGTTCCTTGAGTATGTCTGGCATTTCTACCGTCGGTGTTACGGGATTGTCGGGGGCAGGGCTATTGACCGCCTCTGGGGTGGGGCTATTCTCAGCCTCAGCCGCGCCTGTGCGTCCCCGTCAATTCTGGCTGGTGGCGGATGCGGAATTGATTGTCTATGGTGCCACCGAACCCTCGGCCACGGTTACCATTGGCGGTCGTCCCATCAAACTCAATCCCGATGGTACTTTCCGTCATCATATGTCCTTCCAAGATGGAGTAATTGACTATCCCATTTTGGCGGTGGCGGCGGATGGCGAACAGAATCGATCGATCCATATGCGGTTTGAGCGCCAGACCCTCGAAAGACGCACCAATACCAAAGAAGAAGCGGTTCCCGAGTGGATTCTAGGCTAATTCTGATGGAGGAAATAATTTAATATGATTCTGCCCTGATCCCCACCTCGATCGGGGCAATTTTATGGGCAGAGATCATACCAGCATTAACTTACTCCTTTTCCATTTCCCAATTGGCAGTTTTTCCCTCACCCCCAACCCCTCTCCCAGAGGGCGAGGGGAGTGAACCAGTTTGTCTATTCCCACACTGGGAAAGGAGTAGATGCTAACCATAGATAAAGTAGGGGTTTTAATGATCCCCATCATCCTCTAATATCAGAACTAATGAGCATGATGGACACAACACCGATGACTACCCCTGCATTTTGTGAAGGCATTCAATACTTTGGCGAGAAATGGACAGATTTTGATACCTATGCCCTCAAGCCCCTTGAGCAAGTGATCCCCACCGATCGAGCCACCATTTACCAAACTTTACTCACAGCCGATGCCCTGCGCTACCTCACCCTACAAATCACCGCCAGCAAGGCATCAGGACACCCTGGGGGTTTTGCCAGTTCCGCCGAAGCCGTCGCCGCTTTTTTTATGCTCGGCTACAAAAATATGCCTACAGAGGTGGGACACCACGCCCCTGGGTACTACAGCCTCATGTTTTTGGATGGCTCTTTGGCAAAAATGGGCATTCACACCGTCAGCGACCTCAGAGCCAGATTTCGGGAAAAACACGGATTACTGGGGCACTTGTCAGGGTACATCCCCGGTATTTTAGCCCCAGCGGGCCCCTTGGGTCAGGGTCAACATTTTGCTATGGCGGGAGCATTTTTACATAGAAATACACTATTCCCCTACACACTGGGGGATGGGGGCATGGGGGAACCCTATCCCATGAGTTCCATGCAACATTTTCATACCGCCTTTCCCCACATTACTAACTTTTTGCCGATTCTGGTGTGGAATGGCTTTTCCCAAGAGCATCACAGCATGGTTTCTACCAAGTCCAATGAAGACATGATCGCCTACTGGCAAGGCAACGGCTTTGGGGAAGTGATTTTGGTGGATGCCAAGGAATTTGATGACCAAAATCAAGCGGGGGACTATGTGGACAGTACCCTATTTTCCTTCAATCAAAGATTAGCCTTCATGGAAAAGGTGCTGGTATCTGCCGATCGAGCCGCCCAGTCTGCCCTATCGGGTAAATTGACCGTGTTCATTATCAAACAATTAAAGGGGGCTGGGGTGCATGCCCGCGGTGCCAAATCCCACAATCTCTATGGGCATCACACTTTGGACAATCCCGATATTATCAAGGCTCTACGGGCAAGGGCTTTACCCCCAGAAGCATGGGCATTGGTGCGGGCAAACCTGCAGAGGGCGGGGGGGGGCAGTGCCTCAGAAATTGCCGTCACGGAATCTATTTTGCCTCTTCCACCGATAGATAATTTGCCGATCGAGGAATACCCGTTAGGGGAGAATAAGGTAGCCACTACCGCCATGGGGCGACTGGTGGGCATAGTGGGACAACAAGACCCCCAATATCTAGTGACTAATGCAGACGGGAACGAGGCTTCGGGAATTGCCAACATCAATCAAGCCTTGAAAATTATTCACCCCACCCAAGATGATTTATACAATCAAGCGCCCACAGGACAAGTCTATGAACCCTTGAGTGAAGATGCCTGTGCAGGGCTGGCGGCGGGTTTAGCCCTATTGGGTGGTCGATCGTTGTGGTGCAGTTATGAATCTTTTGCCATCAATGGATTGCCCATTTGGCAGACGGTTACCCAAGCCATGGCAGAATTGCGCCGCCCCACCCCCGCTACCGTGTGTCTGTTTACGGCGGGGGCATTGGAGCAGGGCAGGAACGGCTGGACGCACCAGCGCCCTGAAATTGAGGCATATTTTGCATCCATGATGCGCAATGGCAATGTGTTTGTGCTCTTTCCCCCCGATGCCAATTCCATTCAAATCTGTTATGAGTGGGCATTGAGCGCTAAAAATAAAGGCATTGTGATTATTGCCAGTAAATCGCCCTTGCCCATCCGCACCACCTGTGCCCAGACCAGAGAAGGATTAGATCAGGGAGCGATTCTCTTGCAAGAATTATCAGGGGAACAGATGATCGTTCTGCCCGTAATCGGCGATATGGCTTTGCTTCCTGTCTATCAAGCCGCCGAACTTCTATCACAATCGGGCATTGGTTCCAAAATTATCTCGATCGTCAATCCCCGCAGGCTCTATCGCCCCTCGGATACGGGCTGGCAGACTTGTGCTCAACCTGATGGCGGTTTTCTCAGTGATGCAGATTTTCAGACTTTATTTTCAGGGTCTGCCCTGTTAGGCATCACTGGCGGTGCTTCTGTCATGTTGGAACCAATTCTGTTGCGGAGTAAATTACCACGGGATGTGATTGCATGGAAACGGGGTGAGACCACCGCTTCAGCCCAAGAACTAATGGCTTTCAATGGCATCACCCCAGAATTGATCGTTCAGAGAGCGAAGGAGTTACTGGTCTAGGAAGCTACATTCACTTTGACCACCTTGGTCTTCTCAGCTTCTGCCTTGGGCAAGGTCAGGGAGAGAATACCATCTTTGTAGTTAGCGGTCACATTGTCATTTTGAATGCGAGCGGGCAATTGGAACACCCTTTGGAATCTACCATAGCGGAACTCAGTGCGCTTCATGCCCTTATCTTCTGTGGTGGATTCGCTCTTGCGTTCCCCACTGATAGAAACCGCATCAGCGGACACTTGAATATCCAAGTCATCAGCGGCGATACCAGGCACTTCCAACTTTAAGTGCACTGCATCGGGGGTTTCATGCATTTCCGCAGGGGGAATGAATGCGCCGCTACTGCTGAGGGTGGGCATATCTGCGGTCAAACTATCAAACAAACGATTCACTTCCCTTTGCAAAGTATCAATTTCCCGAAAAGGTTGCCAACGAATGATAGCCATAGTCTGTTTCCTCCTTGAAGTGGTTGGGATTGATTACCGAAAACATTTAGTTTTCTTGACTATGAATTTAACACTGGCAAAGGGAACGGGTTGTATGGTAAAGCCTACCTAGTTTTGGGAGTTTACCGAACTTCAACACTTTATCTTTTCCAAAAGCAGAAAATCATATCGGGGCTATTTGGCTTTTTATCCATCACTCCAAGCTCTCCTATTCTCTATTCTCAATCTTTAGAACTTACTCCTTTCCCCTCACCCCCAACCCCTGCGAGGGGAGTTAAGCCAGTGAAAGCAATTTGTCTGTTCCTACCCTGGGAACAGAGTAACAGAGTTTTTTGTGTATTGATTGTGAATTGCCATATTTCTAGTGAAGTGGAGATTATGGAATTGTAAAGGAAATCCCCTGTTAGCCACAGAATTTTCACTCAATCCCTAAACTTTTTTAACATTGTTTTAACTTTTGCAGGAGAGCCACCGTTGCACCTAATTAGACCCCTATACTTAAACCTAGATTTAGCTATGCGGGGGAAATTTTTATGTACTATCAAACCATGCAAAAAGGCTTAGCCCTAGTGGGAGAAAGATATTTACTCGATCGAGAGTTAGCAGGTTTAGACAACTACGCCAAGACCTTTGCCCGTCGTCTCTCGGTGTACAACATCCTCAAAACCCACGAAGAGAAAATTATTCGGGAAACCCTAAGTAAATTTACCCAAACTGATGCAGAGTTTATGGAGCAATACCGCGCCACCTGTATGCGGGATTTTCATTTCGTTATTCAAATGGTGGCACAAGCCCTACTCACGGACAATCACAGTGGTTTTACGGACAGTATGCTATGGTTCCAAAACATTTTACGATCGGTACACAAAGAAGCCCAAGCCGCCAAAGGTTACAAAATACTGCAAGGGGTGGTAGCTAGTCATCTCCCTCCTGCAGGTACTGCCCTCATTGACCCCTACTTCCAGCAGATGATCGAGATGATGAGTTTACCTGTCTAGGGGACTAGGTGTTGCTTGGCGGTACTGATTCAATTAGTGCCGCTATACTTTATCACTCCTTTCCCACTCTCAATTTGCCTGTTCCTACACTGGGAAGGGAAACCTCTAAGCCCGAAAATTCCCCAAGTAAGCAATTAACCGATTTACCGATAAGTTAGCAGGCAAAAGGGAATCGATCGCCATCGCCGTATACAGCAGTGCCAAATACAACACGGAATACTTAAATAAGGAACGGGCATAGACACGATCGCCCTCCAACCTAAGTAATTTAACCGCTTTAATCACAAACCAAAGTCCCAACCCCAACGCCGACAGACCATAAACTACGCCCATAATGCCCAAGGGATAGACTAATAAAAGGGTAATGGGTAAAAGTAGCACAGTATAGATAAGAATCTGCTGAGCGGTGGGCTTGCCCCCCTTGACCACAGGAAGCATGGGCACTCCTACCTTGGCATATTCATCTTGGATCATCAGCGCCAGCGCCCAGAAATGGGGAGGAGTCCAACAAAACACGATGGCAAATAAGACCCATGCCCCCCAAGGTAAATCCCCTGTTACCGCTGACCAGCCCACCAAGGGCGGAATCGCCCCCGCCGCTCCACCGATAACTATATTTTGGGTACTCGATCGTTTCAGCCACAGGGTATAAACCCCCACATATACAGCAATACCAGCCATTGCCAACAATGCCGACAACAGGTTAGAAGTGGCTAAAATAATCGCAAATGCCAGCAGGGCAAGGGTAATGGCAAAAATTAGGGCAGATTTGGGCTGAATCCGTCCTGAAGGCAAAGGTCGCCACTGGGTGCGTTCCATAACCCGATCGATGTCTCGATCGACAAAGCAGTTAATCGTATTGGCAGAACCAGAAGCCAAGGCACCCCCAACCAATGTGCCCAACACTACTCCCCAGTCCACCGCCCCATCACTGGCAATCCACATGGCTCCCGCCGTAGTAATCAGCAATAAGAAAATAATGCGTGGTTTAGTTAACTGCACATAACTTTGGATTACTTCTATCCAATTTTGTTGAGAAGGAGAATAGGCTGTCTGCATGATGTTGTATAGAAATAGGAACGGGCTTTACTCAAGCCTTGGGGAACGGGTAGACAGGGTAGTTAAGGTAATTAAACTGCCCAAGAGTAATGCCCCCACTGCCTGATGCATCACGGTTAAAGCAGGTACAGAAAGTTGCAATTTGTAGGTGCTGTAGCCGATCGATAATTGCAATAACCACAGCAGTAGCACCCCCACCGATCCAAGGGTAAATCTGCGCCACGCCACGATCGCCACCACTATCATCCCCAAGGAAGCAGGTATAATTCCCCAGAGATGATTGGCAACTACCCCGCAAAATTCCTGACTATCAAGGCACTGATGCACCGCCCAACGGGAGGCAACCACTCCCCCCAATAAACTTTGTCCGTAAACTAACACGGCAGAAATGCTTCCCACCACCGTGAGGGGATAAATTTGGTTTGCTTCATGCATTAGACACTTCCAGCCCACCACCAACAGATAGGAAAAGAAAGCCAACCCAGTACCCAAGTGAGCCGTCACAATCTCAAATTGCAAAAAACGCGTGACCGTCAAACCCCCTAAAATGCCTTGGGTAATTACCAATGCCACCGCTCCCAAGCTCGCCCAAGGTAGCCATGCAGGTAAGGTCGATCGACGCCACCAAGCCAAAACCGCCATGCCCAAAGTTAAAAAACCTACCACACTGGCAACTACCCGATGGAACCACTCCAAAAATACTTGCAAATCCATTTGCTCGGCAGGAATAACCGCGCCAAAACAAAGGGGCCAATCGGGACAGGCCAACCCCGCATCCATTACCCTAGTGGCACTACCCAACGCCATCAACCCAAAGGTAATGACCGCCAGCGTTAGAGCGTAATACCCCATAAACTTAGAGTTAATTTGGGCACTCCAGCCTTGGAGCACCTGCTTGGCAGAAAATACATTTAGGGACTTGGTCATAATGGATGGCAAATATACAAAAATATGTAAAAGCAGGGATAATTACTCTTTAGATATTAAGATGGATTGCGAAGACTGACCATCAACTTAATACTTTCTTTCCATTCCCATGAGTGCCCCCCTGAAACTGCTAGAAAATTATTCTCGATCGCATCCCCACGAGGTATTGATTGTCAAGGTGCGTCGCCCATCTGCCCCTATCCTAGATGAACTGATGATTTACAAAGGTTTTGCCAGTGCCCTGTCCTTTGCCACTGACCCCGATCCCGATGTGCCCCTAATTCCCCCAGATACGGAAATTGTGGCTATCGATCGCTACCATGCTCCCTACCACCTTCGATCGGCGCGCCCGATACAAGTAGATATTTCGTGGGGTGATTTTGTTGACATACTCCCCTAGCTAAAACAGGGGGATTCTTGTTCTTGGTTCCACGATCATACTTACTATTTCAAGTTGCCCATCCATAGCAGAGGCATATATCTCCCCAAGCGTTTCTTCTTGCGTTCACAAAGTGTTGCGAAGCAATGGCAGTTCGCTCATGCCCTGAGCTACTGTTTTTGGGGATCACAAAAAACTTGACTTGTTTTATTTTAGCCGTTAGGTTATTGGGTTTTTAGAGAGGTTGATTACCCTCGCCTCTAATTTCAGTAGAGCAAAAGCCGCCGTAAACGGCGGGGCGTTAAACCCAATTTTTTGGTAAATATCTCACCTAAAAGTTGAGGAATGCCGTACTCTCTTCCCAGTATGGGAATAGACAAAATGTTTACACTGGATTAACTCCCCTCGCAGGGGCTGGGGGTGAGGGAAAAACTGCCAACTTGAGAGTGGGAAAGGAGTAGGACAGAAATAAATTAGCACAAGGGAATCAGCCGTATTGCCTAAATTTTTAGTAGTTATGGTAGTGTTAAAGGGTAAAAAGTCGTCCTAGATTAGGGACACGGTTTCGGGCGCAATTTTTTAATGAATCACTGGTCTAACTACCTCAAGCAAATTTTAGGGGGACAGCCCCTTACTGAGACTGAATGTCAGGAGCTGATGACTGGGTGGCTGACGGGGGCAATTCCGCCAGAGCTGTCGGGCGCGATTTTGACAGCGTGGCAGTTACAGGGAATCACAGGGGCAGAGCTGGGGGCATTAGCGCAGGTGTTATTAGCCCAAGCCACGCCCTTTGACCAAAGTACTGTAAATTGGCCTACTCCCCTTTTAGATACCTGTGGCACTGGGGGCGACTCAGCCAATACCTTTAATATCTCCACGGCGGTCGCCCTGGTGGTGGCGGGGGCTGGGGTCGCAGTAGCCAAACACGGCAATCGGGCAGTTTCTAGTCGATCGGGGTCGGCGGATGTGCTGGAGGCGTTGGGGATCAATCTGGGGGCAGACACCAGTCGTATTGTCCAAGCCATTGCAGAAGTGGGCATTACTTTTTTGTTTGCGCCCCATTGGCATCCTGCCATGAAAGCGATCGCCCCTTTGCGCAAAAGTCTGGGTATCCGTACAGTTTTCAATTTGTTGGGCCCCCTCGTCAATCCCCTCCGCCCTACGGTGCAAATTGTAGGAGTGTACCGCCGTGAATTAGTATCTGTGATGGCAGAGGCACTGCAAAAGTTGGGTATGGGCAAAGCCCTGTGTGTTCACAGTCGGGAAGGGTTAGATGAAATTAGTTTGGGCGCTAGTACGGATGGAGCGCTGTTAGAAGATCATGCCGTAAGGTCGATCGAGATTGACCCCCGCCAGTTTGGCATAGAACCTGCGTCCCTTCAACAGTTGCAGGGGGGCAGTGTGGCAGATAATGCCCAAATCCTTACAGATATATTGCAGGGTAAGGGAACTTCAGCCCAGCGGGATTGTGTGGCGCTCAATAGTGGTTATGCTCTCTATTTGGCGGGGAGGTGTGCCAATCCGCAGGCAGGTTTGGTGTTAGCCCGTGACATCCTGCGATCGGGGGCGGGGTGGGAGAAATTATTAGCCTTACAGCAATTTTTGCGTTAATCCCATTCTTGCGCGAGAGATTATTTAGGGTTAGGTGGCTTTCACATATCTGTTAGAGCAATCTTGAGAGGTCATTCGATGTAACCTTGATTCGGCAGACTCCTAGATGCACTGGTATAATGGGCAAATCTGTGTTTCATGGGGACTAATACTTGTGGCAAGTCTGTCAAGCATCTCCGATATTGCTCCTGAAGTACAAAATAGTGCTCTTAGGGAAATTGACAACCTTGACCAGCAATTGCAGCGCCATTTCCAATCTAAGTTTTTAGTTCA
>Ga0272446_1004138_pt1 | contig 17451 bp, 18 predicted proteins | sample YNPCB0061_FD_194587 | JGI IMG/M metagenome (GOLD analysis project Ga0272446, IMG submission 194587) | Hot spring microbial mat communities from Yellowstone National Park, WY, United States - YNP-CB-006-1 | ecosystem: Environmental > Aquatic > Thermal springs > Hot (42-90C) > Sediment | place... | reverse complement strand
TCGTATAAACGATTTCTGCAGGAATTTTGAATGCGCCCGTGAGCAGAAGGCCAAAGAGCGCCAGGTTTGCGACGTTGTCAAACATGAGCGCGAAGAACGCGTTCAGGTCGCCAATCGCAAACCATTTGTATCGGAAAGAGAGGGAGTTATTCGCTTGCATGGGATAGCAAGCGAATGCGCAGGGCTTGGGTCAATCCAAAATGGGCCGGCAGCGCACCGGCCTATGCCGCCGAACTGCGTGTCTTCAGTGCGCGGATCGCCGCCTTCAGATCGGCTATAGAGAGCTTACGCTGCGTGTAGGAATAGTCAACCGAGTAAACATACATGTTCTCTGCCTTACCCTTCGCCTGGTACAGCCCCAGCTTGCGCAGCGCGCTGGGCGCGGATTCCATGCCTTTAAGCAGCGAGTCGTCGAAGACAATCAGCGAGTCCACTTTCCGCGTTACGCTCTCCAGGCGCGCGGCAGAGTTCACCGAATCGCCGAGCAGGGTATAGTCATACTTGAGCGCCGAGCCAATATTCCCCTCACGTACCATACCTGTACACAGGCCGACACCGGCATACAGGTAGTGCACAGGGTCGTCGGCCTTCGCCGAGCTACGGGCATCGTCGAGGCGCCGGCAGATCTCGATGGCGGCATTCAGCGCATCGCCCTCGCGGCCGCGCGAGAAATACGCCATCAGGCCGTCACCCGTGAGTTTCGAAATCGTGCCCCCGTTTTCCACTATCGACCGGTTCACTACGTCGTAATACACCTGCAGGATGCGCTCAAACTGGTCGCTGGGCAGGCTTTCGGCAAAGGTGGTCGAAGAGAAAATATCAGAGAACAGAATGGTACGCTCGTTGTTCTTGAGCGTCCAGGCAAGCGGGTTTTCGCCCGCCTGCAGGCCGTTGATGACTTCACGCGGCGAATAGCGTTCGAGAACGTAGTGCGTGCGCGCCAGCGAGTTCAGCATTGTGCGAATCGGCTTGATAAGCGAGTCATTCGATTCGTCGAGACGGACAGTCTTCATCGCCCAGTCGCCGTACTGGCGAGTGGTGATGCTTTCCACTTCAAGACAGAATATGTCCTTATGCCTGCTATCTTTCAGAATGCGGGCGTAACAACGGTTTAGTGCGTCCTCGGGGCCTTCGAGAATCTGGTAGAAGATGTTGTTGAAACAGAAGAGAACGCCCGTAAGTCCGTCGCGAGTGTTGTTCTTCACCGAACGTTCGCCGATTTCGTCGATTTCTTTGTTCGACATCGGGCGGGAGAAACTGCTGATATAGGTTAATCTTTTCATGTCTCAAGTATAATATAAACATACGACACTCGTCCAATCTTTTTTACTGAGTTTAGACATTAATCATTATGCAATGGTGATGGTGTTATGTCTCATTCTGGCAATTTGCCATGAAAAATGACGGAGCACCCCTGCTCTGCGGATTAGCCGCATTGGAAAAAATCACTCCCCGCCCGTGCCCGATGCCTCTAATTGCCAGAGCAGCAGCGCAGACCGAAGAATGTGTTGACCGGCGAACCGGAAACACTACTCGCGATTATGTCAGTCTTCCGCTGGGCGCTAGCGCTCCTGATTCCGGCGTTTACGTTCCAGACGCTCGGTGCGCAGAGCCTGCCGAAATTCTACAACGAAACCATGAATTTTCGTATCGAATGGAAGGGCATACGAGCTGGCGACGTGACCATGCGCACGCGCACCGAAGGCGATAAATACATCACGATCAATGCACGCGTCAATTCTCTCTCCGCAGTGCACGGCATCTATTACGTCCAGGGTGTATTTGCCAGCAAGTGGAATCACGTGACGCGCACCCCGGTGATCGCTTTCGAAGAGGCCTACCAGGGCGATACCTACCAACGCCGCAAGTTCCGTTTCAGCAACGGCAAAGTCAACGTCGACAAAGACGAAAAAAAATTCTACGAGCACAGCTACCCACACTCGCCTACTCCGAAAGGCACCTGGAAAGAAAACTATGACGTCAGCACAAAGGGGGGATATCAGGATCTTCTCGGTGCATTCTACCTCGTGCGCAGCACTGGCCGCGTGCCTCGGGTCGGCGAAACGCTGAAAATACCCGTACTGCCCGCCGGCACCCGGCGCTCGCTCGTTCTGAAGGTGCTGGGGCGTGAAGTGCGCAACGACGTGCCCTTCTTTGGCACGCGCGAGATTTTTCACGTCCGCTCGATGCTCGTCGACGATGTGAACAAGACAAGCATGGGCAGCAATATGTTTTTTAACACGGAAACGCAGATAGAAATGTGGATCACGGCTGACGCGGATTTCGTGCCAGTCAAAATCTGGACCGACGTTCCTTATCTGGGAACGGCATTCATACTGCTCGAAAACTACACGCAGCCGTAACCCGGTATAATGCGAAAAACTGGCCTGTACTTCCTGCTGGTATTTGCGCTCTGCGCCGACGGCTGGAAGTACGAAAAAACTGCCGGCGGAGCTATCGCGTACACGCGCCCAGTGCCGAACTCTAAGTTCAGGGAGTACAAAGTTGAAACCGAAGTGGATGCTACGCTGACGCAGGTTGTCGCCGTGCTCATGGATGTCAGCAGCCTGCCGCAATGGGTTGACCGTTGCAGCGAGGCCACGATCCTCAAAGAAATCTCGCCCACTGAATCTATCACGCGCACAGTGACAGCTTCCCCTTTCCCACTCAAGGACCGCGAGGCCATCTCTCACGGACGCCTGACACAGAACCCTAACACGAAGGTTGTGGTGCTCGAATCGAGCGGGCGGTTTGACTATTTGCCGCTCAACCCGAAATACGAGCGCGTGCATACCGTGCGCGGCCGCTGGGTGCTGACCCCCAAACCCAATGGCAAGGTGCATATCCAGCTGATTGGGCATACTGACCCAGGGGGAGTTATACCTGCGGCGATCGCCAACCAGTTTGTCGTGATGATACCGCTCAATACGATTAAAAACTTGCGCACCCAGATAAAGAAAGAAAAGTATGCCAAAGTGAAGCTGAAGTACATTCGGGAATAAACAGGGGGAGCCAGTGTCCGTAAACAACCGCAAGGGAATCATACTATGCGTCGATGACGAGCCCGGTGTACTCGCGACGCTGAAAGAGCAGCTTCTCGCCGACTTCATCGGAACGCACGAAGTCATCACCGCGACGTCAGGCGAAGAAGCCCTGGCCTTTGTTGAAGCTGCCCGCACCGAAAACGAAATCATTGAACTCATTATCACCGACCAGATGATGCCGAATATGAAAGGCGATGAATTCCTGAAACGTGTGCACGGTATCTTGCCAGAAACGATGAAGATTCTTCTGACTGGCCACGCAGGGCTCGACTCGGCGATCAAGGCAATCAACGAAGGCGGGCTCAACCGCTACATCGAAAAACCCTGGAACGCCGAAGCCATGCGCGATGACATCAAAGGCTTAATTGCCAAGTTTAGACAGAACCTTGAAAACCAGTATCTCCTCAACAATCTTGAAGCACGCATCCGCGAGCTGACGCAGGCATGAAGCACCGGTTCATACGCAATACCGGGATCGCGTTCACAGCACTTGCGCTTACTATTGTCGTCCTGCTTGCCTCGCCATCGACCGGCGCAGCGGGTGTACGCCGTGTTTCTGCAGTACTCGATACCAGCTCTGACGCGGGTATCACTGCAGTACTACCCGACGTACCCGCATTCACGGCAAAACTGCGCGGCGGCTCAGCGATGCGCGCGTTCTTTGATTCACCGCTGGGGTTGCATTTTCTGCGCTCGGCGCCCTTGCGCAGCGCCGCGCACTTGCACCGCCTGATCTCCCTCGCCCCTAAATCGTGGCAGTGGAGTCTATATTCGCTCATCACCAATGGGCCGGTATTTTACCGCTCGCAGGGCAACAGCTTTGCCCTCGTCATCGCGCTCAACAAGAAGGGCAAAGCGATCACGTCGCTGCTGAAAGAAGCGTCTGCAGCGCGCTCGGGTGACTGGTTGGTCATCGCCTCAGACAAAGAAACGCTGCAGGCGCAGCTGTCTTACATGGCGCACCCGGTGGAGCGCGAGTCGAAACTCGATCAGGCGTTCTCGGCACCGTCAGCGCTTTCGGTTTTCACGCACCTCGATGGCAGCAAGCCGGCGCAGCGCGGCCTTGCCCGTGCTCTCGTGCGGCAGGCACTCGGTCTCGAAGCTGAAAGCAGCTGCCGCTTTGTTTTCCAGCCCGAGGGCGACAGCATCGGTCTTGAAGGCGAATGCACGACGGCGTCGGCCAAACCCACAGGCCAGGCCGCAGAGACTATCACGGTGAAAGATTTTCCAGGCTATGCGTACTTTCGCCGCGCAGGGCAACCCCGCGCACACGTGATTGCACTCGGCGGCTTCGAAACGGACTATGGTTACCTGGTGCCGCGCCTGTTTTTCTCGGGTCCGGCGAGCGACCAGAAAACGGTTGAGTTTCTCAGCCAGGCATTCAAGACGCGCAAGCATATTCTCGAAGCGCGCGACGGAGCTATACAGATCCGTTATCCGTATCCGTACACCTATTCAGATCGCAAATTCGACCTGTTCGCACCATACATGTCGGTTAACCGCGAACGTTTTTTCTGGCACAGCTTTCTGCAGGATGACAAACTGCGCGATACCGAACTACGCCTGAACCCAGCATACAATTTTTACCTTTCCGTGAAACTCTTTCCTCTGCTGCAGAATTCCGAAAAAGCTATACGGCAGTTTGACGCGATTTATTCCCCTGGGCATTTTCATGAATTCCGCGACGCACTTTTCAAAAGCATGCAGGCTCTGAAACATACTTCGGTCAGGCTATTCGCTGCGCCAGCCGCGGGCAGTCTGCAACTCGGCGGAGCAATTTCTTTTGCTGAAGAGTAAAGAGTCACTGCAAAGCGGACTGTGCACAGGTGATCAAAACCGCGCAGCATTCCTTCGGCTGACTCTTTACCTTTTGTCCTGCCTTTTGTTGCTTGCTGCACCCGCGGCGGCAATCGTCGTTGAAGGCAGGTTGCCCGGCGACATGTTTAAGGAAGATAATCCGCCGCGCTTCGGTGCCCTCATGAGCTTTACCTCCACCGCTGATTCAGCAGTACTGCTGCACGGGCGCGAAGTTGCACCGGCTTACACAATCGCGCAGGAACTGAAGAGAATCACCAAGAGTCTCAAAGTGCCGCATGCGTCGCTGCAGGAACTCGACATGCTCGAGGGCGAAACCCGCTGGCTGCAGTACACTTTCCGCAAGGGCGACGGTGGGGGATTTCTTTACGTAACGCGACAGGCAAACTGGATACTATACCTGCTCGTATTCAACCTGAGGTATGAGCGCCTCTCGCGCGAACTGCCCTACATCGACCGCTACCTGCGGCAACTGAAAATCAGCGATGCCGCTGGGGCTACAAATTAACTGACCTTGCGCTTGTACGCCAGGTTACCGCTAACCTGGTCCCAAATGCTGTGCAAGTCTGTGATCGGTTCCCGGACACAGAAGAAATTGGCCTGGTAGGCAAGCAGCAGGCTCTTCGCGTGAAAGTAGGCTCTGGCAAAACGCTTTCGCATAATTTCCTCTTCACAATTCAGCGAAACAATCAGTATTTCCCGCGTCGATAGAACCAGGCTACGATCGGTATCTTTCAATATGCGGTGCACATCCTGCTGGAGCTCGCGAAGCAGGTCACGCGCAAAATGTTCGCCGGCCAGGCCAACGTACTTTGCAAGCGATTCAAAGTACAGATAAGTGAAAGTAACCGGCTGCTTCTCTGCGAGGGCCGGGTTGATCCATTCTCTAATCAGCTTCTCGACTGCGGGAAAAAGGCTGCCGATGCGTTCGTCGCGCGAAAAGCTCGATGGCAGATAATATCGTTCAAACACATATTTCATCCGCCGCAGATTTTCCCCGATACTCAAATCCTTTAGTCCCAGTGCGGCAATCGTGTATTCCTGGTCATGGTAACCGCTACGGATATAATGCAACGCGTACTCATGGCCATTGTGTTCAAAGTGAATTATACCTGAAGCGGAATTGTGACTCTCTGATATCGATGCGAAGATTGCGGGACCCAGCGCTGGAAAAATACCGTAGCTATGCCGCGCCGTACCATTCTTCATATCAAAAATGAAGACCGCGAGAAACAACGCGCGCATAGATTCAAAAAACAGGTAGTACTCCATGTACCTGGCGTAGATTGCATCGTTCTTGTCGTCGAGCCGCCGTTGCCAGTACTCAAGCAGATTCTGCACGATACTGCTTTCGATTTTTTTCTCCTGCGCAAGCCGGCGCAGGTGAGACAGGTCGATTCGGTGAAAGTCGCGGTATAGGCCTTTATTTTCCATTGCGTCGCAGCAGAATTTCGGCGTTTACTTTCTTCAGGGTTTCATGCGCCATGTAGCTCGAGCGCACAAAAGGCCCCACCTCCCACGCAAGAAAACCGCGCGACCGCACGCTCTCTTCGAGCTCGGCAAACTCCGCGTCACTGTACACCCGGCACACTTCGGCTTGCTCTGCAGAGGGTCTAAGGTATTGCCCTATAGAAACGATGTCGATACCCGCAAGCTTCATATCATCGAGCAGCCGCTCTATCTCAGAACGATCTTCACCCAATCCGACCATGAAGGCACTTTTGCGTATGATTGACGGGTACGTAGCGCGCAGGTACTGGAAGAGGTTCAGCGAGCGCTCGTACTGCGCCTGCGGCCGCACCCAGGGCGAGAGCCGCGCCACAGTTTCCATATTGTGCGCGATAACTGCAGGCCCGGCCTCAGCAATGACTGAAAGATGTTCACTGCGATTGTGGAAATCGGGAATAAGCAACTCGACGCGGATACCCATACTTTTGAGGCTGCTCGTCAGGCGAGCAAAGTGCGCGGCCAGTCCAGATTCATCGTCGTCGCGTGCAACCGAGGTAATCACAAGGTAGTCATAGTTACCCGCTTTTGCAGCGGCCAGGATGTCATCGTGTTCTTTCTCGGCTATTGCCGCCAGCGGTACTGGTTTCGCGGTGGCAATGTGGCAGAATTTGCATGCACGGGTGCATTCGCGCCCGCCAATGAGAAATGTCGCAATCCCCAGTGAAGAGCATTCGTTGCGGTTAGGGCAACGCGACTCTTCGCACACAGTGTGGACATGCCTGTAGCGGAGCAAAGACGTTTCAGAATCAAAATTCCAGACGACTTTCTTTTTCGCCAGCAAACCCGGCTGCACCACACCCTGCGTCATTTCTTCAGGCCCTTCGCGTACATATATGCCGATTCTACCTGGTCTGCCAAACCAATTCCGGCAAATGCCCAGCCAGCCAGGTGAACTCCTTCGTGCTGCTGAGCCATTTCCAGGACATCGCGCTTCCATTCACCGTAACCCGGGGCATAGCGGGGAATTCCCGGGCGGTGCCGGTACACCTTGCTCCACAGCGGCTTAGCCCGGCTCTTGAGGATACGCCCCAGCGACTCCTGCGCCAGCGAGGCCAGCTCCTCGTCGTTGAAAAGTTCACTGTCTCCCGAAACCATGGTCTTAGTCAGGAAACGCTCTTCAGGTGCACGGCCAGTAAACACGTTCGACGCAAAGATACTGCCGAGAATTGGGGCGCGTTCTTTCCGCGGCACCAGGAAGCCATAACCCGAGGCAGAAAATTCTTTCCTGTTCCAGCAACTGTACACCACGTTAATCGGGCTGTACTTGAGTTCACCGAGACGGCGTGACAGCTCTTTGTCATGCTCGCGGAAGATATAGGCAAGATCGCCGGTGTTGCCGGTAAGAACCACGCGGTCAAATGCATCGTATGACTTTGCCTTCGAGGCGAGCACCGGTTTTCCTGCAGGATTTTTCTGGATACGGGCTATTTTTTCCGAAACAAGAGAAACTCCTGATTTCTCAAGATTCTGCCGCAGCGCGTTCACGAGGGTGATCAATCCACCTTGGAAACTGTAGATGCCCTTTTCGAATGCAAAATCCCCGAGTTCCCGTTTCCAGAACTCGCGCCGCTCGCGGGCATATTCTTTCAGAGCAGTCTTCAGCTTCGGCGCCTGGCTGATTTTCTCATAGAGCTGCGGAAACAGGGATGAGAATTCGAGATCTTCGGCCTCGCTACCATAGACGCCTCGCGCGAACGGCGAAGCCATATATTCCGCGGCGCTGAAACCCAGGACGTTCCGGGCAAAATCGAATAGCGTAATCGTGGGCCAGAGCGAGAACTTTTTGCCCATGGCGAGAAAGATACGGATCTTCTCCGGAAAAAACAGCAGGGATGTAGTAATCAGCCCAAGCGGAGACCTGGGAGCAGATACAAGAAATCCCTCTTTCAGTATGTAACGCTTCGCGCTGCGCCTCTGCTCAAAGAGGAGCTTATCGCTGATGCCCAGATCGGCGACCAGCCGGTTAAAGACACCGCTACGGTCGAGGTATGAATCGGGACCCGGTTCCAGTGTACAACCTTCATGCATCTCCGTAGCAATATTGCCGCCCCACTTTGCCCCTTCAAAGATTAATACTTCGCTTTCGGGCAAAGCTTTCTTAATATACCAGGCGTGGCAGAGACCCGAAATCCCTCCGCCGACAACCGCAATTCGGTGCATACGTTCGCCTCTTTTATTCGCACAGCCTGGCAATTAAAATCACGTCGCAGTTAAAAAATAGCTTTACAAAAATGCAGAGAATTACGGGGTTTAAATATGCTGCCCGCTAGTGTACGCGAGATTGCCGTGACCCCGATGGGGTTTGCCGTAATCTTAAAACCCGAGTTCAAAGAAAAAATAATCCCGATATTTATCGGCCCATCGGAAGCTTACGCCATATCCTCGGTATTGCAGAACGAAAAGACCGAGCGCCCTGTTGGCGCTGACCTGCTGCGATCGGTCATCGACGCTACGGGAGCGTCAGTAAACAAGGTTTTCATCAACGATTTTCATGGCGGTACTTTCTTCGCAAGGGTATACATCACCGGCAGCCACTTCGTCGGCGGTGTGCTCGATCTGGACGCGCGCCCATCTGATGCCATAGCACTGGCTGTCCGCTTTGCTGCCCCCATGTACGTAGCCGAGCACGTCTATGACCGCACGGCAATCGACTCCTCGACGCTGCGCGACGCCACCAACGATGCGCTGACCACTGGCGAGTCGAACGTTGATGATATTCTTACCGCAGACGAACGAGAAGAATTCTTTGAGGCCATTCTGGAAGAATTCGGCGAAAAAAAGAAAACTCCCAAAGAAAGCAAGGACAAGACCCTTGAGAAGGTAAAGTTTTATTCGCGCACCGAAGTGCTGCAGCAAATGCTCAACGTGGCGCTCACAAGAGAAGATTACGAAGAAGCAGCCCGCTTGCGCGACGAATTACGCACAGAAATCAATAACTAGCGGGCTGTTGAAAAAGGAGCCAGAAAAGGAGTTTCTCAGAAACCCGCTAGCGATTCGCAATGTGGCTGCGGTCCGTAAACTTGTCGAAATAGATCTCGTTTTGGCTGACACCTTTTTCTTTCAGCACGGCGATCGCCGCATCGATCATTGCAGGCGGCCCGCAGAGAAATGCCGCCGTATCGGCAAAATCAATTTGCTGCTGCGCAATGAGCTCCGTTACCAGACCGCGCTCCCCTTTCCAGGTTGAGCCGGCTTCTTCGTGCGAAAGCACCGGTATAAAGCGAAAGTTCGGCAGCAGCTTTTCCAACTTGGCCATTTCTTCAAGCGCATAGAGATCCTTTTGCGTGCGGGCGCCAAACAGGTAGATAATCTGCCGCTTCTCTTTCTTCTGCGCGGCATCTTCGAGCATCGCCTTGATCGGCGCCATGCCGCTGCCGCCCGCAATGCAAAGCAGGGTATTTTTGTGGTCGCGCCAGCCGAACGTCCCGCGGGGGCCACGCAGCTTCACCTTTTCCCCAGTGCGATCCTTTTCGTGGAACCAGGTAGTCATTTCACCGTTGGGTACGAGGCGCAGGTGAAAACAAACTTCTACACTGCCGCCACCAGCGCCGGGTGCTGCCGCGAACGAGTAGGATCTTGAACCTTTCACGCCGGCCACCGCCAGGTCGGCATACTGACCAGCGGTGTAGCGCATTTTTTCCGTTAGGCGAATTTTCACCTCGATAATATCGTGCGTCAGGTGCCTATAGCCCGTGACTTCGCCTGAGTACTCTTTGGATTCGTCGGCTTCAAGGGTAACTATAAGATCAGTTTTTGGGAGCGCCTGGCAGGCGAGAATATAACCCTTCTTGAGATCATCTTCGGTCAAGACCAACGACATATCCGACAGGTCTTTGTATTGCCCCTGGACCAGCTTGGTCTTACAGGTAGTGCAGCTTCCGGCACCGCAGCTGTAAGGGTAATCGAGCCCGGCTTCAAGCGCCGCCTCGAGCAGTGTCTGCCGGTGCTTCACCGTCACGGTCTTGTCCATACTCTGGATATAGACCTGATAGACCGGTTTTTCCTTCTTTTTGAACAGCGAAAGCATATGGCTCGTTGAAGGAATGAAACGGCCGGGCAAACACAATTCCAGTGCCTTTATCCACAAAATAAAGACCGGCGGTTACGCACGGAATATCTGAACAGAGGGACTAACCGACAATTTGCCGCAGAAAACTGAACACCCTCCTTCCTGTCGCTACATTCCGGATATCTGCCATCTTGTCCAGTGTGGCATCATAACCCATCTGCATGAACGCCTCGGCCGCAGAATAATCCGCCCAGTGGAAGTTGCCCTTAATCGGCCGTACCACAACCTTTGCCCTTGCAAGCTGTATACTGCGCCGGTGCTCCGATGCAATTTCTTCCGTTTTCAGCATCACATCGAAGCCGCTGCGTGGCAGCTTGTCGGGGAGCTTCTCGTCGGAAACATCAACGACGATCACGCGGTCGGCGCCGATGCGGGCAGCAGTCTCAATACCCAGCTTGTCGAGCACACCCCCGTCAACATACCACTCGCCGTCGATTTTTTCGGGCGGAAAGATCATCGGCATCGAGGCCGAAGCGATGACAGCCGAGCGCAGACGGTCAGAGCCCTGGAATACCCTGAGCTCCCCCGTACGGATATTTACGGCGGCAGTCGCGAAGGGTATCTCAGTTGCGCTAATCTGCACATCTGGCAGGAAAGGGTGCAGAACCGCATACACATCGGCCGGCGTCAAAACCCCTGTGGCAGTAAAGATGCGCCGCAGTATATTCGTACCCGTCAAGATCTTCTGTGCGCGCCGTACGATATTCTTTCCGACCGGACCTTCGTTCGCAGTCCACGACCCGACGACGGATTCTTTGAAAGCTTCGAAATTTATCAGTTGCTTCAGACGCTTTTCAAGAAAATCTACGTCCGGCATGAAGCTGTACACGGCGCCGCAGATCGCCCCCATTGAAACCCCGATGATGCGCTCGATGCCGATGCCATTCTCGACTATTGCGCGGATGGCACCGATATGCGCGAATCCGCGTGCTGCACCACCACCGAGATTGAGCGTTATACGCGCGGCCATGGTTCTTATTGACGCAGCCGCTCGACAACCGGCTGTCGCTGCAGGTTTGCCGGCGCCACGCTGGCGGGATCGATGAACATATGATTGAAAAAGCCAGGCACTATCGCGCATCCGGAAAAAGCGGCGCGCGCAAGTGGCAACGCTACGCCCTCGTTGCGGCGTTCATTGTCTCGATCGCACTGGTGCTGCAGTTTGCTTTCAGGCATCTCTTTTTCTACCCGCTGAGGATAGTCACTGACAGTATGCAACCGGAAATAGCCACAGGCGATAAACGCTATTTCACCTACCCCGGGCTGTCTCAGCCCAAGGTGGGTGACGTTGTGCTCATAAAAGCGCTGCACGCCGACATGCAGCTGCTCTGCCGCATCGTGGGTGCAGACGGTGACAAAGTGCTCATCCGCGAAGGACGGCTGTTTCTCAACGGTCAGGAGGTACGCACGCTTAACTACGCGGTAAAAACCGAAGCGGATCTGTCTTACCACCTTGCGGAAACAGAGGTCAGACCAAATTTTGTCTTTTGCATGAACGATAATCCGCGCAATAGCAACGACTCGCGGCTGCACGGCAGCTTTGCCCGGCAGCAGATACAAGCAGTACTTGTAAAGCCCAGAATGTTTTTCTGATGCAGTTAATCCACACCGACGTCCAGGCAGAACTCAGGGCAAAATTTCGTACGCGGATTGCCCCGTTTGTCAGGCGCCATGCCGCGACACTCGCTGCAGACGAACAGGCCCGTTTTCTGAAACAGTTTACACCCGATCCGTTGGAACTCCAGGACGCCATCGGATTCTCCGATGACCCCCTGCGCGAAGACGACGCAGACATTCACCCGTTTCCCGATGTTGTGCACAAGTACGCTACGAAAATTCTGTATCTGACAACCGACGAATGTCCCGTGTATTGCCGGTACTGCACGCGCAAACGGCGCACTCTGCTTTCACAGGGCCACAACCAGTCGCGGCTCGCGGACATACTTGCCTATCTGGAGCAGCACCCGGAAATAAACGAAGTAATTTTTTCGGGCGGTGATCCGCTCATGTTGCCAGTGCACGATCTGTTTGGGCGCGCCCAGCAATTTCTGGCCGCGCCCACTGTACAGTTTCTGCGCTTCCATACGCGTGCCGCAACCACAGCACCCGGGCTTTTTTCCGAAAATTTCTTCACTGCGCTGGAAAACCTTCGGAGAAGTCACCCGCAGAAACTATGTACCTTTGTGCTCCATATCAATACCGCCAGCGAAATCAGCGACGCAACGCGGCAAATTGTTCAGCGGCTGAACCATCTTGGTATTCGGTGTTATGCGCAGAGCGTATTGTTAAGGGGTATCAATGATAGCTCCCCCGTGCTAACACAGCTCTGCCTCGCGCTTGCACGGGCAAGCATACAACCCTATTATCTGCACCAGCTTGACCGCGTGACAGGCTCAGCGCATTTCGAAGTCGCAGATGACGAAGCGCGGCGAATTTACTCAGAACTCAGACTAACACTTCCTGTTTACCTTATACCCAGATTAGTCCGTGATTCAAAGCACGGCAAGTACCCGCTGTAAGGGCTATTCGTTGAGGCCGCCGTCTCTGTCGCTGTGTCCATCGCCTTCACCCGCGTCATCATGACCATTCAACCACGATTCGAAACCCGGTTCCTGGCGCAGCGGCTCGAAGAGCCGCATCGTGCGCAGGTTTTTTAACAGCTTATCGCGCGCCGTCGCATCGCGCAGATAAATCGTCCCCCTGGCCTTAACGCCGGCAAAATCACCAATATGCGCCAGGGCCATCAAATGCAGGCTCATTTGCGAAGGTGTCGGCTTTTCCACTTTGCCCAATTCAATACTTGCTGAACCATATTCTTTCAGCGCGAAGTATGAAACCCCGCGCCAGCCATGGTAGTCGGGCAAATCTACGAGATTTTTACGGAAGCGGTCCGTAAGCTCGAGTACGTCACGGTACTTTTCACCCTGGAAAAGTACACCTATGGCCACCGGCAGGTCGGCCATGCAATAGGCGGGTAGCTTTGCCGACCCTTCTTCCTGATCAGTCGCCTCGACCTCGTAGATGCGCGTCGCAAGGCGGATTGCTTTTTCTTTCTGCCTGGCGGCAATCGCCTTTTTCATCTCGAGCAGATTCAAAAAAAGGGGATTTTCCTCCTTTTTGTTAAACTGGCAGTATTCTTCATCGATCTCGTTCTGCGAGAGTTTACCGAGGCAATAAATTCTCCTGAGACCGAGCGTAGTCTTTCTGCTCAGTTCCAACTCATCCGAAAGCCGCCGCGCAAGCCGGGAGTGCGCATAAGAATCCTTGAAATTGCCCAGCGCATAATGCGCCTGTGCCGCGTTGTAGCGGATATAAAACTTAAGCTGCGGATCCTCAATCGGTTTCTCGAGTGCAGCGCCGAAGTATTTCAACGCCTTACGGTAGTCACCTTTGCGTCGCGCGATAAAACCTAGTTTGTAGGCAGCGCTGGTATCCCCCGATTCGTTCCAGATTGTGCGATAAACAGACTCCGCCTCAGCGCTTTGTTTCAATTTTTCATGGATACCGGCGATCTTCCAGCGGTACTCTTTCCAGCGCTCATCCTGGCTGATGGCCTGCTGGTAGGCGGCAATGGCGGCCTCTGCTATGCCCGAGACGTCTGCGAGGTCAGCACCCTTCGCCAGCCGCTCGCGAAATTCTTTCTCGAGTGCAGACGCCTTGCGGATGTCGGGATACCCTTTGAGATCCTTGCCGCCGACTATATCCCGATAACTCCCGGCTTCGTCTCGTATCTTGTCAAAGAGTTCGCTCTTTTCACCCAACTCTTCGAGGCGCTCCACATAACGGAGCGCTTCGGGATAAAGCTTTGCCTGGCGATAAAGTATAACCAGTTTCCAGTACGCAACCTTCTTGAGCTTCTTCTGCATCGGGCGTTCTGCCGCCGCCCGAAAGTAAGGGATACTTTCTGCGTACTGCCGTCGCGATTCGAGGATCAGTCCAATATAAAGCCGCGGATCGCCCGTCTCGTCGCCGTTTTCGATCGCCTGCTGAAAGTACTGACGCGCAGAGTCGTAGGCGCCGCGCGAATACGCTTTCTCACCGAGAATCACCTCGTTGCTCTTGCCTGCTGTTAGCGGGCCCAATGCCGGCAAAAACACGAGAGCAGCAATTAAATGAACAACTGGTGAGACCTTTGCAAAACCCGCTGTACGCATTATTCCTGCCACGATTTCAGCGTAGACTGGTCGCCAATTTCCATTGCAAGGCGAGCGGCAGACAGGCAAAGGTTGTATTCCACTTCTGCGAGTTCTTTTTCTGTCATCAGCTGCGCTCCGAGCGCTTCAATCAGATCTTTTGCATTACCGGTTCCGGTAGTATACGCAGTCATTTCAGAGAGCGCCCATTTGTTGGCCTCTTTATACTTGTTTCTGACAATACCACTCTGCACGTTGTTTTTTTCAAAATCCCACATGGCCATTGCGACTTTCAACGGTATGCCAGTCATCGCTTCATTCTGTTTAGCCACCATCTTTTCCAGCTCCGCCTCAGCGCGCTGGATCTTCGCCTTGGTTGTTCCGAAATCGAAATCCCACTTGGCGCCAAAGACAACCGCAAACCAGTTGCGGTTAAAGGGGTCGAAAGCATAACTGCTCTGCTGTGGGTCACGCAGACTCGTGTAGTTTATTTCCGTACGTCCTGCAATAAAAAGCACCGGCAGATTTCCACCCTTCTCCATTTCGACCTGGTGTCTGCGCGCTTTGAGCCCGGCCATAACGGCCTTAAGATCGGGGTTCTTATCCTGGCTTTCTGCTATGAGAACTTCAAGGCTTCGCGTAGCGTCTTCAACCTTCGGAAAGTCTCCTTCGAGAACCAGCAAGGATTCCTTCTCGCCCAGAAAATGCCCCAGCGCAAGGCCTGCGGTCCTTTTGTTTGCCAGCCATTCTGCTCCAAAACGCTCGAGCTCCAGCGCGAAGAGTTTGAGCCGCGTCAGGTCTTTGCGCTGCACTTCACCGGTGCCCTTCTTGTAAAGCTTTTCTGCATGATTGATTACGGTACGCATCTTCTCACCGGCTTCATCGAGAACTGTCTTGTAGCGGTTGAGCAGAATGATCTGCAGATAAAGCTGTTTGTAGTCAAAAATTGTCTTGTTAATCTGGCTTTCGTGCAGCTGGCGAGCAGCTTCGACTGCAAATGACGCGGCCTTTTTTCCTTCGCCTATGCGGCCGAAACTGAAGACAGGGTAAATGACCGTAAGCTCACCGCGCATGTAAGGTCCCCACTTGTTGAGGTTGTCCTGCGATGCCGCGGCATTGCCGCGTGATTCAAAGATCGGTGCGACGAATGTCAGTAGCGAAAACGTCGGCAGGTCCATGGCCGACGCTTCGCTCTCATAAGCGGAATAGCTCAGTATTTGTGCTTTCGACTCAAGGATTTTGGAGTTTTTCTTTAAGAGTTGAGTTAGCCCCTCACTGAAGCGAATCGGTTTCTCTGCGCTAAGCGGCAGGGCCAGGCTTATACCGAAAACTGCGCAATAAGCACCGAACCTACTTGTTAATCTTCTGAATGCGTTCACGTAGCAACTTTACCAGGTGTTTATAGCCTTTCTTGTTGATGATCGATGAGAACTGGTTGCGAAAATCCAGCAACGTTGATGCATCGTCAATGTGGACGTCATAGAGTTTAAGGCCATCGTCTGACCGGTAAAGGAAAAACTCCACCTTAAAACTGTTCTTGCGATGCGGAACCCTGGTGTTAACGACGATTGCTTCTTTACCAAACACTTCATCGGTTTCAACGCGCTCAGAGATAATTTCGATCGGAATTTTTCCTGAAATCACCTTCTGTGAGGGAATATTCGCCTCAACGACCCGGTTGGCCATCAACTCGTTGAACAGGCTGAGAAAATCTTCCTGTTGTTCGGGCTTGAGCTTTGCATAGTGCTTACCGAGCGCCAGCTTACCGATTTCTTTCACGTCAAGAATCTCCAGCGCGAGTTCGCGCGCCCGCTGCGCCACATCTTTACGCTTTTCAGGAGTAAAATCTTCGGCCAGTTCACCGCGCAGCTGTTCAAAATTGCTTATTATGTTCTGCATGTAGTCCAGACCCTCGCCGGCGAAAAGCCGGCCGGAAAGCAGGACTAAAATCGATGAAATACGAAGGGCCTGCATTGGCGTATGCTACTTCTTTTTCCGGAAGTAGGCAATAATGATGATAATAGCCAGTAGGATAAGTACGATTTTTGTCACCTGCCAGACAGTACCGACAATAAATGGAATACAACCGTCGGGCAGAAAGAGCGCCAGAACCACAATTGCCAAAATAAACAGGAGCGTATTCGGTTTTTGCATGGCCGTTTTTTCTGCAAACGAACGCTTGCCGTCAAGTTAAATGTCACCCGTGACACACTATACGCACCGAGCAGTGCAAGAGATAGCAGTTTGGGCTTTGCCTTGACGCTTAGTCTAAAACTCCCTCAGAGCCATAAAAGACGAGATGCGGAATAAGTGTTTTACCTATGGCCGACGCGCACTTTTGCTGTGCTGCGTCGTACTACTGCCGGCGCTGCAGCGTCTTTCCGCGCAGGTTGAAACTGAAGAGTGGCGGTTCAAGCCACAGCTCGGCATCTGGTTTGGCCCGGTAACTCCTGTACCCGGAACAAAAATTTCCGACGTGCTCACGACCAGCCTTGGCGGCGGAATGTTCTTCCGCATGAACATTCCCTCCAACACGCTCCGATTTGAGATGGGCGGGTCATATAGCTACTATACCTCGCAGACACTTGCGCGCCTGCACTCGATACCTGTTTACGGAGCTCTCGCTTACACGCTACCTGTGAACCTGCCGCTGACCTTCCAGCTCAAGGCCGGAGCCGGGGGTAACTTCCTCCGCAACTTTCCAGAAGGCTCAAAGAACTGGCTACCCGCAGGTTACCTGGGTTTTGAAACCTCGTTTCCTGCGGGCAAGCTCATCAACATCGGTGTGCGCGCCGATTACTACTTTGTCTACGAGCAGCACCTTAGCCCACCACCTAATAATCCCAACTACGTTGTCCACAACGCGCACTTTCTCAATTTC